>SAMEA104315436__coassemble_1136_pt1 | contig 19811 bp, 19 predicted proteins | sample SAMEA104315436__metabat2_low_PE_046 | metagenome-assembled genome bin SAMEA104315436 (sample SAMEA104315436) | gut metagenome | biome: Monkey gut; feature: monkey-associated habitat; material: faeces | place: China | collected 2013
AAAGAAAAGATTAGATGATTGCGAATTGATTTACTTAGAGGACGAAGAACACACTGCTCAAATCGAATTGACAGTAAACGACGAAATTCCTAAAACAGGCTACATCAACGGTAATGCTTTCGGACACTTCGCATTTTCAGTAGACTCTATGGAAAATTTCTCAGAAAAATTGCATTCTTTAGGTTATAAATATCTTTACGAACCTTATGTAATCTTTTCTGGTACTAAAATTGCGTTCGTTCAAGACCCTGACGGAAACGAAATTGAATTAATAGAGAAGGTTCATGAATAATCAAATAAAAACATACATTGAAAATTCTATCGAAATTCGCAACAAAATTCTTGCGAATGAAGAAATGCTTGAACAAATTAAAGAAATCAGCAAAACTATCATTGAGGCATTAAAAAATGGGAACAAAATTCTTTTTGTCGGAAATGGTGGTTCTGCAAGCGACTGCGACCATTTGGCAACAGAATTTGTGTCAAAATTCTACAAGGACAGACACGCTTTTAATGCGATTTCTCTAACTTCAAATAATGCCCTAATTACAGCATTATCAAATGATTTTAGTTACGAAAAAGCATTTTCAAGACAAATTGAAGCCATCGGCAAAAACGGCGATGTTTTAATCGCTCTTTCGACCTCAGGAAACTCAAAAAACGTAATCAATGCAATTAAAATTGCAAACGAAATGGGACTCGTTACAATAGGCATCACAGGACAAACTCAATGCGAACTCGACAAGATTTGCAAGATATTAGTAAAAATTCCGTCATCACAAACGCCAAACGTTCAAGAGGCAACAATGATGCTCGGACATTTGATTTGTAAAATCGTTGAGGACGAATTACTTAAATAATGTTACAATACCTAAAACCCGATTATATAAAGGTTTTAGGTATTTTTTTGCCTAAATTTTAACAATTTTTGTTTACATATCTTCACATTTAACCCCATGCCCGCAATTTCTCGAAAAAAAAATACTTTATATAAGTACGAGAAGTAATTAAAACACAGAGGAGATTAAAAAATGTTTGGACAAATTGGTAAAATTGGCTCAGTAGACGCTATTAATTTTGATGATAATAACCGTAAAAAAATGCAAGAAGAACAACCACAAGTTGCATTTATCAACACTATTTTTGAAGGATACGGCAATTCATCAGGTACTGAAGCATCATTCAACGCTTAATCCGTAATGTTTGTAATAAAAAAGACTTCATCAAAAAGATGAAGTCTTTTTGTTTGTTTAATTGAAAAATTCTTAAATTTATCCAACCAAAATACCAGCGATACATGCTGACATAAAACATGTAAATGTACCGCAAATCAAGGCTTTCAAACCAAGTCTTGCAAGATTTTTTCTTTGGTTAGGAGCAAGTCCGCCGATAGCACCGATTTGAGTTGCGATAGAACCGAAGTTACCGAAGGAACAAATTGCAAATGATGTAATAACAAATGCTTTGTTTGAAATTACGTTTTGAATTGAAATCAAATCAGTATAACCATAAACTTCGTTTGAAACGATTTTCAAACCGATAACTCCACCAACGTTGAAAATATCTTGGATTGGAGTACCCATAATCAAAGCGAAGAATGCGAAGAATTTACCTAAAATCATTTTTAAAGATAAAGCAGGTAAATCAAAGCCTAAGATAGGTCCTGTTAAGTGGAATAAGTTGTAAACAAATCCGCCGAAGGTTGCTAAAACAAAGTCGATAAATGCAATCAAAGCAACAATTGCAAGTAACATAGCAACAACGTTTAATGAAACCATCATACCTTCAGAAGCACCTGATGCGATAGCATCGAATACGTTGGCATGAGTTTTTCTTCTGCTTAATTTAATATTTTCCATTGTTTCAGGAGTTGCTGTTTCAGGGTAAACCATTTTAGTCATAACCAAAGCCCCTGGGATAGCCATAATACCTGATGCTAAAACGTATTGAATAGGAATACCCATCATTGCATAAATTGGCATCATAGCACCTGAAGTACAAGCCATTGAACCTGCCATTGAAGAAAGCAATTCAGAGCGAGTCAATTTTGCTAGATAAGGCTTAATCATAATTTGAGCAGTTACTTGGCCAACAAAACAACTTGCAACGTTTGATAATGCTTCCGCACCACTTACACGCATTAATTTGTTCATTGCTTTACCTAACATAGTAACAACTCTTTGCATTATTCCGTAATAGTAAAGAATGTTTACCATCATCATCATAAAAATTGTTGCACTAATCAATTGAAGTGCAAAAATCATAGTTCCGTTGCCAAAAATAGCAAGTTTTTCGCTACTGATTAACGGACCGAAAGTAAATTCGCCACCAATGTTAGCAAAATATAACAATTTTTCTATACATTTACCAATCCATAAAAATATTGCTTGACCAACAGGTACTTTAAAAATAAATACCCCTAATAAAATTTGAAGTGCTAAACCAACACCCACAGTCTTGTAGTTGATTGCCTTTTTGTTGTTAGACAAAGCATAAGCCATTGCCAATAAAAGAACAATCCCAATAATTCCGACAAATCTTTCCATTAAAAAACTCCTTATCTAGTATAAATTTATTGTACTAAAAATGAAGAAAATTTGCATAAATAAAGATGAAAGTTTTAAGATACCGCAACGAATGTTTACAAATGGAAAAAAAATATAAAATGGATATAATAACTATTATGATAAATTTAAAAAAATTAATAGCAAATTTTATAATATTTTCATATTTAATTAGTTCTGGAATAACATTTGCAGACACACTTCAAGGACACGCAGAAAAAACTGACGAAAAACAAATTGACCAGTCAGAACTTTTTACAGGACAAGTTGAAGTTCTTGATGAAAAAGATGTTATAAAAATGACCGTATCGCAAGTTATCGACGGAAATTTTTCAATTGAGGGCGATGAATTTTTCGCAGAGGTTGTAAGCGATGTTGCAGGCGATAGCGGTGTAATTTTACCAAAAGGAACAATCGCACATGGTGTTATAAAAGAGCAGTCTGAGGCAAAAAGATTAGGTCGAAACGGCTATATCTCTTTAGATTTTGATTATTTGGTAACTCCTGATGGCAGAGAAATTCCAATTGAGGGTAAAATGTCAACAAGAATGCACCCTGTTGTTGAGGCAGGTAAAATTGTTGCGACTGACGTTGGTTATACAGCAGCAGGCGGTGTTGTTGGCGGATTTATGGCATTGAATATGTTCGGACTTGAAGCCGCAATTGCATCTCAAGGTTACACAGTTCTTGGTGGTGCTGCGGTTGGCGGTACTATCGGACTTGGCATGTCTTTATGGAGAAAAGGGAAAGATGTTTTAATCTCTCCTGGGGACGAAATCAGAGTAAAAATTAATACAAAAGTTCCACTTCCTGTTTACAAAGACACTGCGCTAAAACAACACGAAGTGTTTTACCCTGGGTTGACAATGAAAATTACAAATGTTGTTCACGAAAAAGATCCTTTTGGCGAAGCAAACACAATAACTTTGACTTTATCAATAACAAATATGACAAAGTTGACTCTTTCAGGCATGGATTTGGCTCTTGTAAACGATTATAACGGAGTATTCCACCCATCAATTTTTGGCGACACAAATCTTATGTTCAAACAAATAAAACCTGGGGAAAGAGTTGCAGGCAGAGTTTCGTTCACTGTTGACAATATTAACAGAAGTTTTTGGCTAACTTTCTGCGACAGACGTACAAAGAAAACTCTATCAAAAATTTCAGTCGACAATGCGTACAAAAATGTACCTGAAAAAGTTAAAAAGAAAAACGATAGACTAAGAAAGAAACCAAATTTCTACAAAGAAAATGATCCTTTCGAAGTGTAATTTTAAGTTAAAAATTTAACTAAACATTTTTCTTTTTTTGAGTTCTTTGTTCGTCAACAACACCGTCAATAGGTGTATTCATTTTTGTTGCATCTGCTTGACAAATCAAATCATCTGAAAGTGTAATGTCAGTAGGATCACCAACTTTTGTGCTAAGAGTATTTTGACCCATCACTGGTTGACCATAATCGCTTCCGTTTTGGTTTTGAGCAATTTCAGGTTCGATTTGAGGTTTTGGTGAATCAGGTGCAAAGAATCTGTTATAAACACTTTGAACTTTGTTAATTGTGCAATAGAACGCATCTTCTTTGCCTGCGTGATATGTTTCACCTGCAACTTTATCTCTTGCAGAACTACCTGCAGTTAAAGCACCTGCGATATCAAATACACCGCTTGTTACATCGCCATTAGAGAAGTTTTCATAAGCAGATGTACCTGATGACATTGCAGCAAACAATGAGTTTCCAACTTCTGCAACTTGGTTTGTTTTACCTGATGTAAAGTCGCCAACTGCACCTGAACCGAATGATGCAGCAGAGAATGCGTCTACAAAACCTGCAGCATATTCACCTTTTGCAAAGTGTTTAACAGAATTAATACCGTCTTTTGCTGCACTTGCAATATCATAAACTTTTTGTGAAACAGCCTTGCTACCTAAACCAGCAGTTTTGCTAAATGCTGCTGAGGTTGCAACTGTAGAAACGGCAGAAGTAATAGCACCAGCAACATCACCTTTTGCAATGTTTGTACCAGTTAATACTGCATTACCTGCAACTTTTAAGCCTTTACCTGTAACAGATAAGCCTTTTCCGATTGCTTGAGTACCGTTACCAGCAGTAACTAAAGTTCCACCGATACCTGTAATTGTACCACCTGTTGCAGTTGTAACACCGCCACCTGCAGTTGTTGTACCACCTGCACCAACAATTGGAACACCAATTCCGAATAAAGCACATAATGGAACACCTAAAGCAGTAACGCCTGCACCGATTGAAGTTACGGCGATACCTGTTGCAGTTGTGCCTGCACCTGCTGTTGCAGTTAAAGTTCCTGCAGTTGTAAGAGCAACACCTGTTGCTTGTAATACAGAACCTGAAACATCAAGAGCATTACCAACTTGAATACCGTCTTTTGCGTAGCCTTCAATTGTTGCAATTGTTGAATTTGATTGTTCGCCTTCTGCTTTAACTTGTTCTGCTTGTGCTTTTTGAGCATCAGCCTCTGCTTGTTCGCTTGAAGCACTTGCATCTGCTTGTGCTTTTTGACCTTGTGCTTGGCTATCTAAAGCGTTCAATTGTTGTTCATTTGCATTCATTTGATCAACATTTGAATCGAATTTTGCACTATTTGGATTTGAAGATGCTTTTTGAGTAGGATCTTCAGGATTTTTTCTTGCGATTTCTTCTGCTTCTGTTGCAGTTGCTAAAGAATATGCACTTTTTGTTCCTGAACCTGTACCGTCAAAAGATGCGTCAACATCACCTTTTACACCGTCTAATAATGCTTGGTTTTCTGCTGATAATTGAGCATTTTTTTGAGCCAATTCATCTATTTTAGATTTTGTACCTTCAAGATTTGCAACTGCTGAGTCAGTTCTTGATTTACTTTCGTTATCTTTTGCTTGTAATTGTGTTTGTGATTGCGACATTTTTTGAGCATTACTTTTTGCTTTCGCACTCACGCTTGAAGCAGAATTGCCTTGTTCACCCATTGAAGATTCAGTTGGTGAAGAACTTTTGTCTGCTTCTGATTTGCTTGTTTCAGAATCTGCTTGAGATTTTTTTGCATTAGCATCTTTTGCTTTGCCGTTTGCATCGTCAATTTTGCCGTTTGCATCACGAACTTTGCCTTGAGCATCGCCAATTTTACGTTCAGCACTCCAAATGCTTGCTTCTTGCGAATCACTCAATACGCCAATACCTAATACGCTTGCATCGTTTATTAATTTTTTTGCATCAATATTTTGAGGTATTTGCAATCCCATACGCATTTCCCTTTATCTCAATCATTACATGCTTTATAACGACATTTAAAATAAAAACTTTAGAAAATTCTTACCTTTTGTTAAGATTTATTAACATGTTCAAGTTCACTATTTAAAAAGTTCTCGAGTTTTTTCTCTTATTTCTTTGTCGATAGCAAAAATTTCATCAATGCTAGGATTTTTTACTACTTCATGTTGTCTATAAATTTTTTCAACAGTTGTATAAATATCATAAAGAGCGATTTTGCCGTCTAAAAACGCATATACTGCTTCTTCGTTTGCCGCATTCATACAAGTTGTTGCACTTCCGCCTGTTCTACCTGCTTCATAAGCCAATTTTGGACAAGGGAATTTATCAAAATCAGGTTGCATAAATTCAAATTTTTGAGCATCTGCAAAACTGAAACTTCTTGATTTAATGCCTTCTGGTCTTTCAGGGTAGCAAATTGCGTATTGAATTGGCAAGTGCATGCTTGGAACACCGATTTGAGCCAAAATGCTACCGTCCTTGAATTCAACGGCTGAATGCACATAACTTTGAGGGTGAATAACAACATTAATATTGTCGTAATCCATGTCAAACAAATGATGTGCTTCAATTACTTCTAACCCTTTATTCATCAAGGTTGCACTATCAACAGTGATTTTTCTACCCATATTCCAACGAGGGTGAGCAAGTGCTTGTTCAACAGTCGCTTGTTTAATTTCATCTATTGATTTGTGCAAGAAAGGTCCGCCTGATGCGGTAATTATTAATCTATCAACTTTATCTGAATTTCCGTTTATACATTGAAAAATAGCAGAGTGTTCACTATCAACAGGAAGAATTTTTACATTCGCTTCTTTTGCTCTTTTCATAACAATATCGCCTGCCATGACAAGAGTTTCTTTGTTTGCTAATGCAATATCAATTCCGTTTGCAATTGCTGACAAGGTAGGTTTTAATCCTATTTTTCCTGAAACTGCAACTACAATAATATCATTTTCTTTGTTTGAGCAAATTTCTTCTAAACCTTCATCGCCGTACAAAGTTTTTGCACCAAGAGGTTTCAAATCATCGTTTGGCTTACCTAAACAAACATATTTCGGTTTGAATTTTTCAATTTGTTTGTTCAAAAGAGTAACATTTGAACCACCTGCAAGTGCAATAATTTCGAATTTATCTTGAAGTTTTTCGATAACTTCCAACGATTGAGTTCCGATAGAACCAGTTGAACCTATAATACTAATTTTCTTTTTCATAATGAATTCATTATATATCAAAAAGATTTACAAAAAACAATATTTATGTATTAATTAGGTTACTATGAAACAAATTATAACAAACTTATTTATAATACTTATTATCAGTGTAATTACAGTTGGTTGCGGAAAGAAACAACAACCAATGGATTTGTATGACAATATTCAACAACGTGGAAAAATCGTTGTGGGAATTCAAGAAAATCTTGCACCGTTCAGTTATAAAAATTCTGATGGACAATATCAAGGATTTGAAGTTGATATAGCAAAACAAATTGCAAAAGCCTTGTTGAGAGATGAAAATGCCGTTGAATTTATTCCTGTCGAAACTGCAAATAGAATTTCAATTTTGAATTCAGGCAGAGCAGATATGATTATTGCGACAATGACAATTACAAAAAACAGACAAAATATTTTAGATTTTACAGACCCTTATTATTTTGCAGGTCAAACAGTAATGGTTCATAGAAATACAAGCATAAAATCAATTTCGGATTTGAACGGAAAAAGAGTCGGCGTTGCATTTGGTTCAACTGCTCTTGACGGAATTAAAACCGTTGCCCCTGGGGCTATAATCAATGGATTTAGAAACGAAAAAGGTGCAATATTGGCACTTAAAGCGAACGATATAGACGCTTACGCAGACGACGACACCGTTTTACTTGGTTACACAATGAATGATGTTTCAGTAAAAATGCTTCAACAAAGATACACTCAAGAGCCTTATGGTATCGCTTTCAGAAAAGGTGAAGAAAGCAAAAGAGTTTTGGCAACTGCAAACAACGTTATAAACATAATGAAAAATAATGGAACAATGAACCAACTTAAAGCAAAATGGATAAAATATTAAACTAAAGAAACAAAACAAAAAGCGAGGAAATAAAACCTCGTTTTTTAATGGGTTTACAGAGTTTAATAGAGTATTGTTTTAAAATCTTTTTTAAAATAAAATTAAATATATAAAAAGAGGATTATTTATGATTATTGAAACAAAAAATCTTGTAAAAATATATGGAGATAGAAGTGTTGTAAACGACGTATCTTTTGAAGTTAAAAAAGGTGAAGTTGTTTGTCTTTTAGGTCCAAACGGTGCAGGAAAAACAACAACTTTCTACATGGTTGTTGGACTTGTAAGACCAAACAAAGGTCAAGTGCTTTTGAATGGTGAAGATATTTCAGACTGGACAATGAACTTACGTTCAAAAGCAGGTATCGGCTATCTTCCACAAGAAGCATCAATTTTCAGAAAACTTACTGTTGATGAAAATATCAAACTTGTTTTAGAAATGAACGACAAATTGACAGTAAATGAAAAGAAGAAAAAATTAGAAGAATTGCTAGATGAATTTGGTGTAACGAAATTGCGTAATGCCCCTGCCATTGCACTTTCAGGTGGTGAAAGAAGAAGGGTAGAACTTGCTAGAGCCTTGGCTGCTAGTCCAGATTTCATCTTGCTTGACGAACCTTTTGCAGGTATCGACCCTATTGCAATTGGCGAAATCAAAGACAATATTAGAAAAATTTCAGAAGATAAAGGTTTAGGGGTTTTAATCACAGACCACAATCCAAAAGCGACTCTATCAATTACAGACAGAGCATACGTAATCTTCGACGGTAAAATTAAAATTCAAGGTAACAGTAAAGACGTTGCCGTAGACCCTGTGGCTAAAGAATTCTATCTAGGAAAGGATTTCCAATTATAATGAAGTTAGAATTTAAGCCAACAATTTACAATAAATATATTTTTAAGCAAGTTGCTTACGCAACAATTGGTGCAATACTTTTGTTCACCATTGTTTGGATAGCCCCTGAAATGCTTTTAAATACTATCAAGGAAACTCTTGCAGGCGATATCACCGCAAAAGAAGCGATTATGATATTGACTTGCGAATTGCCAAAAATCTTAGGAAAAGCGTTCCCTGTTGGTCTACTTTTAGGAACTTTGTTCACTTTTGATAAATTAAGCAAGGATAGCGAATTAACTATTTTTAGAGCAATTGGCATGCCATTTAGTAGAATTATCGCACCAGTAATTGTTCTAAGCCTTTTGGTAACAGGCTTATGCTTTATCACTTGCGACAAATTAACTCCGTTTGCTGAACAAAAAATGAAAGAAATTTACGGAGATACAGGCAACAATATTCAATATATGTATACCCAAAAGAACGAAAAGCAACAACCAACAATGGCTGTCGTTGTTTCAAATTATAAAAACGCAAAATTAAACAACGTTATTGTAATGGACTTTTCGAAAAAGATTTACGATGACGTTCATGGTTTGACAAGTATTTACGTTGCACAAAGAGGACTTGCGTTCGAAAATCGTTGGGAATTATACGATGTAACCGAATATAACATCTCAAACGATGGGGTATTTATTAGCATTAACAAAAAAGACAAAGTTAAAATTTTGGAAGGCGAAACAGCCTCTGATTTAAAAATGCTGATTACTTATTCTGTAAAAAAAGAACGTGAAATTACAAACGCAAACCTTTGGAAATACATAACTTTACTAAAAAGAGAACATCTTGACGAAGATTATAACTACATGCTAAACAAATACTTCCAAAGATTTTTCCACCCATTTGTTTGCGTACTTCTTGCAATTATGGGTTGCTTGCTAGGTTTCAGCAAACCTAGAGAACAACGTTTGATTGGGTTTACAATAGCAATTGGTGCAATTTTCATTTATTACATAACCTTGCCATTCTTCGATTTGTTGGCAGAAAAAGGTATTTTGCACCCATTTATAACTGCAATTACTCCACCAGTAGCATTTTTAGGGGCAATTATTGCCTTTTACAAGAGTAAGGATTTATAGTATGAAAAAAATTATCACACTACTTTTTGCTTTAATGATTACAAACTGTGCGTTTGCAGGTTCAATTGACGTGAAAGAAGATAATGGAATTTATCACATCACTTTGAGCGGAAACTCTATGAAAAAGAGAATTGAATTTGTTTCAACTACAGGTTTGAAAAGCAATAAGGAAATGCACGATGAAACAAAAGCAACAATGACAATTAATGCAGGCTTTTTTGACCCTAAAAATCAAAAAACAATTTCATACATCATAAACAATGGCGAAGTTATTGAAGACCCACTTACAAATGAAGCCTTGATAACAAACCCACTTTTAAGACAACACTTAAAACAAATAACAAACAGAACAGAATTTAGAATTACAGAATGCAATAACAAGTTAAAATATTCAATTGTACCGCACAACACACCTGTTGAATTCGGTTGCAACATCGTAACTTCGGCTCAAGGCGGACCTCAATTGTTGCCTGAATTAAGATTAGAAGAAGAATTTTTTATTCTTAAAAACGAGGACGGAAATATTATCCGCCAATCAGCCTCTGTGCTTGATAAAACAGCAAGAACAATTATCGGATTAAAAGACGACGAAGTTCATATTTTGATTATCACAAACCAAAATCCTAAAACAATTTTTGAAGCACAAGACTTGTGCAAAAGTTTAGGATTACACTACGCAATGGCTTTTGACGGCGGAAGTTCAACTTCTTTCGACTACAAAAAAATCCACGTAACTTCTATCCAAAGATTTAACGAGGACACAGGTCGTAGATTAAAATCCTTTATGATAGTTAAATAACCTACGATTTAGAAATTTTTAGCGGATTATCAATTCCATACCCAAAAAGTGCAAAATCGTATTTTACAGGGTCGTTCAAATCAAATTTTTTCAAGTTTTCTGTTAGTTCAATAACAGATTTCATATCATTTGCGTTGCGATTTAACAAATTCAACTCTCTTGAAATCCTTGCGACATGTGTATCTAGCGGAATAAGTAATTTTGAAGTCGGCAGAAAATTCCAAACACCCAAATCTACTGAGGATTTTCGAACAACCCAACGCAAAAACATATTCAAACGTTTCATCGCACCGCCCTTTTTTGGGTTCGGAACTAAATGACAATACCCTTGAGAAAGATTTGCACTGTCGTAAAAATAATCGCAAACCCCTTGAAGCATTGAAACAACGTCACCATTATAGTTTTTCAAAAATAAATCTCTCAAAGAACTTTTATTTTTGTATAATTCGCTAATTTTTTTGAACAAGCAAATTACGTCACAGTCCTTTGAAAACCTGTAATTAAAACCGTTTAGAACTTTTTCATCAAAATTCATCGCAAAATCATAAGGTTTATTTTCGATAGAATTAAACAACTCGTTTAATTTTTCAATAAAAACTTTTCGATTTCCATAAGCAAAGCAAGAGGCAACAAATCCAGCGATTTCAACATCTTCAAGAGTTTTATAGCGATGTGGAAATTGAATTGGGTCATCTTTTATAAAATCAACTGTTTCATATTTTTCAACTAAGTTGTCCAAATAAATTTTGTCTATCATCTCAAACCCTCAAAAAAGCCTTTGATAATGCTATCACAGTCATCTTCAAGAATTCCGCCATAGACTTTCATTTTTGATTTATGAACAGTTCTCAAATCAATTGCAGACCCCAAAGCCCCATATTGATTATCATACGAGCCAAAATAAACATTTTTTATTCTTGCTTGAATAATAGCAGACGCACACATTGGGCAAGGTTCTAAGGTTACGTACAAGTCGCAATCATCTAATCGCCAACGTCTTAGACCCTCTTGAGCCATTTTTATCGCAAGAATTTCAGCATGTGCCGTAACATCTTTCAATTCTTCTTTTCGATTATGTGCAAACGCAATAATCTCGGAGTTTTTGACAATTACCGCCCCCACAGGAATTTCATTTTTTGTTTGTAAAGCAACTTCTATTGCATCTTGCATAAACATTGATTTTCACCTACGGTTTTAAGGTTACAGATTTGAACAAAGGAAGCGTAACGTCAACTTTAAAGCCTATTTCATCGGTTGAAGATATAGTGATTTTTCCGTTCATCGCCTCAACTAGACCTTTTACAATGAATAACCCCAAACCTGTTCCACGAGTTGTTCTTGTCGTTTTATCGTCCATTCTAATAAATTTACCAAACAAAGTTTCCAATTTTTCTTCAGGAATTTTTTCGCACTGATTTTCAATGCTTATTGTTGCATTTTCAGCATTAAAATCGCCTGAAATCGTAATCGGAGTGCCTTCTGTCGCATATTTAATAGCATTTTCAACCAAATTCACAATAACCTGTTCTGCTCGGTCTTTATCTGCAATTACAAGAGGGAAATCTTCGCTCATATTATTCACAATTGGTTTATCTTCCGAATTTTTAACCAAGGTAATTGCGTTTGCAACAGTGTCTGAAATCCAAACAGGTTCTAGCGAAACGCAAATTCGTTCTCTTTCGATATCAGGAATTACAAGCAAATCTTCAATTAAACGTTTCAAACGCTCAGCCTGACGTTTTATAACCCTCAAGGATTTAATTCTTGTTTCTTCGTCGATTTGAATATCAGTTCTCAACAACCTTGAAGTGTACCCCTGAATGCTTGTCAGCGGAGTTCTAAGTTCATGGCTCACCGTATCAATTAAGTTTGAACGGAATTCATTCAACTGTTCAAGTTTAACGTTTTGTTCTTTCAATTGCAAGTAAGATTTATGAATTTCAGCCGCCATTTTGTTGAATTCTGCGGACAAAAAGACAATTTCGTAAGGGGTGAAAATACTTTTAATCAAACGAATACGACGTTGATAACTTCCTTTTGACACCGCCATAATCCCTTTAAACAATTGTCGAATATTGATATACATGTAGTAAATATATAGAGCAACAATAATAAAAATACTCAAAGACGACACAAATACAGACATCAACAACTTAAATCTGTTGTCATTAATCGTATTTTTCATAACCGTTTCAGTTGTGTTCACAATAACCGTCATATCAGGAGAAGTCTTATGAATATAAACAAGCGGTTGGTTTTTAATCTTACTAAATACAGTCGCTCTGTCATTTACCAAATTTTTAGGCAAAGCCTTTATCGAGTCATTGAATTGCGACTCAGTGTAATTATGTTGAGCAATTAGTTTACCTTTTGAATCTAAAACATAAATTTGTCTTTCGTCGTCTTGCATAGACAAAAACAAATGCTTATTTAATTCTTGTTTTTTAAACACTGCAACCAAATAATTGCCATTACCAGTTTTTGTATAAATTAAAAATTGACCTTTTACATCATTTTTGGCTTTAATTTTTTTGATAGTGTCAAAATCTTTAACTAAAACTAAATCTTCGTAATATGTAATTTTTGTTTTATTTTTAATTGTTCTTAAATAATTTTGTTTTTCGCTATCAGTTTTTAAGTAATCCAAAGTTAGGCTTAATTGCTCTAATTCACTGTACGCAACATGCAAAAAAACGTCGATTTCATTAGAAACAACGTTCGACATCATAATCGCAGAATCCTTTAACTGACGGCGAATGGCTTGTTGGTTAATGTTACTGATAACCAAACCACTGATAATCATTGGGATTAAAAGTGAAATGAATAAAACAATAAGAATTTGTTCAGCGATTTTTAATCTTTTTGGTCGCAGAACTTTTTTAAATTTATGAAATTTTCTGATAGTTGATATTTTCATTAGCCTTCAAGGAAAGGTGTTAATTTATACCCAACATTTGTAACTGTGTGCAAATATTTAGGCTCTTTCACGTTTTCTTCAATTTTATTTCTTAATCCGCCAACATGAACTCTCAACATTCTAACATCTTCATTACTGTCATAACCCCAAACTTCGTCAAGCAAAGTCGCAAGAGTAACCGCATTGTTAAAGTGTTGCATTAACGAATACAAAATTTCAAACTCTGTCGGAGTAAGTTTTACACGCTTGTTGACAATTGTGCATTCAAGAGTTTCAGGGAAAATTTGAATATCCCCAACTTGCAAAATTTCATTTGACATAGAAGTAGTATTTTCAACTTGATTTCTACGCAACAAAACTCTGATACGCAACAAAACTTCTTGAATATCAAAAGGTTTTACAATGTAATCATCTGCCCCACTATCAAAGCCGTCTGTTTTGTCCTCGATAGTACCTTTTGCTGTCAACATCAAAATTGGAATGGCAAGTCTTGCTTGACGAATATTCTTGCAAACGTCAAAACCATTCATCTTTGGCATCATAACGTCTAATAAAATCAAGTCATAAGTGTTGTTTAAAGCCTTGTTCAAGCCCTCTAAACCGTCTTTTGCCGTATCAACGACATAACCACTTTGTGCAATATCGAACTCTAAAAGTTCTCTGATTTCATCATCGTCATCTACTATTAAAATTCTTTTTTTATTAGTGTTCATACATATCCTCGACAAAAAAATTTTACTAAAAACAATTTTTGTTTTCAATAAATTTTCAAAATAATTAATAAAATGCAATTGTAACAAAATATTACAAAATATCTTAAAACCCTAAAGAAATCATGCTTTTCTACCGTAAAAGAACATGTGTGTAAGTCAAAATAAAGGGGTACTTTATGGGATTAGCAGCATCACAAGCAAGATTATTAACAATTACATCAAGAATTTCTAGCAACGAATTAAAACAACAACGAATCGCTATGGATAAAATGAGATTGGCTGCAGATACTGACAAAGTCGCTCAAGAATATTCGACTGCATTAAATAACCAAACATTGACTTTGGACGATGCACAAGCAACTTATTCTGCAATCATTAGTGCTGGTTACGGAATTCAAAGAGTAAATGATAGCCAAAGAACTAGCCTACCAGAAAGCACAATAGAGTGGGTTAAATCTGCACAATACAAAGCCTTCAAAAACGAATACGGTTCAAGACCTGAAAAATTAGATCATGTTTTAGAAGCGGATGAAGAAGTTCCAACAAACGAAAAAGGTAAAACTTATGATGAATGGGCATTTGCACAAGATGATGCTTACAGAAGTGCTGGATTTTTCGGTAATTGTCCAACAATTACAAATGATGTTGACGATGCGTGCGTACAACTTTCTGAACAATTAATCGCAAGCCCTGAATTCTTAATCCAAGGTTTGTTAAATGGTTACTTCATGCTTGTTGGTAGCGACGGCAAAACTAAATCATTAACAACTGAAAAGCACTTTGAAACGGTATACGACAAATCTGACGATGCTATCGCAGAAGCAAAATATAACAAAGAAATGTCTAAGATTAACAGAAAAGAAAAATTGTTAGATCAACAAGCAAAACAACTTGATACTGAATATTCTACTCTAACAACAGAATTAGAATCAGTTAAATCTATCATTTCTTCACACACATCAAACGACTTCAATATGTTCTCATAAATAGCATGAGTGCGTTTAGATAAACATTTCTAAAAAAGAGCAAAAAAAAACACTCAGTTCTGAGTGTATGTTTTCTGCATCCTAATGGTCTCTTTTTTTAGTGTTTATTATTTAGGAGTTTATATGTTTTTTTGGGTAAATGTTATGCTATTTAGTGTTTCGACTACACTATTTAATGCACAAGATTATTATTGCATATCTAAAGAATAAAGTCAACTGTTTGTTTTCTTTTTATTTCAACATTTGGGTACAAATTAGATATAAGTGTCGTTTTGACACTTTACAAAACTTAATATATACTACACAAATAGTTTTAAGCATTCATTTTCACATGCGATTTTGTTGATTAAATTTGCACATAAGCGAGTTTTTAATCATTCGACTTTCTAATTAACATGTAATTTTGTTAATTCTTTGCCTTATAGAATTTCATTGTTATAATGTTTTTATGAAGATATTAGGTATTGATCCTGGAATGGCAATAGTTGGTTATAGCATCGTTGATTTTGACGGTGAAAACTATACGTTACTAAATTCAGGCTCTATACAGACTCAAAAAGGGACACCTGATGCTTCTCGTTTGTATGAGATTTTCAATGATTTATCAACGATTATTGAAAAATACAAGCCAGATATTGCGTCAGTTGAAAAATTATTTTACTTTCGAAACCAAACAACAATTATCCCTGTTGCAGAGGCTAGAGGGGTTATAATAATGACTCTTGAAAAGTATCAAATACCTTTCTTCGAATACACTCCAATGGAAGTTAAACAGGTTTTGACAGGATTTGGACGAGCAAGCAAAAAAGAAGTTGAACAGATGGTAAAATTGTCTTTGAACCGAGAAGAATTGCCTAAATTAGACGATACAGTCGATTCTATCGCAATTGCCATTTGCCACACAAGAAAAAACAGAGAATTAATAACAAAATAAAGGATATAATTATGATTAACGAACTTTTATTAAAACAAATTGCAATTTTAAGTGCTATTGCAGGCGGTGCTTTGGGATTTTTAACAATTTTCCCATTCATAAACATTTTTTCAGTAACAATTTTGGTAATTTGTTTGTCAGTAGGCATATTAGTTTATATGAAAAGAGAAAACTTAATTGGAATTTTTGATATGCGAGAAGGTTCAATTCTCGGCGGTGTAATCGGCTTTGTTTCGTTCATTTCAGCGTCAATTGTTTACATTCCTTGCGACCTTATTTTGGGCTTAATTCCAATATTTAAAGCACATTACATAATGAGATTTTTCTTCAACAGTTTCGGAAGTTTTATCGTTTTGCTAATGCTAATCTTCTTTGTGGCTCTTTTAAGTGCTTTAATGAACGCATTTGCAGGACTTGCAACCTCTTATGTATATGAACTTTTGACAGGACTAAAAAAAGAAAGCAACGAAAGTATTAACTTTGACATCAAATAAATAAGGCGGTAAAAATGGCTTTTGACTCAAAAATCAGAACAATTTCTTGGGATAACGACAAGGCAAAAATGCTTGACCAAACAATTATCCCATACGAATACAAATATATTGACATCACATCAGGTCAACAAATGTACGATGCAATTAAAACAATGATTGTTCGTGGTGCTCCAGCAATCGGAATTGCAGGGGCTTACGGAATTGTTTTATACGCAAGAGAATTACAAAAACAAAACCTTGAAATTGAAGATTTCAAAAAACAATTAATCGAAAAAGCAGACTTCATGTCAACCTCAAGACCAACAGCCGTAAACCTTATGTGGGCTTGCGAACAGTTGAAAGAAATTATTAAAAATTCAGATAAAAATATTGAAGATTTAATCAAAGATTTAACAGAAAAATCTATTGAAATCGAAAACGACGACTTGGAAAGATGTAGAAAAATCGGCGACAATGGGGCAGAAATCGTACCAAAAGGCGGAACAATTTTAACACACTGTAACGCAGGTGCATTGGCAACAGGCGGTTACGGAACTGCACTTGGAGTTGTTCGTTCAGCATTTGGTCGTGATAACACTGTGCAAGTTTTTGCAGACGAAACAAGACCTCGCCAACAAGGTGCAAGACTTACCACGTTTGAATTAGCGATGGATGGAATTCCTGTAACTCTTATCACTGACGGAATGCACTCATATTTTATGAACAAAGGAATGATTGATGTTGTAATCGTTGGGGCTGATAGAATTGCCTTAAACGGCGATACTGCAAATAAAATCGGTACTTATACAGTCGCTATTTCAGCAAAATACCACAACGTACCGTTTTATATCGCCGCACCGCTTTCAACAATTGATTTAAGCATAAAATCAGGCGAAGAAATTCCAATTGAAGAACGTTCAAGAGAAGAAGTTACGCACATCAACGGCAAAATCATTTGCTCTGATAAAGTAAACGTAATAAATCCAGGGTTTGACGTAACTCCAAACGAGTTAATCACAGGAATTATCACCGAAGTTGGAATTTTGAAACCACCTTACGAAAAATCAATTCTTGAGGCTTTCAAAAAGGCTTAATTTTTTGTTACAAATAAGCAATATATGTTATAAACGCACATGACAAGGGCATATAATTAATGAATGAGGTCGCCTAATGGACATTGCGTTTAAATTAACTGCAAAAAAATTAACAAAAATGGCAATGAATACTCATTAGAGATGTCCGAAGTCGAGAGAGCCTAATAAGGCAGCAGAGCCATAGTATTGTTGAGCGAGGATAGTCGAATTTAGCGATTATGCAATAAAACTATACACCTTATCAGTTAAAGATTTTGATAGACTGTTCTATCGTTGACAAGTTTAGCCTTCGGGATATAATCTACCCCGAGGGTTTCTGCTATGTGCTTGATTTGCATTGAGCCTGAAACTATCACTATTTTTGTTTTGTAATACTGTTTTAAAAGTTTAATTTGTTCAACAAGCCACTCACCAGCGAATTGTGGGGCAAAATCATATTCCATAGACAAGTCTGTAATTATTACGTCATAAGGATTTTCAACATAACTATAAACCCACTCATAGCCCTCACGTGCGGTATAGGCTCTATCAATTTCTACATCTTCGCCGTACAAAGCCTTTAGGTTTTCTACGTGAAAATTATTCCAACTTGGAGAATCGTCAACTACAAGAAAATGTCGCATTATTCAGTCAACCTCAACACTTCGTAGATATTCATTTTCTTTTCTTTACCACGAATTTTAACCTCTGAAATCTTGATTACATCTGCAATACCACGAACAAACTCGTAAGTTGAAGAACTGATTAAAAATTGAGTTTTATAAATCTTGTTATAACTTTCTAATCGGCTTGCCAAGTTTACAGTATCGCCTATAACTGTGTATTCAAGACGTTTTTCAGAACCGATATTACCAACAAAGGCTTCACCTGTGTTAATTCCGACACCAATTTCAATTTTTGGTTTACCTTCTTCAAGCCATTTAACTTGTAATTCTTTAACTTTTTTGAGCATATCGTTTGCACAACGAATTGCATTTACTGCATGGTCAGGATCTTGAATAGGTTCGCCAAATATCGCCATAACCGCATCACCAATAAATTTGTTAATTACGCCGTTATGTTTGCTAATTATAGGCTCAATTGCTGTAAAATATTCATTCAAAATAACCGAAATTTCGTCCGGTTGAAGTTTTTCAGACATTGACGTAAACCCTCTGATATCAGCAAATAAAACGGTTACATTCGCTTTTTTACCGCCTAGTTTTACGTTATCAATGTCGTTTACAACGTTTTCCATAATGTCTTGAGAAATGTATTTTCCCATCGCATCTTTGATTTTTTCTTTGTTTCTTGATTCAACAATAAACTTGCGAGAATAACCGAAAATCATCGTTACCAACTGCAAGGCAATAGGCGTAATCACAGGAACGGCAAAATTCAATTTGTAAGACAAAACTGACAAGAAAATATAGCCTAAAACCATCAAGACCATAATTCCAAGCCCTGCAATTAGCGAATAATTAGCAACGACAATAAATGCAGCGATTACAAGAATTATATCAACGATTAATTCTTGAGTTGACGAAATCGAACGCACTGTTTGATTATGGATTAAGTTATCCAAATTTGTCGCCTGAATATCAACCCCAGGGTGCTTGCTTTGAATTGGAGTTGGCAAAGCATCTTCCAAACCTAAACCTGAAGCCTTTGCATTTGCCCCAACAAAAACAATTTTGTTATCAAAGGCTTTTGGGTCAATTTTAGGCTTTTTGCCAGCCCTAATTGCTTCCATTGAGTCGATGATGTCCACCGCAGAGTAAGTTTTGTGCGTGTAATCAGAATTTTTATAATTTTTATAAAAATGTAAGAAATTGAAAACTCCACCCCAACGTCTGTGAGTTTGAATTTTCAAATCATCATCGCCATTTATAACCAAATGAGTTTTTGTAACCTTGATTTTCTTTGCATTATTTAATTTTGCATACATTCTAAGCCCTAAAGACGGATAAAAATCGCCTTTGTAGTAAACCAATTGCGGAATATCCTTGATAAAACCGTCTATTGGGTGAG
>SAMEA104315436__coassemble_1137_pt1 | contig 19791 bp, 20 predicted proteins | sample SAMEA104315436__metabat2_low_PE_046 | metagenome-assembled genome bin SAMEA104315436 (sample SAMEA104315436) | gut metagenome | biome: Monkey gut; feature: monkey-associated habitat; material: faeces | place: China | collected 2013
TCTCCAACCTTCCCAATCTTCTTCAGCCATACCGTCCTCAATTGAGATAATCGGATATTTTTCAACCCAATTTGCGAGAAAATCAACCATTTCTTCACGATTTAAGATTTTACCTTCGCCTGCAAGTGTATATTTGCCGTCCTCGTAGAATTCACTAGATGCTAAATCAACACAGATTTTAACATCATCAGTTGTATATCCTGCATTTTGAATTGCTTTCACTATCATTTCTAATGCTTCTTCATTTGATGATAAATTTGGTGCAAAACCGCCCTCATCACCAACAGATGTAACGTAATCTCTGTCTTGTAAAATATGTTTTAGAGCGTAAAAAATTTCAGAACCCATTCTCACTGCTTCTTGAAAACAGTCTGCCCCAACTGGTGCAATCATAAATTCTTGACAGTCAATGTTGTTATCAGAATGAACACCACCGTTTATAATATTCATCATCGGTACAGGCAAAGTAATCGCAGAAATTCCGCCCAAATAACGATATAAAGGCATTTTGTATGCCAATGCTGCTGCCTTTGCACATGCCAGTGAAACCCCTAACATTGCGTTAGCCCCTAAACGAGATTTGTTATCTGTTCCGTCTAGTTCAAGCATTAACTTATCAATATTATATTGATTTGAAACATCTTCACCGATTAATTCAGGTGCGATGATGTTATTTACATTATTAACGGCTTTTTGAACCCCTTTACCGCCAAAGCGAGTTCTGTCATTATCTCTTAATTCCAATGCCTCGTAAGAGCCTGTTGATGCACCAGATGGAACTGATGCACGTCCAATTATGCCTGAAGCAAGTTTTACTTCTACTTCAACTGTCGGATTACCACGAGAATCCATTATTTGTCTTGCTACAATGTCTTCAATTAGTGTCGGCATAATTTTCTCCTTCTTACACATTTTACAAACTAATTATTTCACAAAAATTATACTCTTTCAATAGTATTAATGTTTATGTTATTATATAAATCATTAAAAAAGGAGTATGTCATGGGAATAAAATCAATTATTTTGGCTGCCGGAAAAGGCACTAGAATGAAATCAGAAAAATCTAAAGTTTTGCACAATATTTTTGACAAAACTTTGTTAGGCTATGTTCTTGATGCGGTAAACAACACTCACATGATCGAGCAATCTTATGTAATCGTTGGACACCAAGCAGAAGCCGTTAGCGAATTTGTAAATAAAAATTATGGAAATAACGCAAAAACAATTTTGCAAACTCCACAACTTGGAACAGGTCATGCGGTTAGTATGGCTTGCACTGAACTAGAAAACTTTGACGGAGAAGTAATTGTTTTATGTGGCGATACACCACTTTTAACTTCTGATACTATTTCAGATTTTATTGATTCTCACAAGGAAAACAAAGCCGATATTACAGTTATGAGTGCAATTTTCGAAAATCCTTTCAACTACGGAAGAATTGTTAGAAACATTGATAAAACTCTTAAAAAAATTGTAGAAGAAAAAGATGCAACTTATGAAGAAAAACAAATTCAAGAAGTAAACGCAGGTGTTTATTGCATCAATTGGCAAAAAGTTAAAAAAGCATTTAACGAATTAAAAAGTAACAATGCTCAAGGCGAATATTATTTAACAGATATTATTTCTTGGGGTGTAAAACATAACTTGAATGTTCAAGCATACACACTAAAAGACAATACAGAAATTTTAGGTATCAATTCTAAAGTTCAATTAGCCGAAGCAGCAAAAATTTTGAACAAAAGAAACTTAACTAAATTGATGAAAAACGGTGTTACAATTGTTGACCCTGAAACAACTTGGATTAGCGAAGATACAGTTATCGGTGCTGACACAATTGTTTATCCATCAGTTTATATTAACGGTAAAAACACAATTGGCTCAAATTGTTCAATTGGACCAATGGCTCACATCAGAGGTAACGTTGAAATCGGTAACAATGTTAGAGTTGGGAACTTTGTAGAAGTTAAAAACTCAAAAATCAAAGATAATACAAATGTTTCTCACTTGAGTTATGTTGGCGATAGCGAAGTTGGTTCTCACGTAAACATCGGTGCAGGAACAATTACCGCAAACTACAACCCAGTAACAAAAGTAAAAAACAGAACTATCATCGGTGATTATGCAAATACAGGTTCAAATTCAGTGCTTGTTGCACCAATTGAACTTGAAGAAGGTGCTTTTGTTGCAGCAGGTTCAGTTGCAAGCAAAAATGTTAAAGCATGGGCTTTAGCACTAAGCAGAGCACCTATGAAAATTTTTGAAAATTGGGTTAAAAAAGAAAAATAGAGGTAGAAAATGAGTATAAAACCTTGGAATGAATATTTTTTAGACTTAGCAAAGACTTGTGCAAGTCGTTCTAACTGCATAAGAGCCCAAGTAGGGGCTGTTATCGTTGGCGAAGATAAAAAAATCAAAGCAACAGGTTACAATGGAACACCCTCAAAAGTAGAATCTTGCTACGAAAGAGGCGAATGTTATAGAATTAAACATAACATTGAATCAGGTACAAGATACGAAACTTGCCGTTCTATTCACGCAGAACAAAATGCGATTATTCAAGCAGGACAAGACCGTTGCAAAGATGCCACAATGTATATTTGGGGACATCAAATGATTTGTATTCTTTGCAAAAGATTTATCGTTCAATCAGGAATAAAAGATGTTTATCTTCAAAAAGATGAAAATTCAGAAGTTAAACACGTTTCAGTTGACGAAATCAGAAAAGAACTTGAAGCACAATAATTAAAATATCATTTTTAAATATAAAATAAAACTCTCAAAAAGTGTAATAATAACATTTTTCGGGAGTTTTATTTTTGTAAAGTTTTATTAAGTATAAGAAGTTCCACCTAAAAAGATGATAATTTAATATAAAAAAGTGGTATTATATTAGTGAGAAATCAAAGGTACACACACGTAACAAAAAAGGTATAAATGAACGACAACATTCAATTTCAAAGCGATTTAGACAGATTAATCGAAGTTTTACCCCAAAAAATTACATCGTTGGTAAGCCACGAATCCTTAGCTGATGTAATCGAACTTGTACTAGATATTGGCAGACTGCCTGAAATCAGACACGCAAGCGGTAAAATTGAAAGTTTAAATTGTGCTCCGATAGAGTATGCTGATTTGGATTATATTACGGAGAAAATCCCTGAATTCACATCAGATAACCGTTCAGGTATCGCTGGAACTTTGCACAGAATAAGTGCTATTCGAAATCGTCAAGGTCGTGTCATTGGTTTAACTTGTAGAATTGGTAGAGTCGTAACAGGTACTATTGCTTGCATTAAAGATTTTGTAATGCAAAACAAAAGTATTTTATTCCTAGGTCGCCCTGGGGTTGGTAAGACTACAAAATTAAGAGAAATTTCTCGTCTTGTTGCTGATGAATTAGGCAAACGTGTTGTTATCGTTGATACATCAAACGAAATTGCTGGCGATGGTTATACTCCCCAGCCTGCGATGGGTATAGCAAGAAGAATGCAAGTTCGTCAACCTGAATTTCAAAAAGACATTATGATTGAGGCGGTTGAAAATCACACGCCTGAAGTTATTGTTGTTGATGAAATAGGTACAGAAGCCGAAGCACAAGCAGCACGTACAATTGCAGAACGTGGGGTTATGTTAATTGCAACGGCCCATGGTCAAAGTCTTGAAAACTTAATCAAAAACCCTGCATTGTCTGACCTTGTAGGTGGCATTCAGTCTGTAACTTTAGGTGATGATGAGGCAAAACGTCGTGCATCACAAAAAACAGTTTTGGAACGTGAAAAGCAACCAACTTTTGATATTGTTATCGAAATTTTGGATAGAAACACTCTTGCAGTTTACAAAGATGCAGCAGAAGCAGTGGATTATATTCTTAGAGGTTGGCCAATTCGTCCTGAAATCAGAAAAGTTGACAAAACTTATGACAACAAACCTGCTGAAATCAAGGAAGAAGAACATCTTATTCCTGTTGAACATAAAACTGAAGAAAGTCATCAAGAAATTATTGATAAAATAAACGAAGCAGACAAAAAATTAACACAACAAGACCCTACTGACCGTTTGAAATTCAGTTTTAACCGAAAAGATTACGTAAAAGAAGCAAAAAAATTCAAAAAAATATATTTATATGCAGTTTCTCGTTCAATTGTTGAAAAAATTATTGAAAGATTAGACTTGAACGCAGAAATTACAAAAAATATCGATGAAGCAGATTTAGTTATTGCACACAAAAACTTTGCAAAAGGCGGTGCAAAAATTTTGAGTACCGCAAACAATTACAGATTACAAATTTTCTATGTAAAAACTAACTCAATGGCTCAAATTCAAAAAGTCGTAAAAGAAGCCTTAGATATCCGAGAATCTTCTCAAACTCTACAAGGGTATTACGATGATGCTGAAAAAGCCCTTGATGAAGCAAAAAGTGCAATTGATAAAATTCTTGCAGGTGCAAGAAACATTGAATTAGCACCTCAAAACCAACAAATCAGAAAACTTCAACACGAACTTGTTGAACAACACAATCTTGAAAGCGAAAGCATTGGAGAAGGTGCTGACAGACACTTGAAAATTGTTGGTGGACAAGATTTTAAAGGATAGTTTACCCTAAAAATCAATTATTGAACTATAAATTTCAAAATTGTGTTTGCTATCATCAACAACAATGTATCTTAATTTTCTGTGAGTGTATCTTGCAGGCGGAGTTGTGATGTGCAAAACTCCGTTCACTTTTTGCTCTTGAACTTTGTGATAATGACCTGCGATAATTGCTTTTATGTTATCGTGTTTTGCAAGCATATCCCAGTAATTTTCAACCATATACAAGTCATGAGAACTTTGTTTTTCACTTTCAGGAATTAAAGGAAAATGTTGAAAAATAATTACTTTTTTATCTTTATATTTTGTTAATTGTTCATCTAACCAAGTCAATTGAGCCTCTCTGAAATAGCCGTTTCTTGACGGTATAACCTCTTTCATTCCGTCAACAAAGATAAAAATTAAACCATTGTGTTTTACAACAAAATTAAAATCCTTGTGCTTTTGGTGAGAATATTGAGCAACCAATTTTGCATAAGTAACTTTGTCTAATTTTTGAGATTTAAAGCAGTCATGGTTTCCGATTTCAATGTAATAAGGTTTATTCAACTTTTTACACATTTTCAAAAATTCAACCAAAGTCTTTTTTTGAGCCTTATCAATGTTATCACCAGTAAACACAATAAATTCAGCATCTTTTAGTTTTGTATTAATAAAATTAATTAAATCATCAAAATTTTGAACAGATTTCTCATTTAGAGCAAAGTGCAAATCAGTAACTTGAATAAATTCGGTTACTTTCGCCTGTGCTTGAGATGAAAATATTACTAATATTGCGAAAACAGACAACAATATGTTAAAAAATCGTTTCATAATTGAAAAATCCCTATAAACATGTTAAACTAAACTAATTATAACATAAGGGAATTTTTGAGGAGATTAAATTATGATAAAACTAAGAGAATTTGTGGGTAAACACCCTGATTTATGCTCAATTGTTTTGCTAACTCTATTATGCGGAGTATTCCTATTTTGGGGATTAGATTTTTATCCGCTTTTAGATGTTGATGAAACAAGATATGCAATTATGTCAAGAGATTTGGCTAATTCGAACGACTGGAACGTTCTATTATTGAATTCTGTTCCATTTTTAGAAAAACCACCTTTCTATTTTTGGGTAGTAGGCGCATCAATTAAACTTTTTGGCTCATTCAGTGAATTTGCCGTAAGATTTCCAATTGCTTTAATGGCAACATTTTTAGTGTTTTTCACATATTTCTTCGGTAAAAAAGTATTATCAAGAAAATTCGGTTTATACAGTGCTATCGTACTTCTTACAAGCGTATTCTTCTTGATTTTATCACACGTTGCTATTTTGGATATGGTTTTGACAGTATGGCTTGCAAGTGCTTTGTATAGTGCATTTTTAAGTTTTACTGTTGAAGAAAAATATAAAAAATATTGTTGGTGGGCATTTTGGACTTTCGCAGGCTTAGGATTTTTGGCAAAAGGTATCCTTGCAATTGCAATTCCAGTGGTAGTTCTATTCGTTTATGGATTAATCACAAAAACATTAAAAGAAATGGTTAAACCTGTAAACTTCTTGGTTGGTTTAGTTATTTTCTTGTTAATCTCATTACCTTGGCATTTAGTAATGTTTAGAGATTACGGCTGGACATTTGTTCACGAATACTTTATCAAACACCATTTTGCAAGATTATTAACATCAGCAGAACTAGGCAGAAAACATGGATTTTTCTACTTTATTCCAATTTTCATCGTAGCATTTATGCCTTGGACATTTATTTTCATCGCATCAATTATCGATGGTTGCAAAAAACTTATCAAAAAATACAAAGAACTTGAAGGAACAGTTTTGAACAGATTATACGGAACTATTCAAACTGAAAATGTTGAACAAAACTTAATTCTATTTGCATCAATATTTTTCATCGTAGTTTTTGGTGTAATGAGCGTATCAAGCACAAAATTACCAACATATATTTTGCCTGCATTACCTGCGGCAGCCTTATTGACAGGATATTATTGGAGTATTTCTGAAAAACATGAGGAATATCAAAAATCAATTCAAATTTCAACATATATTATTGCAATGATTTTCATTATTGCATCGTTGGTAGCCTCTGTTGCTTACGTATTCTTACCACAAAGCATTCTTGAACTTGTAAGTCCATTCAAATACTCAGTTCTTATTGGTTGTGCCTTTGTTGGTATGTATTTATTAATCAAAATGAAATCTCAAGAAACACTTTCAGTATTCTCAGGTTACGTTGTAACAATGTTTTTCGTAATAACATTTGCCGTTACAAACTTATTTGCGTTAATTTATGCAGGCGGTGAAAACGAATTAGTTTTGTTTACAAAATATGCTTGCACAACAAATACACGCTTAGTAACCTTTGATTTTGCGGTAAAACCAAGTACAAAAATATACTACAAGGATTTTGTTTATTTCATTACAGATGACAATTTTGAAGAACTTAACTCTTTAACTTCAAATAAATCTACACCGACTTACGTTATTGTAAAAAATAAAGAAGTTAAGAAAGGAAACTATCAAGATAAACTAAATAAAACTTTGCATTTGGTTAAATCAGGTAAAAAATATTCATTATACATAAACAAAAATTTACCTGAAAAAACAAAAGCGATTTTGTGGTTAAAATAAAAATATAAACAAAAAACAACAAAATATAATCACGTTGGCGAATTTACAGTAAATGAATTTTGTCAACGTGATTTTTGTATACCTTTACGTAAATTCATTAAAATTTCTTCATTAAGAATGTTAAAAAACTTGATACGTAGACAGAACTTGAAACATGGTCAATTGTAAATTTTTTTCAAATAATATTTACTTGTAAAACATGCACCACTAAACTATTATAACCATGTCAAAAGACAAATGAAGAAGATTTTACAGACGAAATATAAAAGGGGTGGTGGCAAAACTCACGTATTAGGAATAGCGGAATAAATAGCAAATAAAGATAGTTAATTAAGATACAAATTTTAGAAGAATTAGAGAATTTAAAAATTTAAGTTTAATAAAAATCACAAATCAAAAGAGAAATTAGAAAATATACTTATCAATTGATAAAATCAATCGAAACTATACAATCTTGGGAGATATTGGATAGTTAAAAACTTGCCGTTTGGCAAGTTTTTTCTTATAATAAAGTCATTATGGAACAAAACAGAAGTTCAAAAACAATAATATCTTTAATGTCAGGCACATCTTGCGATTCAATCGATGTTGGCTTATGCCTTGTAAAACCTGATTTAAGTTGCTCGTTGATAGACGGATTAAATTACGAATACCCAAAGGAAATAAGAGAACACATCTTCAAAATTTTTCACGAAGGTGCAAGCCTTAGCGACTTATGCAAAATGAATTTTATAATCGGTCAATGCTTTGCTAACGCAACAAATGAGATGATAAAACGCCATGGAAAGCCTGATTTCGTTGCATCTCATGGACAAACTGTTTATCATTACCCAAAAGATACAAAGATTGCAGGAATTTCTGAAAGAAGTACACTTCAAATTGGTGAACCATCAGTAATTGCACAAAAAACAGGTTGCATGACAATTGCAAACTTTAGAACAGCAGATATGGCACAAGGCGGAAACGGTGCACCGCTTGTTTGTTTTGCCGATGAAACTTGGTTTAAACCTTTGAATAAAAATATTGCTATTCAAAATATTGGTGGTATTTCAAATGTTACGGTTGTTTCAAAAGACTGTGCAACCTTTGGTTTTGATACAGGTTTAGGCAATATAATGATTGATTATTGCACTCAAAAATTCTTCGATAAACCTTACGACAAGGACGGAGAAATCGCCTCACAAGGCAAGATTTCTGAAAGTTGGTTAAATTGCCTTTTAGAGGACGAATATTACTTTACAGAGCCACCAAAAACCACAGGGAGAGAATATTTTTCAAGCAGATACATTGAAAATGCTTTAAAATTAGCACCTGAAAATAAATACGATATAATTGCCACTGCAACCGCACTCACCGCAAAAACTATCGCTCAAAATTATGAAAGATTTGTTTACCCTAACACCTCAATAAACGAAGTTATTTTAGGCGGTGGCGGTGCTTATAACCCTGTTTTGAAAAAATATTTAAAACAATATTTACCAAAAGAAATCGAATTAAAAACTCACGAGGACTACGGAATTTCAAACAACTATAAAGAAGTTATGGCATTTGCACTGCTTGGATATTGCACTTATTACAAAATTCCAAACAATGTACCAAGTTGCACAGGTGCAGACAAAAAGGTTGTTTTGGGGCAAATTAGTTATTGCTAAGACTGACTTCTTTTATGGCTTTTGGAATATAATTCAAGACATCAGATGCCAAAACCGAATATTCAGTCAAATCCTTGCTTGCTAATTCTCCGGCTTTGCCATGCAAATAAACCGCAGTTTTACACGCATCAAAAGGCTTCAACCCTTGTGCCATAAACCCTGCTATCATTCCACACAAAACATCACCAGTTCCTGCCTTTGCAAGAGCAGAATTTCCTGTATTATTTACATAACAATTCAAATTTTTTGAGCAAATAATTGTATTGTGCATTTTTAAAACTGTTGTGCATTTGAAATTCAACGAAATTTCAGTTGCTGAATCTTCAGGATTTTCAAGTATTTCGTCAATATCCTTACCCAATAATCTTGAAGCCTCTTTTGGGTGAGGGGTCAAAATTAATCTATCAGGAAGAATTATTTTTTTGAATTTTGCTAATAAATTTATGCCGTCAGCATCTAAAACCACAGGCAAATCAAGAATTGCAAGTTCTGTCATAATAGACTTAAACATCAATACCGCAGGGGCTTCTGTCGAAAAACCACAACCGAAAGAAACCACGTCATAATTTTTCATTACATTTTTAACTTGTTTTATCGGCACTAAAACAACATCAGGAGTTTTTGAAGCCACATTTTGCAAAACACTAGGACAACTCGCAAGAGCAACATACCCACAACCAACTCGCAAAGCCGAAATGCTAGACAAATACGCAGCCCCTGAATAATTTGGAGAGCCTGCGATGTTTAAAACTTTACCAAAAGATCCTTTGTTTGAATTTTGTTTTCTTTTAGGTAAATTAATTTCAAGCATTTTAACCAACCTGTCTAATTGCTTCGTACAAAACAATTGCAACAGAATTTGATAAATTCAAACTTCTTTGACCTGCCTTCATAGGTATTGTAATTGAATTTGCACCGTCAGCAAACAAAATATCTTCAGGAATTCCTCTTGATTCAGGACCAAATACCAAGAAATCGCCCTCTTGAAATTTTGTATCAAAGTAAGAAACTTTAGATTTTGTAGTTAAGTAATAAAATTTTGAATTTGGATTTTGTGCAATTAATTCATCAAGTGTATCAACTCTTTGAATATTTACACTATCCCAATAATCAAGCCCTGCACGTTTTGTATATTTGTCAGACAAAGAAAAACCTAATTTGCCAACCAAATACAAATTCGCACCTGTGCAAGCACAAAGTCTTGCAATATTACCAGTGTTTTGTGGAATTTCAGGCTCATACAAAACTACATTAAATTTTTTAATATCCATTATTTCCATTATTTTTCTTCTTTAACAAAAAACTTTTTACTTTCGAAAATTACAGGAATTCCTCTCAATACGCAAAGAATAATTGCAATTTCTGCTGCTAATGCACCTAAAATTACCATAATGAATGCTGCACATTTTGGCATTCCAGGGGTATAAGCGATAATGTAGAAAGTAAACGCAACTGCTTTTGCAACGGCATAACCAATTTTCATAACTTTTGAACCGCAAATCCATTGGCAAATAGGGTCATTTAACATACTACCTTCGCCAAAAGGAATTAAACCTTGTTCAAGAGCAACACTTCTTAAACTGTCAGTAATAACCCCTCTTGTAACCGCAATAATAGGGAATACAACAGGAATCCAACCCATGTGAGCAAGCATAATCCAAAATACATATTCTGTAATTCTATCGCCCATAATATCAAGAACTGCACCTAATTTGCTTGTTTCATTGAATTTTCTTGCAATATAACCATCTAAGCCATCAAAAGAAAAAGCAAGAATTGTTAAAATCAAGGCTGAAACATAAGCAACAGTTGATTTATCAAAAAACAACAAACCTGCAGCCATAAAAATCAAAAATATTCTTGAAATACTAATAATATTAGCCATTATACACTCCTTTAATCCCAAATATAAATTAAAAAAGGGTGCAAATTCGCACCCTAAAAAATTATTGTTTTAATCTTGATAAAGCAAAATTACGTTGGTCTAGCGATTTCAATTTGTTTTCGCCTAACATAATTTTTTCTGCTTCTTCAAGAATTCTTACTACACTGAAACCGTTTTCGCCGTCAGAACGTGCTTCAACACCTTTTTCACAACAAGTTAAGAAGTGTTGACATTCAAGTTTCAATGGTTCAATTTCTAAATAATCAATATGAATATCAGTTATTGGACCGTCTTTTTTGTTATCGAACACTTGCAATTTGTTTTCTTGCAAAGTATCGTCTAAAATCGCAGTTGCTTTTGTACCACGAACCAATAATCTTACGTGTTTCATTGGAGTAATCCAACTATCAGTAATTTGACCGATTACGCCACCTTCAAATTCGATTGACAAGTGAGTGATATCCATAATTTCGTTTCTGTCAGTAGAACAACCAACTGCAGAAATTACTTGTTTTGGTTCTTTACCCAAAACATAAGCCATCATTGAAACATCGTGAGGTGCTAAATCCCACATAACGCTTCTGTCGTTTTTGAAGTAGTTTACGTTAAGTCTATCACTTTGAGCATAAACGATATCGCCCAAAACACCTTCATCAACTAGCATTTTCAAACGGTTTACTGCTGGGTGGTACAACAATAAATGACCAACCATCAAAACTAAACCTTTTTCTTGAGCGATTTTTTTCAAATCTTCTGCTTCTTGTGCTGAAGTTGAAATTGGTTTTTCAACGTAAACATGACGACCTGATTCAAGAACCATTTTCACTAATTTAAAGTGTGTATGGCTCGGAGTTACAACACAAACTGCTGTAATTTCAGGATTGTTCAACACTTCATTAAAATCTGAAGTTGTATGCACACCTTTATATTGTTCTTCAATCTTTTTAAGATTTTCTTTATCTAAATCACAAACTGTATGTAAAGCCTCTAAGTTATAGAAGTTACGTACAATATTTCTTCCCCATAGTCCACAGCCGATTACTGCTACTTTTTGTTTATTCATTTACAAAATATCCTATAAATTTGCCATAAAAGAGGATTATTTAACATCCTCTTTTATGATAATTAAGTTATTACTAATTTTCATGGCACAAGTTGGTAAAACTACCTCGTTTAAGCCATCAGCAATACTGATAATCTTACCAGCACCTAAAACTACTTCTTCACCTTTGTATGTAAAAGTGTAATCTGTATTTCTGTCTGATCTTATAGTTATTTTTTCCATAATCACAATCTTCTATCAAATTAGTCAAATACATAGTTGATGATTGCTGCTTCTCTTGCTCTTTTAATTGCTTTAGCAACCATTCTTTGGTGTTCTGCACAGTTACCTGTAACACGTCTTGGAATAATTTTTCCTGCTTCTGTTAAATATCTTTTTAATTTTGCAGCATCTTTGTAGTCGATTGATTCAACATGATCAGCACAAAAACTGCAAGTTTTTGCTTTTTTCTTGTCTAAGTCTTGTTTTGCCATTTAATTTTCCTTTCTTATGCAAATATAACTATTATTTTTTATTAGAATGGGATTTCTTCTTCTCCGATAAGTTCATCGCCTAATTCTGTATCTGAGAATTTTACGATATCACCTGAGAAGTCTGACGCTGAAGATGAGCCTGCACCCATTACTTCAATTCCATTAGCATCAATTTCAAATATTTTTCTTTCAGTGCCGTTTTCGTTTTTAACGTTTGCAGTTTGAAGTCTACCCTCAACCAAAACTCTTGAGCCTTTTGACAAACTTGAAACAACTTCATCTAAGTTATTTCTTGTTGCAATAACTCTCATCAAAAGTTCTTCCTTGTCGCCAATGTTTAAAACAAACGCAGACACTGGAACATTGTTTGACGTAAAACGTTTTTCAGGATTTCTAAAAACTGTACCTGTTACAACGGCTTTTGCTACTGTCATGATACCTTACCTTATACAGAAGCCTTTTCTGAAGCATCTAAGAACATAATTCTTAAAACGTTGTCATTCAATTTCAAAGCACGTTTGAAATCTGCAACTTTTTCAGCAGGCATAGAAATCATTGAGTTTACGAAGAAACCATCTCTTGATTTTTGGATATCATAAGCCAATTTTTTTCTGCCCATTTTATCTCTTGATACAACTTTACCACCCATTTCAGATAAGTCTGAATCGATTTTTTCGATTGCTTTATCAACTTCTTCTGAGTCTAAATTTGGTTTTAAAATTGTTAATAATTCGTAGTTTTTCATTTTTTCTCCTTACTATATAAATATATATTATACCCTAATATTAGCATAAACAAAAAAATTACAATATTTTACAATAAATCTCTGCAAAAAATATTTACATACGCAAAAATTTTTAGTGCATGACTTTTAACTATGCTAAAATACTTAAAGAGGATTTTTACATGTTATTAGACGAAATTAAAAGTATTTTTTCACCAAAAGGCGAACTTAGCGGAATTCCGTTTGCGATTAATTATATCATTATATTTTTACTTTGCCTTATTTTGAACATTTTAGGTCACATACTAACCTTCAGAGTTGGTGAATATAGCCAAATCTTAATTTTCCAAATTATAACAGTAATCTCTTTTATATTGTCAATGTTTTTAATGTTTGTGCTAATTTTCAACTACAAAAGACGTTTCTTAAACATTACAAAAAATTTAGCCGTATCAATTATTCTTGCGATAATCACAGGATTTGCACTTGATTTTATAATCGCTTTTGTATATTTTCACCCTGCATTATTTATATTTAATAGATTTATTTTACCAATAATAATCGCAATAATCCCAACAAAAGGCGTAACTTTCAAGGATTACCTAAACCTTGAGAGATTTAAAAAGAACTAAAATTAGCATTTTAACGCAAAAAAAAAAGTAGCAATTTTGCTACTTATATACTTCATAATCTTGGGAGGAGATTTGGGGATAGTTGTAGATGCATGATATCCCAACAAAATTTTTTTTGTTAGTTCCATGCCAAAAACCGTAACAAAAGTTTACAACTTATTAAAGTTTGAATTAAAAAACTAAGATATATTTGAATTTCACCTTTTGTCAAGAATTAAAATTTTTACAAAAAAGTTTTCATTTTTAAGGTATAATTTATTTTGTAAATAATTTAAGGAGAAAAATATGTCAACACAAGTAAAAGCAAGTCATATTCTAGTTGAAACAGAGGACGAAGCAAAAAAAATATATGAAGAAATTTCTAACGGCAAAGATTTTGCACAAGCAGCGATGGAATATTCAAACTGTCCATCAGGCATGAATGGCGGAGATTTAGGATATTTCGGCAGAGGAATGATGGTAAAACCTTTCGAAGACGCTGCATTTTCTTTAGAAATCGGAACTGTTTCACAACCTGTTCAAACTGATTTTGGTTGGCATTTAATTTTAGTAGAAGATGTAAAAAAAGTTCCTGAGGTAAGAGCAAGCCATATTCTTGTAAGTAGCGAAGAAAAGGCAAAAGAACTTTACGAAAGCATCAAATCAGGCAAAGAAGATTTCGCACAAGCAGCGATGGAAAATTCAAGTTGCCCATCTAAAAAACGTGGTGGTGATTTAGGATTTTTCAGCAGAGGTAAAATGGTAAAACCTTTTGAAGATGCAGCATTTTCACTTAAAAAAGGCGAACTTTCACAACCCGTTCAAACACAATTTGGTTGGCACTTGATTTTAGTTACAGATATTGACGAATAATATGAACGAATACATTAAAAAAGTAAGAAATTTTATCAACGAAAACAATCTTGATTATTTGCTCGTAAATTCAACTAACGAGTTTTTAGTTGAATACAACGATTTAAAGAGAAATTCAAGATACTTTTTAACAGGTTTTTCAGGCTCAACAGGCGATGCAATTGTGTCGAAAGATGATATTTTCTTGTTTGTTGACGGAAGATACCACGTTCAAGCAGATTTGGAAGTAAATCACGAGGATATAACCGTTGTGAAACTTCAAATTGGAGATAATCTTCTTGACGAAATGTTAAAAAGAGTTCGTGAAAATTCTACTTTTGGGATTTGTTCAAAGAAAAATTCGCAAAATCAGTATGAAAAATTATCAAATAAGTTTAACGAAAAGAATATTTCGGTAAAACTATTTGATATTGACGTAATCGAAAACAAAAGCGAAGAAACTCCTCAAGAATTAACTGAAATTCCGCTAAATTTGACTGGGAAATCATGTGAAGAAAAAATCAAAGATTTGGCAAAAAATTTAGAAAACGATGAAGCGATTTTAGTTACTAACATTGAGGAATTGTCTTATTTATACAATTTGAGAAATTTTAACAAAGAAAATTCTTGTTCTATTGAGGGCAAAGCCGTTGTTACCAAAGACAATGCAGTTTTATTCAAAGATGAAACCTTAAAAGATTTTGAAAAATATGTTCAAAATAATTCAAAAATAAAAACTTACTTTGTTGACAAAAATTCAGTAACTGCGTTCGATTTCGCTTTACTTGGCAAAAAAGCAAAGGCTTTAGAATTAAGCCCAATTAGATTTACAAAATGTGTAAAAACAGATGCAGAACTTGAACATTACAAAGATGCGTTCAAACGCACTGATTTAGCACTTTTGGAAACAAGAAAATTTATTGAAGAAAACGATAATATTTCAGAATTAGATATAAAAAATGCTTTAGAAAGCAACTTCAAAAAATTCGGTGCAATAGGTCAGTCTTTCACTTCAATTATTGCAAAAGATGCAAATTCAGCACTTGCACACTATTCAAAATCATCGAAAGACGAAATTTTAAAAGACGGCTCGCTTGTGTTAATTGATTGTGGCGGATATTTTGACGGCGGACTTGCAACAGATATAACAAGAGTTTTTGTAAAAGGACACCCCTCAGAACTTCAAAAACAAGTCTATACAACCGTTTTGAAAGCATTTTTAAGAGCCTTTAATAGCACAAATACAAATTGCGGATATGCAATTGACAAAATCGCAAGAGATTTTCTTGATAAAAATGCCCCTGAGGGATTTGTTTTTAACCATGGTTTAGGTCATGGTATTGGGGTAAGCGTTCACGAAGGTCCGCCAAGATTAACAACAGGTGGCGAAGATGCAATTGTTACACTTGAGGACAATATGTGCTTTACAATTGAACCAGGGCTTTACAAACAAGGATTTTTTGGTGTAAGATTAGAAAATTCTTGCTACTTAAAAGACGATAAAATAAAATCTTTTTCAAACATGTGTTATGAAAAAAAACTTATAGATTTTTCACTATTAACTGAGCAAGAAAAACAATGGCTTAATAAATTTGAGGTAAAATAATGGAAATTACAAGCGTAAACAACGATACAATAAAAGAAGTTGCAAAACTTCAACTAAAAAAGAACAGAGATGAGTCTAATAAGTTTTTACTTGAAGGCTTGAAAGCCATAGAAGAAGCCTTTGATGCGGATATTGAAATTGAACAAATCTTTGTTCAAAAAGAAAAAGCCTTTCATTATAGTTTTATTGATGAAAAAATTGTTTACGTAACAGAACCTGTATTAAAAAAACTTGCAACCACAGATTCAGTTCCTGATGCGGTTGCAGTCGGAATACAAAAAAAATTCGATGAAGAAATCTTGAAAACTGCAAACAGAGTTGCTTTATTCGAAAACATTAAGGATTTAGGCAACCTTGGTACAATTTTGCGTACAGCGACAGCATTTTCACTTGATGCAATAATTTTATATGGAAACACAGTTGATTTGTATAACCCAAAATGCGTTAGAGCATCAGTCGGAAATTTATGGAAAACACCAGTTTTTCAAACAAAAGATTTCAATTTTTTGAAAAAATATTTTAACGATTTTACAAGAATTGCAACCTTGCCAAAATCAAATGATAGTATTTATTTAAAGGATTTTCAGCCTCAAGCAAAAACTCTTGTAATGTTTGGTGCTGAAGCAGACGGATTAAGTCAAGAGTTAATAAACTACTCAACTGACAAGGTTACAATTGAAATGGATAGCAAAGTCGAATCCTTGAATTTGAGTATGTCGGCAGGTATTATTTTTTATAAATTATTTTTGTTATAAAATTATTATATGAACACTAGCGAAGTAAAAAAGATTTGGAATGACGTAAAAAATGAATTGCAAAAAGTAATTCCAGCCTCTACGTTTGAACCTTGGATTGCCCCACTTGAAGCAATCTCATTTGAAGATGATACTTTTACTTTGATTTCAGGCGAATCTTTCGGTATTGATTACATAAAAAGAACGCAATACAAAACAATTTTAGAAACTTTTAAAAAACATTTTGACAGAGATATTATCGTTAATATTGAATTTAACCAAGAATTTGCGGATAAAATCAAAAAAGAACGACAAAAACAAGAAAAAAAATTACAAAAAGAACAACAAACTCTTGAAGAACACAAAAAATCTATCGAAAACTTATCTTACGTAAAATCAATGAACATAAACCTAAGATACAGATTTGATAATTTTGTTGTCGATTCAAACAATAAACTTGCAAAAGCAGCGGCAGAAAAAGTTGCAGAAAATCCAACCGCTCTATATAACCCTCTTTATATTCAAGGGGGTTCAGGACTTGGAAAAACCCACCTTATGCAAGCAATTGGTCATTACGTAACAATGAAAGGCAAATTAAAAGTTCAATGTATAAAAACAGAGGATTTCATTAACGATTACGTAAATTCAACCGCTTTTGTACCAAACAAAAACACAACCTCTGCAATGAACAAGTTTAGAAACAAATACAGAAATGTCGATATTTTGCTTATCGACGACATTCAATTCATCGAAAACAAAAAAAAATGTATTGACGAATTGTTTAACACCTTTGATACGCTTTACAACGCAAACAAACAAATCGTTTTAACCTCAGATAAATTACCAAAAGATTTACCTGAAATTCCAAAAAGGCTAAGAACACGTTTTGAACAAGGCTTGGTTGTTGAAATTAAGCCACCTGAATTTGAAACAAGAGTAAAAATTTTAGAAAATCTTGCAAAAGAAAAAGGGGTTGAAAATATTCCGCAAGAAGTATTTGAATATATCGCAAAATACTATGACGACAACGTTAGAGAACTTGAGGGTGCTTTCACAAAGGTAAATGCGTTTTCTGATATTGAAGAAACACCGATAACTCTTGATTATGCTAAAAAAGTTTTGAAATGCGAAGAACAAAAAGAAAAACCAAGCATAGAAAAAGTTATTGAAACAGTTGCAGACTTTTTTGAAGTTTCTGTTTCTGATATAAAAAGTACTTCAAAAATGCAAACCATTTCAAATGCTCGCTCTGTTGCATGTTACATCGCAAGAGAAAATTTGCAAAATAGTTACGAAAGTATCGCAAAAGAACTTGGCAAAAAACACCAAACGGTGATGTATGCCTCTGAAAAAATTAAAAAAGCAATTAAAACCGATACAAATTTGAAAAACGATATTAATAAGATAAAAAAACAATTATCAATTTAAAAGAAAAAAAATCCCTGACGAAATTCATCAGGGATTTTCTTTTTCTATAACCTTATCTTATTTTGCGAATTATAGAGAAGATGAAATCATGCTTGATTCAGAAATTTTTGAATTCATGATTGATGACATCATGATACCGTTTCTGTTAGCAATTTCAACTAAGTTGCTAATTACAGCCAACATAGAGATTTTTGATTCTAATCTGTTTACGCAAGAACCACAACCAATTGCACTAGCACCAGCAGCGAAAGCGAATTGAGCAGTGATTGTGTTGATGTTTGAAGCAGTCATAATAGGTAATTCAATGTTTTTAGATAATTCTAAAGTGTTTGAAATTGTTAATTCTGCTCTGTTTAACCATGCTCTAGCACCTTCGAAGTTGTTGATTTCAGAAACGAAGCCTTCAGTTTGGATTAAATCAATGTTCATTGATTCTAATTCTCTAGCCAATGAAATTTGTTCAGAAATTTCTAATGAACCAGGGATAGTAACTGAGAACATAATTTCAGATCTTCTGTTTTCGATTAATGACAATGTTTCTCTTACTAAATCTAAGATTTTAGAAGATGACATTGATAAACCTTCTTTATATAAAGCATCAAAGTTACCTAATTCAATAGCATCTACGTTGTGAATATTTACAGCGTTTGCTAATTCGATTGGGCTGATAGAAGAAGCGATTAAAGTAATGTCTGAGTTTGATTCAGAGATTAATCTGTTTGATAATTCTAAAACTTCTTTAGAAGCAGCAACGTCGATAGCAGTTGCTTTTGCTTCGATAGCAGAAGAAACAATCATTTCAACTCTTTCTAAATCGAAGTTGTTGATACCAGAAATAACTTTTAATGCTCTTTTTTCGTTTAATGCTTGTTTGAACAAATCAATACGTCTCATTTTAATTTCCTTTCCTTACTAATATCTTAATAAAAACCTGACGTTAGGTTTCAAACATATTATAAAATAAAGGTTTAATACTGGCAATAACTATCAAGCAAATTTATTATCTTAGTAGTAGAAAAATTTTTAAACATAAAGCATAATAACGTTGTAGAGAGGGGTTTATAGGGATTATGGGTAAAAAAATATTTATTACGATTTGTTGCATATTTATTACTAATGTCGCAGTTTTTGGGTACGATGAAGAAGAAATAACGAACATGACAGTTTATGAAAAGTTAAATCCTGCTATTGTTTCGATAGATGCTGAATTACCCATTGGAGTTTCGAGCGGAACAGGCTGTATTATTGACAAATCAGGAATTATTTTAACAAGTTCTCACGTTGTAGGCGGTAGCAAAAAGATAGAAGTTACGCTGTATAACGGGCATGTCTACCCTGCAAAAATTTTGAAAGAAGATAAAAGCGATTTGGCTTTGATTAGAATTGTCAGCAAGGAAAATTTGAACGTAATCATGCTTGGAAATTCAGAAAACATAAAGGTTGGTCAAAAAGTTCTCGCTATCGGCAATCCTTTTGGGTTTAACGGCACTTTAACACAAGGGATTATATCAAGAATTGATTATGCAAAAGACAAAATTCAAACA
>SAMEA104315436__coassemble_1145_pt1 | contig 19695 bp, 20 predicted proteins | sample SAMEA104315436__metabat2_low_PE_046 | metagenome-assembled genome bin SAMEA104315436 (sample SAMEA104315436) | gut metagenome | biome: Monkey gut; feature: monkey-associated habitat; material: faeces | place: China | collected 2013
ATTACTTATTTGAAAAATAATTAATTTAATATTTCTAAACAAATAATTTTGCACGTCCGTTTTTGACGTTAGTATATTTTATCATAATAATGTGATGAATATTTAACAGCGAAAGGAGTCCATTATGGCTAACAAAAAAATCGGATTTTGCATTAACAACCCTGACGGAACATTCAGAGTTTATGACGAGGACGGCAAATTTATGGCTGTTCAACTTGGTCAATGTTTAGGCTGGTCAGATGATTATGCCGTAAGAACTGACAATGGCAAAACTAGAGCCTTAGGTTTCAACGGCAAAACTTCGTTCAGTTTCTAGTCATTGTTTGCAATTTGTGTTTGTATCTCGGGGATAATCCTCCATTATCCCCATTTTTTTGAGGTGAATTATGAAAAAGTTTCTTTTAATCTTTGTTATTTTGTTTTTCAGCACGCAAGTTTTTGCTTATCAAAATCCATATCAAAATATGTGGTTTGACGGAGTTTGGCGAAAAGATTGCGACTTTAATATAAAACTCCAACAATGCGAAAGCCAAGGTATAAATTTCAACAATTACAAGGAATATAACGATTATCATAACGGAGTTAATGGTCATTATTGCAAAAATGGTTATTTATACCGAGCAATGGGATTTAGTCAAAGATTAATCTTGCAAACAAACAATAGCGGTATGCCTTTGGGCTGTTCTTTAAAAGATGCTTACTCTTACAAAGAAAGCCAATGGTATCAAAAAAATAACAAAAACAAAGAATAGGAAAATTTATGAGCAGTGAAAAGTTTGAAAAATATCTAAAAGTTTTGGGGCTAGAAGCAGGAGTTAGCCTTAAAGAAATCAAATCTGCTTACAAAAAGATGGTTCTAAAACACCACCCTGACAGGCAAACTAACCCTAATGCTAAAAAATCTGCAAACGAAAAACTTAAAAAGATTAACGAAGCAAGAGAGTTTTTGCTCGAAAATTACAAATATTATGGCAAATATTTAAGAAAAGGGCGAACAAAAAAGACTTCTTCAAACAACGAGAAACAAACTACAAAGAATAAAAAATCATCAAAAGCCAAACAAGAACCAACTTTAAGAAAAGAAAAAGGGATTATAAAAGAATCTCTTTACAATGAACCTGAAAACAAATTAGATTTAAAAATTGTTGGTTTAATATTGGGAATCTTTTTTGTTCTCATCGTTTTCATATCTAATCTTGGAAGTAATGATACAAATTTAATGAAAGAACTTCCTCAAAATGAAGTTACTAGCGAAACTCAAGTTTTAAATACTGAATCAGAAGAACCTGTTGATTCAGAAGAATCTGACAACTATACGATAGAAGAACATTATAATAAAACAGATGAAAATTACATAAGCCCGAAAGTAATAACACCGAAAAAGCCCTTAACACAAGACGAACGTAATACAATTTTTGAAAAAGAAATGTCTATTGCGTTTGATAAGTTCATAAATAATTTTGGAGAATATTACAAATACCCACAGTTAAAGGATAGAACCTTTACTTATAACCTTTCGTGTTACTTGAATAATTCAATGTATAAATCAGAATATATAAGTGGCGATTTTGAGAATAGATATGAGGGCGTAAATCTTGGTAGAGATTTTGACTCTTTTATGATGCGTTTGCCGATACATTTTCGAGATGATTATAATACAAATTATGACATGCGATACAAAATTCAATTAACCCACACACCAAAGGGTACGACCGTAAAACTTCTAAAAGTTTGGCACTATTTTGAGGGGGATTAAATCATCAAATATCGAACCGTGTAACGTAACACATGGTTTGATTATTTGTAACACTTAATTTAATTATTTTTGGTAAGGTAAATGGCTTTTGATAAATTTTAATAGGGGGGGGATTTTTTCGTAAAAAGTTATGTGAGGGAGTTTTTAGTTATGCGAGGTTACAAGTCCATACTGCCGCTACGAAAGCCTTCCAAGTCCAAGGTTATATATTTTATATCAAGTTCTTTTAGTCTATTTACTAACTCCTCTTTTTTTGTCAAAAGTTTTTCAAAATCCTCTTTCAAAATTTCAATTCTTGCAACATCATTGTGCATTCTCAATCGACAACATTCAAATCCATATTCTTTCAGAATTCGTTCGCTCTTTTCGACTCTTTAGTCAACTTCGTCCCATAAGGAAATCTAGTTGCAAGGCAAGGGCTTGAAGGTTTACTATAAATTTCAACTCCGCAACTCCTTGCGTATTCTCTAATCTCTTTTTTTGTAATTTCAAATTTTGCAAATGGAGAAACAACTCCCAACTCTCTCAATGCCTTTCGCCCTGGTCGATAAACGCTCAAGTCATCAAAATTTGTACCATCTATAACATTTATAATTCCATTTTTCTTTGCAATTTCTATTGCATTTACAAACAAAAACTTTTTACAATGGTAGCATCTATCTCTTGGATTATCCAAAATAACAGGGTTTTTAAAAACATCTTGTTCAAGTATAATTTGTTTCACCTCATATTTTTTGCACAACTTTTTTGTCAATTCAATTTCTTCATCAGTTTGAAAATTTGATTTAAAAGTTATAGCCAAAATATTCAAGTCTTTACACAAATAAAGCAACAATGTGCTATCAATTCCACCTGAAAAAGCAAGGCACAAGCCCTGCTCATTCAAGTTTTTAAGATAATTTATTAATTCAACGAATTTATTTTTCATTTTTTACCATAACAGTTTTTCTATCCATAAATAGGCAAATCAAGTACATAAAGCCTACAACAACAAATAACCCTGCGACACTACCCAAAGTATATGGCATTTGAGCAAATACAGACAAATTGTGTTGTAAGTTTTCAGACACATTGAAAAGCATTCCTTGAGTTTGCATAATTACAGAATCTGAAATGTTCAACAAAGACCATTCCAAGCCGTCAGGTTTTGCTGATGCAAAATGAGAAATCACACCTGCCAAAAGAATTGAAATTGCACCCAAAGAATAAGAAAGTTTTTTCTTATCAGCAATTTTTGCAACTCCAACAATTAAGCCTGTAACAAGTCCTTCTGCAATTCCAATAGGTAAGTGAATTGTTTGCATTAGAGCAGTAAAATTCAACAAGGCTGAAAGAGTAATTGATCCAGATAATGCACCTTCCGCAACCACTGCGATAGAACCTAGTTGCAAGGCAACAATAGATGATAAAATTGCACCCAAAACAGGTTTATTAATTTTTTCAAGAGGTTTGAACAACAATGGATAAGCAACAAAACATGCTAAAAATCCCATATTAAAGATATTGCAACCTAATGCCAAAATCCCCCCGTCTGCAAAAAATACCGATTGAACGATTAATACAGAACACATCGCTAAAAATGCAACATTCGCTCCCAATAGTGAAGATAGCAAAATTGCACCTATAATATGACCACTAGAGCCAGTTGTCGGTATTGCAAAATTTATCATTTGAAGTGCAAAAACTAATCCTGTCAATGCAACCGTTGGAAGAATTTTATCTTTTGAAAACTCTTGTTTTGCTTTTTTGTAAGCATAAAAAGCAGTAACCCCTGCGATAGCCAACATTGGAATTCCAGTAACTGGACAAATAATACCATTTCCTATATGCATAATTATACCTCCTTTATTTTATACTCATAACTCGCAAAATAGGATTTTCATATGGACGTTTGCCGGCCCCATATCCTACTTTTTCTATAACAAATTCGTTTGGTAATTTTTTGTCATTATAAAGCGATGCAACAATTGCAACCCCTGTTGGTGTAACCATTTCACCGTCATTATCTGTAATACGCAACGGCAATTCATATTTTGATGCGATTTCACAAACTGCAGGAACTGGTACAGGAATTTTACCATGTTGACAAGTTACAAATCCTTGACCGTCTGAAAGTGTTGAAAAATAAACATTCTCAGGTGCTAAATCATCAAACAATACGGCAAAACTAACGATATCAACAATTGAATCTATTGCACCAACTTCGTGAAAATGAACCTCTTTAATATCTTTTCCATGAACTTTAGCCTCTGCCTCTGCAACGATTTTAAAAATCTTTTTTGCAAGATTTTTAGCAGTTTCTGTTGCATCAGCCTTATCAATAATTTCGTTCACATCATCTAAATTTCTGTGTTCATGGTGATGTTCGTGGTGATGTTCTTCATGATGTTCGTGATGATGATGTTCGTGTTTCGGTAAAATTACATCGAAATCAGTTGTCATAAGGGCATTTATTTGTTTTTTTGAAATAACATAAGAAAATTCATTATCCAATTTCATTGAACTCAAAGTTTTTTCTAATTTTTCTTGACTTGCACCCAAATCAAGTAATGCCCCAACAGACATATCACCTGATATTCCTGATTTACATTCAAAATATATATTCATTACTTATTCACTCCTTTTGCTATAAGTCTATTGATTTGATTAGCACTGTAACCTGCATTAAAGCCGTTATCGATATTTACGACTGTCATACCTTCAGAACAAGAGTTAAGCATTGTCAAAAGTGCAGAAAGTCCATTGAAAGATGTTCCATATCCAACCGAAGTTGGCACTGCGATTACAGGAATATCAACCATGCCTGCCAAAACTCCGCCTAAAGCACCTTCCATGCCTGCAACTGCAATAATCACGTTTGCTTTTTTAATATCTTCTATTTTGTCAAAAAGTCTGTGAATACCTGCAATACCAATATCATAATATTTTTTTACGTTGCTACCGTAAAATTGAGCCGTTTCACTTGCTTCCTCTGCAACTGGAATATCTCCTGTTCCACCTGTACAAATAGTGATTTCGCCACATTTTTTAACTTCGTTTTGAATTAATATTAGAGTTCTTGCTTGTTCATTGTATTTTACTTCGGGTAAGACTTTTTGCACTTCTTCTGCTTGTTGCATTGAAGCACGAGTACCCAAAACATTTTGTCCTGCATTTTTAAATTCAGAAAATATTTTTATTAATTGTTCAGAGGTTTTGCATTCGCAAAATACCGCCTCAGAGTTTCCTCTACGTTTTTGTCTATCTATATCCAATTTTGCAAAATTTAGTTCTAAATATTTTTCGTTACTCATCTTTTTTCTTTCTTGAAAATAATAATCCTAGTTCAAAAAGCAAATATGTCGGTGCGAACAACATAATTTGACTGACAATGTCAGGTGGTGTCAAAATGCCTGCGATAATTAATAATCCGACAATAACATAAGGTCTGCTATTTTTTATTGTGTCAATTGATACAATATCTGAATTGATTAATGCTCTTACAATTAATGGCATTTGAAACATTACACCGAATGCCAAAATCAACCAAAGTGCTAAAGTTACGACATTTGAAATTCCTAGCACGGCTTGAACATTCTCATTTGAAAAACTCATACCAAAATTTATTATCAAGGGTAGAATTACAAATAAACAAAACAATGCACCCAAAATAAACAAAAGACTTGAAGTTAGCACTATTGATTTTATAAATTTCTTTTCGTGTTCATAAAGTGCTGGCACACAGAAGTTCCAAACTTGTTTTGCTAAATATGGAAAGCAAACGATTATATCCAAAACTAAAGCAAATTTTATCTGTATTATAAAAACTTCCGCAGGTGAAAAATAATTTAACGCAATATTATTATCTTTCAATATTATTTTTATAAATAAATCAAGACATTTTGGTGCAACCAAAAGCATTGGAAGCAATACAATGGCGACTGCTTTCAGACATTTCAAAAGCATTTCTCTTAATGCTTCAATATGCGTAATTATACTTTCGTCTTTGTCCTCTGTCATAACTAAACGTCTTTTGGATTGTATTCTTCAGGTTTTTCGCCTTCTTTTTCTATTGCTTCTTTAATTTCATTTGCTTCATCTTTTAAAATATTTTTTGCTTTTTTGTATTCGTAAGATGCACGTCCTAATGCTCTTGCGATTTCAGGAATTCTTTTTCCGCCAAATAGCAAAACGATTACAACTAAAATTAATAATATTTCTGTAATACCTAATGACATAATTTCTCCTTTATATGTTTTTTTGTTCTTTTACTGAAAAAATTTCAATGGCTTCGTGATAACAAGTTGCCTTGCAAGCACCACAACCAATACATTTTTGAGCGTTAAGCATTGGTGCTTTACCCTCAACTTTTATTATAGCACCTTTAGGACAAGCACTTGCACACGCATTACATTTATGGCACTTATCCTCAATAATCATTGCCATTCCTATTCTAGTATTTTGTTTATCTTCAAGTGATAATCTTTTTATTGCACCGGTTGGGCAAACATTTCCGCATTTGTTACAGTCGAATTTGCAGAATTTTTCACCTTTTTCATAATCAATATGAACTGCTGAAAAATTTTCATCTGCTTTAACCAATATTTTGTTAGGGCAATTTTGAACGCACAAATTGCGGTTATAGCATTTGTTTGCAAATCTATCTTTTGAAATCGCACCTGCTGGCAAAATTATATCTTTAACTTTTTCAACAAGTTTTTCTTTTAACACAAGCCCTGTTTTTACCATTGAACCAAATACTGCTAAAACTGTTGCACCAATGATTAGTTGACGACGCTTTAGACTAAATTTTTCATTAGATTTTTTCTCTTGTTTGCCAAATTTTATTCCGCCCTTAGGGCAAACTTGCAAACATTTCATACATCTTACACAAGTTTCGTTATCAATATTTTTTTCTTTAGAATTAATGCAACTTGCAGAACAATTTTTTTCGCACATTCCACAAGTAACGCACATTTCTTTGTTAATAGAAATTTTATTTAACGAAAATTTTGCAACAAGTCCTAATAACGCACCGACAGGACAAATATTTGTGCAGAAAAATCTATTTTTGAAAAACACAAGCACAACAACCATTAAAACGGCAACAAGTCCTAAAATTGAAATTGTACTTGCAGAACCAAACAAACTGTAAGGCTCGATATATCGCAATACAACGGCACTTTCACCGACTAACGCACCGAAAGTTAATGCCATTAAATAATATTTAACAGGATAATTTTTGATAGCCTTATTTTTACGATGAAAAATTAATGCAACAACTTCTTGCAAAAATCCAAATGGGCAAATTGTTGAGCAATAAAAACGACCAAAAACAAAAGTTATTGCAACTATTGCAAGCACAAGAACAAGAGCAATTACTGAAAAATCAACAAAAACTCGTTGCAAAAGTGGTGCGAATTGTAAATCCAAGACTTTTATTGGACAAAAAACTCCAACAAAGCCTAAAATTACTAATAAAAATATAACTGTTGCTATTGCAAGTCTAATTTTATAAGCATTTTTCATTATTTAGCAAGTTCCTTTTCAACTTTTTCAAATTCAGTTTGTACGTCTTTTAAAAGTTTTGGAATATCCAAATTTTGAGGACAATTTTTCATACATAATTTACAGTCAACGCACTTGTCAGCACGAGTTGATTCGTCAAGAGCCTTGTAATTGTATGAAAATAAGAAAAATCTATTTTTTTGTTCGCTTGATTTGTAAATATTATATAAACCAAATATTGCAGGGATATTAATTCCTCTTGGGCAAACTTCAAGACAATATTTGCAAGCAGTACAAGGAATTGCACCTTGAGATTGAATAATTTGTGCTATTTCGTGTGCAATTTTCAATTCTTTTTCAGAAAATTCCTTGTAATTTACAAAAGTATCAACATTTTCTTTTAATTGTTGGAAATTGCTCATACCACTTAAAATAGTGAAAACTCGTTGTTTGCTTGCAACCCAACGCAAACCAAATGATGCTTGTGTGTCATTTGGGCATTCTTGTTTAAGTTTTGCAACGGCTTTGTCAGGTAGGTTACATAAAACACCGCCTCTCAAAGGCTCCATAACGATAACAGGAACACCTGCATCATCAGCGATTTTATATAATTCATCAGCATTTACAACTTCCCAATCAAGATAATTCATTTGAAGTTGGCAGAAATCCCATTTGTGTTCTTTGATAACTTCTCTAAGCATTTGAGGATCACCATGGAATGAGAAGCCTAAATGTTTAATTTTGCCCTCTTTTTTAAGTTTAACAAGTTCATCATACATGTTGTTATCACGATAATTGCTTAAAGTGTTTTTGTTTATGTTGTGAACCATGTAATTGTCGAAATATTCAACTTGGCATTTTTTAAGTTGTTCTTCGCATAATCTTTTAACATCTGCTTGAGAATTTACCAAATATGCAGGGCATTTGTCAGCGAGAATAAAACTTCCTCTTGGATATTTCTTTAAAATTTCGCCAATAGCATTTTCACTTTTGCCGTCAACGTACATATAAGCAGTGTCAAAATAGTTAGCACCATGAGCCATTGCATATTCAACCATTTTGTCTAATTCGACCATATCCACTTTGCCGTTTCTCATAGGCAAACGCATACAACCTAATGCGATTAAGGGTGTGTCTATTCCGTCAAATTTTCTTCTTACAACTTGGTCTGCAGACTTTTTAATTTCTTTTTTGCCACAACCACTCAAAAGAGCAGTTCCGCCAATTGTAAGTGCTGAATTGATAATAAATTCTCTACGTTTCATTTTTTTACCTCAATTTAATCTTCACAAATTATAGTTGTTTATATTATAACATTTTACAAGTTGAGAGTTACTATCAGTCAACTGTATATTAAAAAATATTAAATAAAATAGTATTTGGCAGATTTATGGTAGGTTATTAATTCAATTGTAGGTCAATTATAAATTCTGTGCCGTTGTTAATTTCACTATTTGCCTTGATTTTGCCGTTATGAAGTTCAATTATATTCTTCACAATAGAAAGTCCTAGTCCGCTTCCGCCTAGTTTTCTGCTTCTATTTTTATCAACTCTATAAAATCTTTCAAAAATATTGTCCAAATGTTCTTTTTTAATTCCGACACCATAATCCTTGACGATTAATTCAACAATCTCCTTATTTTTCTTCAAAATAATATCGATTTTATCCGTTTTTGAATACTTAATCGCATTTGACAAAATATTAGAAATTGCAACAGACAACAAATTTTTATCGCCTTTTATCGTAACCAATTCTTTTGGCTCAAAATTTATCTCCATATCGGTATAACTGAATTCATCAACAACTTTTTCAATAAGTCCATTTAGTTCAACTTCCTCAAAATTATTATCATCATTGTTTTTTGCAACTTCAATTTCTGAAAGGCACAAAATATCATTAACCAATTTGTCAATAGATTTCACTTGAAATTGAATAATATCCAAGCATTCCTTATCAATTTCATTTATTGAATTTCTTGTGTCAATAAGTTCAATTGCAGAATTTATTGCCGTAATAGGTGTTTTTATTTCGTGTGTTATGTTTTGCAAAAATTCACTTTTATATTTTTCCAATTTTATTGATTTTGCAATTTGATTTTTTAAGTTTTTAACCATTTTCTTTATTGACAAAATCAATTCTTTCAACAAGCCAATTTTAGGAATTTCTATTTCCAAGTCCAAATCGCCATTTGCCACCTCAACGACGCTATCTTCGAGTTTATTAAACGCATTACGCAAACTCAAAAATACGTGAGTTAATCCCAAAATAAACAAAATTATACAAACAATGAAAAAACTTATTGCATTTTTTTGTGCTGAAATTATTGATTTCATAACCTTTGCTTGCGAAACTGTAAGTTCAAGGTAATAAGTTTGGTTATCAACCGAAATATTTTCTCTTATTCCGATTTTTTTATCCCTTGTTGAATATTTATAAAGGTTAAATTTGCCATAATTCTCGCTTAAAATCCTACTATTTTCGTCAATTAAGGGAGTTTTATTGTTTAAATTTGAACTCGCAAGCAGTTTTTTGTCTTTGTCAAAAATTCTAAATTCTACATCTTTACCCTTAAAATCTTCACAATATTTTTGCAACAAAATTATATTATTTTTTTGCAAAATAGGATTAATTGCCCATTCAATTTGTTTTTTGAAAATCAAAAGTTCATCTCGTTCTTCTTGAATATAACTTGCGTTAAATTGAAGAATATTGATTATTGAGATAATTCCAAAAAATATTGTAATAAATAAAAAAATCGTAATTTGTTTTACCCAATATAAATCTCTTTGTTTCATTTTGTAGCCTCTTTAAGTTTGTATCCCATTCCTCTGACAGTTTCAATACAGTTGCCAAAATCGCCTAGTTTTCGTCTTAAATTTACAATTTGAACATCTACTGCACGTTCAGAAATTTCAAATCCATCATCGCCACGCAAGTATGATAGCAGTTGCGAGCGAGAAAAAACTATTCCGACATTTGCCATAAAGGTTTGTAGGATAATAAATTCTGATTTTGTCAAATCAATTTGTTTATCTTTGATTTTTACAGTCTTTTTGAAATTATCTAAAGTAATCTCATTATAAAAACTTTCTTCGCTATTGAATTTTGAATTTGTCAAGTGAGCCTTTATTCTTGCAAGCAAAATTTTGTTACTAAAAGGTTTTGAAATATAATCAATAGCACCGTTCTCAAACCCTTTCAAAATATCTTCTTCCATTTTCTTTGCGGTTAGCATAATAATTTGAATAGAATTTAAGTTTTTATCCTCTTTAATTTTTTTGCACAAACTAAAGCCGTCAATTTCAGGAATCATCACATCAAGAAGAATTAAATCTGGCTTTTCTGTCATTATTTTGTCAAGTGCTTCTTTGCCGTCAAAGGCTTTTCTTATTTTGTAATAGCCGTCGGACTGCAAAACAAGTTCTATCAAGCGATTAATTTGCGGTTCGTCCTCGACTATTAAAATTTTCGCATCGGTAATTTTATTATCCATATCCATCTATCAATTTATATATTATTAATTATCCTTATTGTCAATCAAAAAAGTAAAAATTTCATCTTCGTTACTATCTATTTCAATAAGTTTATAGTAAGAATTATTTTGAAAATTCTTTGTAATTATATGATGAACGTTGCCAATTTTTTCTTCTCTGTTTTCGTGGTAGTGTCCAGAAATAATTGAGATTACGTTATCGTGTTTTTTTAAAATCTCCTCATAATTTTCTTTTTTATACAAATTATGTCCTGAACTTCTTGCATCAAGAAGTGGAAAATGTTGCAAAATTACAACTTTTTTATCTGAATATTTTGTAAGAGTTTTATCTAACCAAACCAATTCTTCATCTCTGAAATATCCGTTTGGCATCGGTATTATTTCTTTCACACCGTTCATAACAACAAAAACAATATCTTTCTTTTTAAATACATAATTTGCATTTTTAGAGTGATAATGACCAAGTTTTTTGTGAACCATACTCATATAAGTTTCTTTTGTCAAACCATGAGATTTAAACAAATCGTGGTTTCCGACCAAAACATAAGGTTTTACGTGCAAATCTTTTATTATATCAAGGAACAACAAAAGGTCTTTTTTGTTCGCTCTATCAATATTATCACCTGTAAAAACAACAAAATCGATATCTTTATAGTTTTTATTAACGTCTTGAACAAAGCGTTTTAAATAAAAAGAATTAAGTTGGTTCAAATGCACGTCTGTAACCTGAATAAATTTGACAGTTTCAGCCATACAACTACAATTTAAGCAAAAAATTAGTAATATTAAACAAATTATCTTTTTCATATTTTAACCATACAAAAAATTTGTTAGTTATTTGTTAGAAACCTTCTTAAAGTGAAAATTATTTTGTTTTAACGGACTGTTTTGCAACAACTTTTTGCCCCTCTTTTAGACTATCACTTATATTTGTTACCAACTTTTCAGAACCTTTTAGCCCTTGTGTAATTTCTACAACATCGCCAAAATCCTTACCTATTACAACAGGCACAAAATGAAGTTTGTCGTCTTTATCTATTGTCAAAACTTGCGTTCCTTTTGAATTATTTATGATTAATTCATTTTTAACCAAAAGCATTTTTTTATTCTTGTTTGCTGGGATAATTGTTTTTACATATAATCCAGCAAAAAGTTCGTTTGATGAATTATCAACACTAATTTCAATTTTCATTGTTCTTGAAACATTATCAAAGATTTTTGATATTTGGGTTATTTTACCTGAATAAATTTTATTTGGATTTTCAAGTGTATAAAATTTTATCTCTTGATTTTGCTTAATTCTATCGATATAAGACTGTGGAACATCAATTCTTAATCTCAATTTGTCGTTTTGAGAAATTTCAAACAAAGAATCACTCGTAGAACTTCCGCCACTCACAATATTTGCCCCAATATCAGCATTATATTTGGTTATAACTCCGTCAAACGGTGCTTTTATGTATTCATAATTTTTAAGTTCAGTTGCTCGTTTCAAAAGTGATTTTGCTCTTTCAACATTTTGTACTGCGATTTTATATTCCATTTGTGCAACATTAAAATCATTTTTCTTTGAACTCAAATCTTGTGTAGATATTGCACCACCGACTGATGATGACTTATATCTTTGGTAAGTTTCTTTTGTAAAATTTAATTTATAAGTCGCCTCTGTTAGTGCTTTTTGATATAAAATCAAATCTGCTTCTGCAGTTTTTTTGTCTGCATCAACAAGTGGTGCATCAATTATTGCAAGGATTTGACCTTTTTTCACAGTGTCGCCAATATTGATATATCTATTTTTTAAAGTTCCGTCAATTCTTGGAAAAATTTGAGCGAAATAATACGGTTTTAATTCGCCATTTAATTCTATATCAGGTAATTTTGTGTCAAACGAAATTTGTTCATAATATGCAGTATAAGGCTCGTTTACGTTTTGTCGTGTTTCAATAAACCTTATAAATTTTGGTAAAATTCCAAGAACTATCAAACTTGAAACGACTATAATAAAAATTTGCTTTTTAGTTATTTTTTTCATGTTTTTTATCCTCATTCATTAAATTAAAAACTATCGGAATAACAACAAGTGTTGAAAGTGTTGCCAACATTAAACCACCGATAACGGTTCTACCAAGTGGTGCATTTTGTTCACCACCCTCGCCAAAGCCCAAGGCCATTGGCAAAAGTCCTAAAATCATTGCAGTTGAAGTCATTAAAATTGGTCTTATTCTTGTTGTTGATGCTAAAATAATTGATTTATACAAATCCTTTGTTTCTTTATAATCAGAAATTAAAAACGAGCCTAAAAGGGTTGAATTTGCACACGAAACACCAACCGCCATAAGAGTACCCATTAATGCAGGAGTAGAAAATGGTGTATCTGTTATAAACAACATAAAAATTCCACCACAAATTGCAAACGGTGCTGAAATCAACACGAGCAAAGCATTTTTAAAGGATTGGAAATTTATAACTGCAATTAGATAAACAATTGCAAACGATAAAAATAATCCAAAAATCAAGGAAGCAAATGTTTCATTCATTGTTTTTGCTTGACCGTAAATATCAATAAATGTTCCACGTTCCAAATTCTTATCATATTTTTTTATCAAATGTCGAACTGATTTGTAAACACTTCCTAAATCATTATCCTCAATATTCAAGAAAATATCATAAGTTGGCAAAATATTATAATGATTTACAACATTCACAGTCCTTGTATTACTTATGTTTGCAACATTACCAAATTTTACAGGTGCGTTATTTACATTCCCTATTGGAATATTCATCACATCTTGAAAGTTTGTAAAACGATAAGGCGGAACTCTCAAAGCAAGCGTATAATTTACCCCAGTTTTTGTATTAACCCAATAACTTGGAGTTGTTTGCGTACTTGAATCAAGAGAGGTCAAAATATCTCTTGCGATATTATCTTGCGAGTATCCCATTTGACTTGCTTTTGCCCTATCAACATTAAAACTTAACACTGGAACATTCGTGCTTTGATGAATATGAGCATCTTTCACCCCAGCAATTTTCTTTACATCTTCAAGAATAGAGGTTGCTAATTGATAATTATAATCCAAGTTTTTGCCTGAAATTTTTATATCAATAGGCGAAGATAGACCAAAATCTAAAATTTTGCCTGTCATATCCGCTCTTTGGAAGAAAAATGTTGTATCAGGATATTTTTCGTTTAAAACTTTTCGAAGTTTTTTCTCGTAAGAGGAAGTCTTTTTGTGATGTTTTGCAAGAGCAATAGAGATTTCGCCATCACTAACTCCAATACTTGAATTATCCATAAAGGCTAGGTTTATACCCCCAACAGGAAGCCCAATTTTATCCAAAATAGTTTGAATTTCTTTTTCAGGGATAACTTCTCGAATTGTATTTTCAATTTCAGAAAACTTCTTTGCAGTTTCCTCAATTCTAGTTCCAGCCTTTACATAAACATGTAACCTTATTTCGCCAGTATCAACTGATGGAAAAAAGTTACTTCCTACAAACGGAACAAGCAACATCGCAAAAAGAATTACCACAAAATAGTATTTTACAAATTTAATCTTATTTTCTAAGGCATAATCTAAAACCTTTTTATAATTATTCTTTAATTCTTCAAACAATTCATTTGATTTTAAATGCAATTTTTCAATATAGGCATTAAATTTAGTCTTTTTAGTTTTTAATGGCAAGATTTTTTCAGCAAGGCAAGGAATAAGAGTGTTTGCAAAGAAATAAGATGCAAGCATTGCAAAAATTACCGCAGTTGCCATTGGCACAAATAACGATTTTGAAACACCACTCATCAAAAATACAGGGAAAAACACACAACAAATTGAAATTGTTGAAAAGAATTGAGGAGTAGCAACCTCACTTGCTGAATTTAAGATAATACTTTTTATATCTAAATTATTTTTAAAATTTCTATGGATATTTTCAATAACAACAGTCGAATCATCAACCAACATACCAATTGCAAGCGATAATCCGCCTAAAGTCATCATATTCAATGAATGACCTAATAAATATAATATTATTATTGAAAAAAGTATTGACAACGGAATTGATAACGCAATAATAAAGGTTGAATTTAAAGAGCCTAAAAATAACAATATCATACAAGAAGTCAATAAAATTGCTAAAAACGCTGAAAAAATCACATCACGAATAGAAGTTTTTACAAAAACACTTTGGTCAAAAATTTGTTTTACATTAATTTCTTTCGGTATAGTTTCTAAAATTCTTGGCAATTTCTTATCCATAGAACCTTTTACCTCTAAAGTTGAGGCTTCTTCCGTTTTAAAAACAGAAATCACAGAGGCAGGCTTATCATTGTTTCTCACAATATTTGTTGGAGTCGCAAACCCCTCATGAACAAACCCCACATCTCTTATATAAGTCGTAACTCCGTTTCTTGTCTTGATTGGAAATGCATTTATTTCTTGATAATCTTTTGGCGAATTGTTCATTAAAATGTAATAGTCGTTTTTGTTTATTTTTACACTTCCTGCGGGCAAAATAACGTTTTGTTCAACTATCGCATTCACAACATCAGTTGCGGAAAGTCCAAAAGTTTCAAGGTCTTGAGGATTTAAGTCAATAATAATTTGTTTTGTTTTACCACCTTGTGGCATTGGAACTTGAGCCCCCTTTACTATCGCAAGTTGGCTTTTTAAATGGTTTTGAGCAATATCAGTAATCGTTGTCATCGGTAAAGACTTTGACGACAAAATCAGTTGCACAACAGGAATTGTTGACGGAGTATATTTCAAGACTTCAGGCGGTGTACTTCTTGGTGGCAGAACTCTCAAAACTGTTTGAGATGCAGCATTAACTTGAGTTATGGCAGTATTTAAGTCAGCACCTTGTTGCAAAAAAATCTTAATTATCCCAACACCATACAAACATTGAGATTCTGTATGCTCAATGTTGCTTACAGTTGATGTGTAATTTCTTTCAGCAATAGTTATAACCCTTTTTTCAATATCTTCCGCACTAATACCGTTGTATGTCCAAACAATAGAAATTGCAGGTGTTTCTATTTTTGGAAAAATATCAGTCTGCATTCTGAATATCACAATAATTCCGCAAATTATAACTAATATCGGAATTACAATGAATGTATAAAAATGATTTAGAGCATATTCTATTAATTTTTTCATCTCTTAACTCCCAAAAACCTTGCTCAAATTGATTAAATCAATTATTGATTTACATTTGTAAGTTGTATATAAATTTTCGTTCACGAAAACCTGTCTTTGTGCTGAAAGATAGTCTATTTTTGAACTTAAACCGTTTGAATATTTTACCGAAATAACTTGCTCAAAATGTTTTGATTCTTGCAAAACTTTTTCGTAATTTCTGTATGTTCGATAATCGTTGTTGAAATTACTTAAACCGTCCTCAGCCTCTTTTGTGGCTAAAAGTAAGGTGTTGTAATAATTGTGTAATTTTTCTTTTAAAACTGCTCGGTTGTATTTTAAATTTGCAGTTTTGTAACCACCTGTGTAAAGGTCTTGAACAATTTGCCCACCGAGTTGATAAATTCTTGAATACCAGTTGAATAAATCGCTGAAATTTATTGTTGATAAACCTATTAACTCGTTTAAATAAATTGTTGGATAAAATTCTTTTTGAGCAACTTTGACATCAATGTGAGCCTTGTCTAGTTCAGTTTTTGCTATTAGAACATCAGGACGATTTGTCATTAGAATTTCAGGCAAAGAAAGAGGTAAAGATTGAGGGATTTGTATATTTTTAATATTTTCTCGCTCAATGCTTTCGGTTGCATTACCCATATTGCCTTGCAGACATTGAATTTGGTGCTTAAAGATTTCATTTTGAATTTTGTACTGATTTAATTGCTCAAGTTCTTTTGAATATTCAAGTTTTGTCAAATAAATATCATCGTAGGGTATTATTCCGCCGTTGTATAACTGCTCTTTTAACTTTATAGTTTCTTTTAAATTATTTATAATGTTTTGAGAATTTTGGATTAAAAAATCAGTTAAAAGTAAGTTGTAATAAGAAACTTCAAGATTTTTTGTAACAGAAAGTTTTGTCGCATATAATTCTAATTTTTTGATTTCAATGTCGAGTTTTGAGGACTTGAATTTTTGTTTATTTTTGCCAAAAATGTCAAGTTCCCAATTTAGATTTAGTGGTAAATTGTATAATTCGTTTTTCGTGTAGGTGTTTGAACTTGTTTGGAGATTACGTTGAGTGTTGCCTGTTGGCGAAATTGATAACCAAGGTAAACGCTGAGCGTTGACTTTTTTCGATAATTCGTTGTATTGAAGAATTCTATCTTCTGCAATTTTTATTGAAAAATTGTTAGAGATGGCTTTTTGTAGATATAGAGATAGAAACTTGTCTTGAAAAGGAATATCTAAAGGGGTAACAGACGTTTGCGAAAGCGAAAATAAAGAAATATCTTCGTGCCAAACACTTGGCAAAACAGAAGAAACATCTTCAATCGCCCAAACCGACAAATTACTAATAAATAACAATATTATTATTCCAACAAAAAATCTTTTCATATCCTAATTGAATAATAATATTGTTAGTTTTTTGTTAAAAATTTTGATATGATTTTTAAATACAGTAAAGAAACAACATATATATAATCATAGAAAGTGTAAACAAGTTTCATAAAACTTGAAGTTCCGTCAAATGGTTCAGTAAGCCCCACCACTAAAAGGTTCTATGTAAGATTTAATATCGGTTGGTATTAATGATTCAATTACTTTTCGTAGTAATCTTTTTCCAACGACCTAATTAATCAAAGATAACGTTGTGCATTGAAAATTAAATAATTACTGAATTTTTATAGTATAATAATAACATGATTTCAGAACAAGATTTAGAAAAATACTCTACAAATATAAGTATAGAAAGATTAAAATCATTTATCCGTAATGAAAATGATACTATTGAAAAAGTATTATCTCGCTATGTTGATAATATTCAAATCTCTCAAAGTCTATATCCTGAATTGTCTATTTTATAAATCACATTAAGAAACTCTATTGATTCAATGTTAAAAGCTAATTTTTCTAAAAATTGGCTTGAAGAAGAAATTGCTTGTAATAAAATTCTGACAGAGAAGGATTACAATACTTTATTGAGTACATATAATTCTACAAAGGTATAATGTAAAAATAATTCTAAAGAATTTACGCAAGGTAAAGTGATTGCAAATCTAAATTTTGGATTTTGGACTAGCCTTTGCTCAAAACAGTATAGTCTTACTATTTGGCACAAAAAGAAATGTTTTAGAAGTGTTTTTGTAAATTACCCAAGCAAAAAACAGGAAATCAGTAAAATTTCACGACATTTATATGAAATTAGACGTTTAAGAAATAGAATATTTCACTATGAATAAATTTTCAAACACCCTACAAATACTTTAAAAGTATATGAAAAAATTAAAGAATTTCTTTCATATTTGCCTGATAATGACAAATCTATCATACTTGTTAGAACTTCAAGTTTCATTGATACCTATAATAGGTTGATGTGTAAGCATACCAAATAACAAAAAAACCTATAGTTCTATACTGAAAACCGTAGGAAGAGCTCTATAGGTTGTACATTTATATTATTTTCTATAATCAACATTTTGTCAAGACTATAGGCTAATTTTTTAAGAAAATATAAGCCTATTCAGTAATTATTTAATCCCAAACAAAGAGATTATTTATTGGTACAGGTTAAGCAATTAGATTTTCTTTTAAATCAATATATAAATCTTTAAAGGATTTTTTGTTTCTCCAAATATATTCCGCCAATATATGATATATATGTACTTCGTTATTATGGTGAGTTGTCGCTCTTGCAAGATAACAGTACATTCTTTTTAACTCCCTCATTTCATCAAACCTGAAATTAGTTTCATTACTTAAATCAAAGAGTCTGTGGCTTACAAAAACTTTATTCTCATAAACATAAAAATATGCATATTTTTCAAAAAATTTTCTATATTTACCCATTTGATGTGTAATATTATATCTATGTAATAATTCTTTGTACTGTCTTTCATAAATCATTTTTCTAAAAACAGCATAATAACTACATAAGCAAGTTTTACCAACACTCACAAGATTACAAATTTTTTGAGGTGGAATATTCAAACAAAAACCTCTAATAATTAAATCAATTGTTTCTGGACTTTGATAAGTAAACATTAATTTCAAATTTCTATTAGAAAGTTTATCTTTTTTTCTATTGTCAGTTATTGTAATAATTCCATCAACTTCCAAAATTAATTCTTCTTGTTCTAACTCCCATAATATTGTTTTTATTTCATCTTCTTCAATTTCTAATAACATAGATAATACATTAATCGAAGATTTTCTCAATCTTCGGCAGAGCTTTAATACTTTGTCTTTGTCTTGAAATATTGACGGTTCATAATCTTTGCACTCCATTACGAATTTCCTCCGTAAATTCTACATTCCGACAGATTATTCACAAGGACGGCATTCGCTTTGCTCAGCCTTGTCAAATTTCGCTCATTTAATAATCCTTTCAATGTGTATTCATCAAATTCTTGTATTTCATTTGTTTGAGATAATTTCTCAATTTGGTTTATCACTTTAACTAATTGTCTAAATTGATTTGTGCGTGTTGCAAGGTAAGTTATTGCATCAGCACTAAATTTTAAATCAGTTATTTGAGATAAAATTTCTGAAATATCATTTTGGTTAAAATGTTCAAACTTTAATTTCTTGTAGATTCTATCTTCAAAGTGTTTGTATCTTGCAGTTTTCTTATCAAGCATACCCATTCCAACAAGCACTATTGGAACTCCTGTGTTATCTTGAATATCTCTCAAAATTTCAATTGCATTATGGTAATTAAAAAGATAAGCTACTTCGTCAACAATGATTATTTTAGGTCTTAATCTTAAATGTTTTAGAATCAAATTAAAATTTTCTTGCATAAAAAAGAATGGTCTTTCAC
>SAMEA104315436__coassemble_1162_pt1 | contig 19373 bp, 14 predicted proteins | sample SAMEA104315436__metabat2_low_PE_046 | metagenome-assembled genome bin SAMEA104315436 (sample SAMEA104315436) | gut metagenome | biome: Monkey gut; feature: monkey-associated habitat; material: faeces | place: China | collected 2013
CGATGTTTGTTTTTCTTGCAGTAAGATTTAAAAATCTTGCTTGTGATGCTGCCATACCCATAGGCATTTTCCTCGTAAAATTATAGTACTCTGTTCTTCGACATGTTTAATGATATTTTTTAGAAAATCAACATGATTTCAACCGTTTAGTGTAAATTTTTTATTTTAATAGTTTTTGTTTAAAAAATTAACCTGAGCAACAAAAAAGTTCCTCGAAAGGAACTTTTTGTGAGGGGAATATATTTTTGAAAGTCTTTTTTGTTTTTGTGTTGAACCGAAAATCCGCTAAGCAAATGTTTTGAACGAATCCTCAACGTTTTTCTTACATACACCTTTAACGGCTTCGATTTCTGTTTGAACCGCATTGTGTTCTGTATCAAGTTGTTTAAGTTGTAATTCTAATGTTCTGTCTTGTGCTTGAATAATTGATGTTTGAGCGTTGATATTTGCCATTTCTTGTTCGTACAAGTAAGATTGGTAAGTATATTCGTTCATTGCATCGTTGTAAGCATCGTCGTCAGTAATTGTTTTTGTTGTAACGGCGAATGTCGTTGGTGTTCCACCTGCTGGTGTGTGTGTGAAACTTTGAACACGATTATGCGAATCTCTGTTGATTGTGCAAGGTGTGTAAGAATCCTCTACATAAGTTTCAACATCGCCTGCTGAATAATATGTAACCGCATTTGATACTGATGAACTTGCAGTTGCACTAGCGAGTTCTGAACCTGAATAATATTGATATTTAGGTGCTTCTTCTGTTCCCACATTTATGTAATATACATCACCAAATTGAGGGTTATCTGACAATAATTTTGATGCTGCATCGCCATGAAGTTTCTTTTGTTCTGCGTCGCCATCATCATATTTTATTAAAGAATAACTCTTTCCTTGTGCAGTGGTTACATTATAAACTGGTGCAGCATCAGTTCCTGAATTGTATGCTCTTGATTTTTGACTATCTGTGCAAGCAGGCATGCCCAATTCTACGGTTTGATATGCGAATGTAACCGTATATTGTCCTGTTTGTTGTCCTGTTACTGGATCTAATACAGGTGTTAATTGTGAAACTGTTGCCTCATCGTTATCTCCTGGCATCATAAATGTATATGATACTTTTGTATAATCTTGTGTGTTTGGTGGTGTTGGTACTTGAAGTGTCAACATTTGGTTATACAAATTGGCAGATTCATTAGACAAAGCGGTTCTTTGTTCATTAATCTGTTGTCCTTGATATTCGATGTTTGTTTTTCTTGCAGTAAGATTTAAAAATCTTGCTTGTGATGCTGCCATGCCCATAAGCGTATTTCCTTTATACTATGTCTTATACTGTTCGTCGACATGTTTAATGATATTTTTAGGAAAATCAACATGATTTCATCTAAATGGTGGAAAACTTAATTTTGATGTACAATTTAAAAAGATGATTTAATATTTGTATTTATACTTTTTAAGTGATATATATTATATATAGATAACATGTATAGAAAGGGATAGGCATGGAAAAAAATAATGAAACTTTGCATACTTTAAGACACTCTTGTTCTCACATTATGGCTCAAGCAGTTCAAAGTCTATTTCCACATGCAAAATTAGCGATTGGACCTGCAACAGATACAGGTTTTTACTACGATTTTGATTTAGATGAACATACATTCACTGAAGAAGATTTGACGAAAATTGAAGAAAAGATGAAAGAGATTTTGAAACAAAATCTTACTTTTGAAAAATATAACGTAGAAGATGTTGATGCAAAAATTGCTGAATTCAAAGCACAAGGCGAAATCTACAAAGCAGAATTGTTGGAAGAACACAGAAACGATAACCCAACATTATATTTAACAAAAGATAAAGAAGGTAACGTTTTATTTAACGACCTTTGTGCAGGACCTCACGTTCCAAATACAAGTTATATCAAAGCAAACGCAATTAAATTATTAAAAGTTGCAGGTGCTTATTGGAGAGGTAACGAAAAAAACAAAATGCTTCAACGTATTTATGCAACAGCATTTTGGACTAAAGAAGATTTGGCTGACTACTTGCACATGGTGGAAGAAGCAGAAAAACGTGACCATAGAAAATTAGGTGCTCAACTTGATTTGTTCTCAGTAAGAGAAGAAATCGGTGGCGGTCTTGTTTTGTGGCACCCAAATCTTTACACAGTAAGAGAAGAAATCGAAAATTACTGGAGAACAGAACATAGAAAACGTGGTTATGTAATCGTTCAAACTCCACAACTTGCAAAATCTAAATTGTGGGAACTTTCAGGACACATCGACCACTACAGAGAAAACATGTTCTTTATTCAAAAAGAAAATGAAGACGATGAACAATATATCGTAAAACCAATGAACTGTCCGTTCCACATCTTGATTTACCAATCACAAAGACATTCATACCGTTCATTACCATTGAGAATGGCTGAATTAGGTACAGTTTACAGACGTGAAAAATCAGGTGCTTTGTCAGGCTTAACTCGTGTTCAAGGCTTTACTCAAGACGATGCTCACATCTTCTGTACTCCTGAACAATTAGTTGATGAAATTAATCAAATTATCGACTTTGTTTCAGATACAATGGCAATTTTCAAAATGAGTTTTGAAGTTGAATTGTCTACTCGTCCAGAAAGTTACGTTGGAAAACTTGAAAACTGGGATTTGGCAGAAGCAGGTTTGAAAGAAGCGATGGACAAACGTGGCATGAAATATGATATTAACGAAGGCGATGGTGCTTTCTATGGTCCAAAAATCGACTTCAAGGTTAAAGATGCTATCGGCAGAACTTGGCAATGTGCTACAATTCAATTAGATTTTAACTTACCTGAAAGATTTGATATCAAATACCAAGATAAAGACGGTCAATTAAAAACTCCTGTAATGTTGCATCGTGTAATCTTCGGTTCTATGGAACGTTTCCATGGTATCTTAATTGAACACTTTGCAGGTGCGTTCCCAACATGGCTTGCACCAACTCAAGTTTCAGTTGTTCCAATTTCTAACGAAAAACATATTGATTTCGCTGAAAAAGTTTATAAAAAACTTAGAGATAACGGAATTAGAGCATACTTAGACGATCGTTCTGAAAGCATGAATTACAGAATAAGAGAAAACTTACAAGATAAGAAAGTTCCTTATGTTGTTGTAGTTGGTGACAAAGAACAAGAAGCAAATTCAGTTGCTGTAAGACAAAGAGGCGTTGGTCAAATTGGTACAAAATCAGTTGATGAATTTGTAGATATGATTTTAGACGAAATTAAAACTAGAAAATGCTAATTGAAAGTTCTATTTCATCAGAAAAAACAGAAATATTAGTTAAAGAATATGCCCGATTGTTAAATTCGGGCATTTCTGCTGGTGATATTTTGGTTTTGGTGAATAATTCTTCTGCAAAAGAAAGGTTTTGCGAAAAAACTTTTGAACTTTTAGATATCGACTGTGTTGAAAAAATGCAAGTCTATTCATTTTTTGGGCTTGTTTATAACACAATTATCGACAATTGGGCTTTTTTAGAAAACAAACTTCAAAACGGTAGAACAACTGTAATCCCTAATATGATAGGGTTAGAGGTTTCTCAGTTTTTGTTAAAAGATATAATCAAAGACGTAAAATTTGAGGGGTACAATTCTAAAAAATCCTTGTTACAACAACTTTTTAGACGTTATTCCTTGATTATTCAAAATAATTTAACAGATGAACAAGTCGAATGGCGTTCAAAAACTGTGTTGAAAGAGGGTTTTGCTGAAGATACGAATAAGGCATTAAAAACTTTGCTTTTAAAAACCTTGAATTATAGAAGTTTTGATTATTTAAGACAAACTTTGTTGTTTAATTACTTGTATAAAAATAAAGATGTTTTTAGCAATATTAAATATTTAATCGTTGATGATGCCGATGAAATTACTCCTGTATGTTTTGATTTTATTAAGGATTTAAAACCTCAATTAAAAGATATTTTTGTTGCGTGCGATAAGTATGGCTCAAGCCGTACAGGGTATTTGAGTGCTGATAAAAATATTTATAAAAAATTTGAGGATTTGTTGGGTGAAGATGCGAAGAATTTGCCTTTGAATTCGAAAATGTCTGACGATGCAAACAATTTGTTTTCAAATATTGTAAACGGTTCTACTATAAAATTGAAGAATTTTTCAAGTATTTCTCCATCAAAACGTGCAACGATGATAGATTTGGCAGTTTTGAAAATTGAAAACCTTTTAAAATCAGGTTACAAAGCCTCAGATATCGCAATAATTACTCCTGTAATTGACGATATGCTTAAATTTTGCTTAAAAGAGCGAATTCATAATCAAAATTTGTTGTTTTTGTCAGGGAGTGAAAAATTAATCCAAAATCCTTATGTACTTTCGGCTTTGACGATTTTAAAACTTAATACTGAATTAAAAAATGAGTTGACGGAATTTGATTTAAGGGTTATTTTATCAAATATTTTAGAAATTCCGATAAGGCATTGTAAACCGATTTTGGAATGGTTTAATAAGTCTAAAACCCTTATAGATTATGAATTTGAACTTGAAGAATACACCGCAAAGTATCAAAAATTTAAAAATTTGATTTCGGAATTGAAAAATTCTGATTTGCGAATGTCAGAAAAAGTTTATAAAATTTTTAAAGAATTATTTGAGTTTAAACAGGTAAATCGTAATGAAATCAATAAGTTTTCGTTCTTTGTGAAAGAATTGCAAGATTTTGAAGCGGTTTTTCCTGAAGATTTTTTGAAAACAAAGTCTGAAGAAATAATTAAACAAATTGAAAATTCTGTAATTGCCGAAAATCCTTATTCTACTGTTGAAATTGCCGAAAATGATTTGGTGATTGCGACTCCGCAAAAAATTATTGATAATCAAATTCAGACTAAATTTCAGTTGTGGCTTGATACTTCGTCAAGCGAATGGATAAAAAATGACACAGGACCGCTTTATAATGCGTGGGTTTTTCAGTCGGATTGGAGTAAAAACGAATACACAATAACCGACGATGTTCAGTTGTCAGTGCAAAAAACGGCAAGAGTTTTGAGAAAATTAATGCTTTGTGCAAAAGATTTTGTATATGTTTTTTCAAGTCTTTTTGACGGTCTTGGAGTTGAAAATTTTGGCGGAATTGAACAATATTTTAAAAATGAAGAAGAAAAAACAACTCAAATGGGGTTTAATTTTGTCCCTCGTAGCGACCAAAAGCCTGTGTTAGAGTATAAATCAGGAAATATGGCGATTTCTGCAGTCCCTGGGGCAGGAAAAACAACAATTTTGTTGGCTTTGATTATTAAATTGTTAAACGATGGCATAAATCCTGAAAATATCTTCGTTTTGACTTACATGGAATCTGCGGCTCGAAATTTCAGAGAAAGAATCAAAAATATAAACCCTGAAAACGCAAAACTTCCTAATATTAGTACAATTCATGGTCTTGCCTTGAGAATTTTAAAAGATAATTCAAACTTTGAAAGATTAGGTTTTGCACCTGATTTTGAAATTTGTGACGATTCTCAAAGAGGAAGCATAATTCAGGCTATTTCTGCTCAATTAAACTTGAAAAAGAACGATATAGAGGATTACGACAGAGCGATTTCTGTATTCAAACTAGGTCAAGGTGTTTTGCCAAAATCTGTTTCGAATGCAAAAGTTCAAAAATTCATTGAGTTTTACAAATTATATGAAAACGCTTTGAAATCGGCTAATTTGATAGATTATGATGACATGCTTTTGTCCTCTGTAAAACTTTTGGAAAACAACAAAGATATTTTGGAATATTACCAAGATATTTGTAAATACATAATTGAGGACGAAGCACAGGATTCTTCGGCAATTCAACAAAGGCTTATCGGACTTTTGAGTGCAAAACAAGGGAATTTAATTAGGTGTGGCGATATTAACCAAGCGATTACAACAACTTTCTCAAATGCAGATACAGAGGGATTCAGACGCTTTATTAATTCAAGTCAGTCGGTTGAAATGGACTGTTCGCAAAGATGTTGCCATGATGTTTGGAAACTTGCAAATAACTTGGTTACTTTTGCAGAAAAGAATGAAAATTATAAAAATTCTTTTTATCGAATTTTTATGAAACCTGTTGAGGGCAAAAATCCTGTTTCTTCAAGGGCTGTAAAATCGTGCATTTTTGATAACACTTTTGCTGAAAAAAACTTTATCTTGAAACAAATCAAGGATATTTTGACAAATAATCCAAAAGCAACGATAGGTATTTTGTTGCGTAGCAATTACCAAGTTGGAAATTGGTTGGATTTTATTATGAATGCAGGTCTAAAGAGCATTTCTCGTTCGGAATGTCTTGAGCAAAAAGGGGTTTATCGAACAATTTATGCGGTGCTAAAAATGGTTCAAAAGCCTTTTGATAATAGCGTTTTGTCATCTTCTTATGAAATTCTTGCTGAAAATGGATTTTATCCTCAAAGAAAACAACTTGAAATAACTTCTTGTGAGCAACCTTTTGTGCTTGCAGATGTTGATAAAATGGATACGGATATTGCAATGTTTCACTGGGATATCTTGTATTGGTTGAGTTTTGCGTCACTTCCTGTTGAAGAATTAGCGATAAAAATTGGGTTGCATTATTACAAAAGCGATATCGAAAAATCAAACGTATACTTGATTTCGACTCTAATCAAGCGACTTGCAAGTTCAAATAGAAGTTTAGAAAATGTTTTAGACAAACTTTCTGCCTTGGCAAAAAGACCTAATTTGAGTGGGTTTAAGTTCTTTTCTGAGGAAGAAGAATCTGACAAAGAATTTTTGGCAGGAAAAGTTCAAGTTATGACTTATCACAAATCAAAGGGCGATGAATTTGATTATGTATTCTTGCCTGAATTTACTGAAAAATACTTGCCTTTGGACTTTGCTCAAATGGAATTGAAGAAAAATACCGATTTTACTGAGCAAATTAAAGGTCTAAACCCAAAATACAAAAAGAAAACCGAATTTGAACTTAAAAAAGAACAAATTGCAGAGAATTTGAGGCTTCTTTACGTTGCAATTACTCGTGCAAAACGACAAATATCATTCACCGTTTCTCGTGAAACAAAATCTTACGGAAGCATAAAAAAACAAACTCCAAGCATAATCTTTGAAAAATTATTGAAAGGGGGCTTTTGATGATAATTTCTCCTGCGATGATGAAAACTTTTGAAGAATGCCAACAAAAATATCTATATATTTATGTTGATAAAATTAATTTGCCTCAAAATAAATATTTTTACGAAAAAGGTAAAAATATCCACGCTTTGGCGAATTATTTTATAAAAGGTTATGATGTTTCAAAAATGGAAAAAATCTTAACTGAGGAAGAAACAAAGATTTGGAACTATTTGAAAACAGTTAAATATTTTGGTTATGAGTTTGTAAAAAGTGAATATCATATAACTTCAAAACTGTCGAATAGTTGGATTGGCGGACGTTTAGATGCTCTTGTTAAAAAAGAGGAGAACTATTATATTTTAGATTACAAAACAGGTTCAATTCCTCAAAACGCAGAGTATGACTATCAAACAATGGTTTATTTGTTGAGTGCTGACAAATTACTAAAAAAATATAATACTTTGAACTTTGTTTATCTCGATTTGAAAAATTTTGATGAAAAAATTATAACCTTTGATGAAAATTTAAAGAAAACTTACGAAGAAAAAATTAAAAAAACACTTGAAAACCTTGAGTATGTAAAAAATACTCATTCCGTAATGTTAAAAAATAATAAGTGTAATTGCGACTATTGTTGCATATGTGAGAGAAATTTGCTACAATAAACATGTTACATTCGTAGTAACAACATGTTACAAAAAGTTAATAAATCGTCAAAAATAAGCATTTTTCATGGTTTTGCGGACTTTTATAAAATGTAGGTACATAGGAAAATAGTATAGTAGTGTAGGAATATGTCAAATTACGTAGCATCGTTAATTTCGTTGGCAAGCAATGTAAAGGCAGCGAAAGACGGAAATATTTTAAGACACGTATCAGTTGTAGGTCATGCTTCAAAGGTAATTACCAAATTGGCATCAGGTCAAGGTACAGAAGCAACAACAAGACTTTGCACAGATATTGTCGATACTTTCAACAAGGTAACTGAAGGTAGCAAAGTTGGTAACTTGGTAAGAAAAGGGGTTAAACTTTCTCGAAATACCGACCCAATTTCTGCAACTTGTGCGATGATAAGGGTTGCAAAATCTGATACCCCTGCAAGAGCCTTTTTGGAAGAATCTTCAGATATTATGGGTATGTTTATAGTCGAAGGTGCGATGATTAAGCATGCCAAAGATATTGCAAACATAAAAGGGATTAAACAAGTAAATGATGCAATGGTCAACTTCTGTAACAGTAAAGGCGGTGCATTCAAAGTTATCCCCGCAATTGTTTACGGTACGTTATTCACAGTTGGTTCAATGATGGGTTCAAATGCCTTTAGAAAAGCAGGAACTTGGGTTGCTGATAAACTAGGATTTGACAAATCCCAACAACCACCTGATAATCACAAAACCGCAGACGGAAAAACAAAATATTATTTCGGATAGTAAAATAGATAATTAAAACAAAGTAGTAAATAAAATGTCATCAAATTATATTTCAGAATCAATATCATTAGTTAGAAACTTAAAGAAAGCCGCAAACGGCGACAAATTTGCAACTTTCTCTGCATTAGGTAATGCGGTTAAAGTTACTAACAAATTGGCTAAAATTGATAATAGTTGGGGCGAAGCAGCAAGAGGTGTTGTTGATTCTTTCTCAAAGGCTTCTGAAAATAGTGATTCATTAAAGACAATGGGCAAAATCGCAGATGTCGCAAAACAAGGCGATGAAATGGGCATGTGTCGTTCAGCAGTTCAAGTTTTTCAATCTTCTTCTCCAATGAGAAAAGCAATTGAAGAAACTTTAGGTTGGAGTGCTAAATTTACCGCAAAACACATTATGTTACATACTTTGCCTGAATTTGTTAAAAACACAAAATCTTTGAATAATGTTGCTACAAAAATTGGTGATTTTTCTAAAAATACAAAAGGTATGGGACAATTACCTGCATTAATTACAGGTGTTGGTTACTCTTTAGCAACAATTTATGGTCCAAAATATGCTAGAAAATTAGGCGGTTGGGTATCTGATAAATTAGGTATCAAACCTTACGATGACGAAAAGAAAGCATAATTTTTATATTTAACATTTTACCCCATTTGATTTATAATATTGTCGAGGATATTTGTAAGTCATGAAACGATTGGGAGTATTAATAACTTTATTTTGCATAATTGTATTTGCTCAACCTGCACATGCGATTAAAATCGGCTTGTATACAAACGTTGATGCAGTGCGTGTTGGTGCTTCAAATTATGCCCCAATAATTAATTCTCGTACAAATAGGACAATTTACACACTTAGTCCAATGCGTAATTACGAGTTTAAGGCTTATGAAGATAATATTTTAATAAAAGTTAGCGGAAGGTATTACAGTTTAGATACTGACGAAATCGCAATTAGACCTGAAAGTAACGGCTTTGTTAGTGCGAAAAACCGTTGGTATCGTGGAATTTTTATTATAAAAAATCGAAACGGCATGCTAACTTTAATAAACAAACTTGATATAGAATCTTATATTCAAGGGGTTGTTCCTGCTGAAATGCCTTCTAGTTGGGCTTACGAGGCTCATAAGGCTCAAGCAATTGCGGCAAGAAGTTATGCTCTAGCAAATTTGGGAAAACGTGGTGCTTACGGTTATGACTTGAAAGATACTCCTGAAGATCAAGCCTACAACGGTGCTTCTGCTGAAACAAAACAAACAAATCAGGCGGTTGCTGATTCTTACGGAATTGTTTTGATTTATGATTTGAAAATTATCCCTGCATATTATTCAGCCTCTGCTGGCGGTCAGTCAAAAACTTGGGAAAAGCAATTGCCTTATATTCGTTCTGTTCCATCTTATGACGGAAATGTGAAACGTAACGGGCATGGAGTTGGCATGTCGCAACATGGGGCAAACAATTTGGCAAAACAAGGGTATAATGCTTATCAAATATTACAATATTTTTACAAGGATATACGTTTTGCTCGTATAAAACAAGATTATTATAAGTAGCAAAAGTCAATAATAATGCTTTTTTTAGGTGATTGTTTAATCAAAAAAAGGCTTTAAAGCCTTTAAATGTAAAGATTTTTAATTTTATTTCGCTTAGAAGTATTGCAAAAATTAGCCTTGCGTGTATAATAAAACTTATAAAGTTTATCAAATCTATAAAGTGAACATATTACACTTGTAAAAGGTCGTGATAATCATACTTTTAGGCTTTTGGTAATACTGAAATGATTACAATTATAGGAAAGGGGTTCAAAATGAACAAAGAAGATTTAGTAAAAGAAGTATCAAAAAAATTAAAAGTATCTCAAAAATCAGTATCAGATGTTATTTCTGCTACATTGGAAACAATCGAAAAAACAGTTTCTAAAGGTAAAAAAGTAACTTTAGTTGGTTTCGGCACATTCGAACCTCGCAAACGTGCTGCTAGAACTGGTAGAAACCCTCAAACTGGTGCAGAAATTAAAATCGCTGCAAAAACAGTTCCAACATTCTCTGCTGGTAAAAAATTCAAAGAACTTGTAAAATAGTTTTTGATTAAAAAGTTTAAGAGGCACGAGCATTCGCTCGTGCCTTTTTGTTTGATTAAAATATAAATTTGTCAGGTAAAATAAAAATGCGGTTTTGATTTATCAAAACCGCCAAAAAATTGTCTGTTAAATTTCCTATCCCTAGATTTTATTCTTCCTCGTCTTCATCGTCAGATGATTTAACAGGGTCAGCAACTTGAATTCCCATCGCTCTTAGAGAAGTTCTCGCTTTTGGTGCAAGTGCAGTGTCTGCAAAGTTTTCTAAGATAGTTTGGAAGCATTCAATTGCCTCTTGTTTCATTTCTCTCTGCTTATATAAATAGCCAGCCTTGTAATAAAGTGGTGCTAAACTTGGGTCAGGAAGTAAAAGCATTTGGTTGTCCAATTTGATTTTTACTTCGATTAATTTTTGGTTGTCTTCTGGTGATAAAAGTGCGTGTCCGTACACTTTTTTAGTTAAGTTATCGATAGTAGCAGTCATTTCTTCGATTACTTCTGGTTGCATTTTTTTTGATGATTTTTTTGCCGCAGAAGCGTCCATTGTGAATGCGATTATCACAAAAATTGCTGCTAAAGTTAATGTCAATAATTTTTTCATTACCCGTCCCCTACATTTGTTTATATATCATACAAAAAAACTTGCATTTTGACCTCAATTAAATGTATGATTATTTGTATGGAAATCACACAAAAATTGTATCAAATGTTTGTCCTTGGTTGTAAAGGAAATAACCTCGAAAGTGCGTTGAGAAAAGGTCTTGGGGGTGTTATTTTCTTTAAAGACGATATCCTCTCAATAGAGGATTTTCAAAATTTGATTAAAAATTTGGCATGCCTGTCAAAAACCATGCCTTTTTTATCAATTGACCAAGAGGGTGGACGAGTAGAACGCACAGAAAATATTTGGGGCGGTAAAAGATATTTGAGTGCAAAATTTGCTTTTGAAAAAGGTTTAGACTTTTTGAAAAATCAAACTCAAAATATTTCTGACGAATTAAAAGGGTATGGCATAAATTTGAATTATGCACCTTGTTGCGACACAAACACAAATCCTGATAATCCGATTATTGGCGAACGTGCTTTTTCTAGTAATCCTGATGAGGTTATTGAGGGTGCAAAGGCTGTTGTTGAGGTTTATCGAAAGAATGGTATTATTTCTTGCATAAAACATTTTCCTGGGCATGGTGATGCAAATTGTGATAGCCATTTGGTTTTACCAAAAATTGATTTATCTTTAGAGGAGATGGAAAAAACTCATATAAAACCTTTTAAAGTTCTCGTAGAAAAAGGTTTTGCGGACATTGTAATGGTTGCACATTTGCATTGTACTTGCTTTGACAAAGAGGTTATTCCAACATCATTGAGTAAAAATGCGATTAATTATTTGCGAACTTTTTACGATGGTGTAATTTGTTCTGATGATATGGTTATGAAAGCCTTGGATAATTACGAAAACGCTTGCGAACAGGCGATAAGAGCAGGTGTGAATATGTTTTTATATCGTTATTCTGACGACAAAACAATTGAAGTTATTGAAAATATCGCTAAAAAGGCTCAAAACGATAAAACACTTCAACAATGTATTGAAGTGTCTTACGATAAAATTATTAAATTAAAATATAAATACGGTCTATGTTAAGTTTGACATGTATGTATAAATTAATTTAGATGCTTGTTGAATGAAAGTTTTGCCTTGAGGTGAGTTGTAAGGTCTTTCAGCCATAATTACGATGATGTATTTTCTTCCATCTGGCATGTAAACGATACCTGCATCACCAAGCATAGTGCCGATATCACCTGTTTTGTGCAAGAAAGTAGCACCCTTGCCAAGTCCTTGAGGGATTAATCTATCATTTTTTACGTGGCTCATGTAATCAACGATGTATTCTCTTGAATTTATGCTTAAGAAATTTGGATTATCCAAGTTGAAAAGCATTGTTGCCATATCGTTTGTAGTTGTGTGGTTTGTACCTTTTAGGTCAGGCAACCAAGTTTGTACGTGAGTGTTTTTGATACCCCAGTTTCTAATTGCTGAGTTTACTGCTGTCATTGAGCCTAATTTTGCCATAAGCATATTAGTTGCAGAGTTGTCAGAATCTTCAATCATTGTTTTTGCCAAATCGTTGATTGTAAGTTTCTTTCCGTTTTGTGCGTATTGCAAATTACCTGAGCCTGATGCTTTGTAGTAATGAGTTAAATACATTTCGTCATATATAGACAAATTGTTTGCTTCAATTGATTTGAATAAGTTTATTAAAACAGGAACTTTGATGATACTTGCAGCAGAGAAAGATTCTGAACCGTTGATATCAACATATTTCCCTGTATTGAAGTCCCAAACTGTAATTGCAGGGTGAATTGATGGATATTTTTTCATAAGTTCTTGTAAACTTTTTTCAAGAATAACCATTTCATCTGTTTTGTAAAGAGGAGTCATTAGCGGTTTTTTTGTTTCAGCAGGTGCTAATGCTCGTCTGTTTTCAAACAAAGTGTTTGAAATATAATTTGTTGTTGGAAACATTAAATTATAATAATCAGTTGTGATGTCTGCGTTGTTTTGTTTTCCTGTCAACAATGGCATTGAAATATCGTGAAAAGCAACAGGTAAAATGAAATATCCGATACAGAATAAAAGAGAAAGCGAAATTAATCTTGCAATAGGATTAACTTTTCTTTTCTTTACTTTTTTTGTGTGTAAAGCATTTTGAACTCTTTTTCTTGGTTGAGTTGGAACATCAACGTAAGAATATGCTCTTGGATATCCGTAATTGCTGTAACTTGTTTGTTTCTTCAATGCTTGTGGCATTTTCCATATCCCCCATGTCTATTATATAATATATATTACTATTTGGGCAACAATTTGAAAATCATACATACGGTGTATTTTTTGCTTGCAATTAAAATTTTTCGTGCAATAATTTAATTACGGTCAATCTTAAGAGTAATAGTATTTTATACTTATAAACCGTTGTTACACCCTTAAGTGAAGAAAGAAAGATCTCTCTAAAATTAATGAGTGCTCCTGAATTTAATTTTAAATATTTGAAAGAACATGCCACTGCTGGTAGTTGGCGACGTGGATACGAGTATTATACAAAGGATATGATACTTGAATCTTATCCTGAAAAGAATTTTTATATGGGTAAAGTTAAGGGTAGTTTTCAGGACTCATATAATACAGATTTAATTTTTAAGAAAAATAAAGTTGAAGCAAGATGTAATTGCCCACTAAAAGAAGAATGGTGTAAACATGCCGTTGCGGTTGCTATAAAAGCGATAGACGAACATGCCTATGAAGATTGGTTAGAAACAAAATACGGAATTGAAGCGGATTATAGTGATGAAAATACTATGATGACAGAACCGCCAAAAGGTAATTATATTTTCCACTTCAACCCAAAACGTAAACCAAATTTCTTTTCAATTTTGGTTATGTCAAGAACAACAGGCAAGGTTGTTAGGGCAATTGAGCCGATTTTGTTAGGCTTAATTGAGGCTCAAAAAAATGACCCAACTTTTGTTTTAAACCGTTCTCAATTGGTTGAAGTTGAGGTATTTAAACAAATTTTAAAAACTGCAAGACAAGATAAAAAGGCTGGTTGGTACGATATCCCAATTCCAAAATTTGCACCAATGTTTCCATTGTTGGCTCAAGCAGACGAAGTTTTAGACGAAAAAACAAAAAATCGTATAAAATTCACAGACCAAGAATGGAAGTTGGTTTTATCCGTAAATGCTTCACCTGCGGGTAATATTATGCTTGAACTATTTTGGCGACGTCCTGACAAAGACGATATTATTCCGTTTGAGGAAGTTAGATATTTTTCTCGTCAGATAAAATGGGGACGTTACAAAAATATTATTTTCCCAACAAATGTTTCAATGAACGTTATCCCTCAAAACCTTTTGAAATCTACGTTTACAGATTTGAAAGATGCAGAGGGTGGTAAATTTATTTATGAAGAATTACCAAAATTAAGAGAAGCGATAGACGTTGAAATTTCTGAAACAATTAGCAAATTGTTCTTGGAACAACGTCCGCCAAAGAAAATTGTAACTTTGGGTATTGATTATGACCAATCGCTAAAAGCCTCTTTGGAATTTGAATATGACGGAGTTAGAGTTCCGTTTTCAAAAACTGCGGATAAAACTCCTTATGTTACAGTTAAAAGCAAAGAAAATGATATGGTTTATTGGGTTAAACGTAATATCAAACACGAATTCGAAGCGTATCAAATGCTTTTGGCTTGCAGATTTGTTCCAATGCAAACAAATAACTTGGCCTTGGAAAAAGAAAACGCAATTGATTTTTACAATTATTACATGAATAAGGCTGGCGACGGTTGGGTTTTTGAAGAAAAAGATGATATTAGTTTCTTCAAATTAATTGATGAACCGTTCAGAATGTGTGCAAAAATTGATTTTTCTGAAGATTCAAAAGATAGTTTCGAAATCCAATTATATGGACAAGTTGGCGAAGATGTAATCAATTTTGACGAAATTTACGAAACAATTCAAAATAATGAAAAATACAGTCGTGTAAGAAGTTTGGGGTTTGTTGAATACCCTGCTGAAGATATTTATGCGATGATGAGGTCTTTCAACTCGTTTGACGCATACAGAAACGATGAAAACAAATTTTTAGTAAAAACTTATCGTGCAGGTTTAGTGCAAGAACTTCAAACAAGAGGTTTTGAATTGGTTTTGAGCGACGAATTCAAAAAATTCTGGTCGCAAATTTCTTCTTTCTCAACAGAAGAAGATTTAACTTTGCCAAAAGGTGTAAATGCAGAACTTCGTGAATACCAAATGAAAGGTTTCAGTTGGTTGTGGTTTATGTATAAATACGGCTTGAATGGAATTCTTGCTGATGATATGGGTTTAGGTAAAACACTTCAAGCCTTGAGTTTAATTCAAAAAGCGAAAGAGGAAGACGGCTCAATGCCTGTATTGGTCGTTTGTCCGACTTCTGTTGTGTTCAACTGGGAATCAGAAATTCAAAAATTCACACCTGAATTAACATGCTTGAAATTGGCAGGCGTTGATAGAAAAAATCTTTTTGATAAAATTCCTGAATACGACATTGTAATTACAAGTTATGCTTTAATTCGTCGTGATATCGAGGCTTTAAAAGACATTAAATTTAGATATGTAATTCTTGATGAATCTCAAAACATTAAGAATGCAATGAGTCAGACAGCACAGTCAGTTAAAATGTTGAATGCTGACCATAAACTTGCTCTTTCAGGTACACCAATTGAAAACAGACTTGAAGAATTGTGGTCTGTGTTCGATTTCTTAATGCCAGGATTCTTGTTTAATGTGGCAGAATTTAATTTCAGATACGTAAATCCGATTATGGAACGTCAGGACAAAACTGTTGAAAAACGTTTGAAAATGCAAATTTATCCATTCATTTTACGTCGTATGAAACGTGACGTTGCAAAAGATTTACCTGATAAAGTTGAAAATATTGCATACTGCGAAATGACTCCTGAACAAAAAGACTTCTATCTTGATGTATTGGATAGCACAAAAGAAGAATTGTTCAAATCTATTGAACAAAACGGTCTTGAAAAGAGCAGAATGTCTATTTTCTCTGCATTGTTACGACTTCGTCAAATTTGTTGTCACCCTCGTTTATACGATAAGGATATGGTTAAGGGCGACATTTTGTCAGGTAAGTTTGAACATTTGAAAGGAATGTTGGAACAAATTATTTCAGAAGGACACAGAGTTTTATTGTTCAGCCAATTTGTAGATATGTTGGATATCATCAAGGGTTGGTTAGAACGTAGCGGAATTCCTTATGAATACTTGACTGGAAAGACAAAAGACAGACAAGGTGCGGTTGAAAGATTTAATTCTACACCAAGTATTCCAATTTTCTTAATCAGTTTGAAAGCCGGTGGTACAGGTTTGAACTTGACAGGTGCGGATTATGTTATCCACTATGACCCATGGTGGAATCCAGCGGTTGAGGACCAAGCGACAGACAGGGCTTATCGTATCGGACAAACTAAAAAAGTATTCGTTTATAGAATTATCACTAAAAATACGGTTGAAGAAAAAATTCAAAAACTTAAATCAATCAAGCGAAACCTTGTTGATAGCGTAATTTCAGTTGATAGAAATATTACAAAATCGCTTACAATTGACGATATTAAAGAAATTTTCTCGGTTGATTAATGAAATTTAAAGGTTTTTTAGTAATTCATTAATATCAATTTCTAATGCTTTTGCTATATCAAAAGCGGTTAAAAGCGATGGAACTTGAACTCCTCTTTCAATAAAACTAATTGTTTGAGGCGAAAGATTTGTTTTTTCTGCAAGAACTTCTTGAGAGTAACCTTTACGATTTCTTTCGGCTCTTAAATTATTTGCAATTGTTTTAATTCGTTCATCTCTCATAAAAACATTATATTTTATTGACTTTTTTGTATCCAGTAAGTATGATAATAATAATTGTTAGTGTAGTTATATAAACTTAAAGAGAAGTATGTATTGATGATAGATGTATTTCATTTGATGGAAGTTATCAAAATTTGTTGAAAAATATCAAAGAGTTTCAACCTTGGTATAAAATATAATTTATGTTATATTTTACCTAAGGTGAATTAATGAAAAATAAAATTGTTTTTAGTCTTTTTATAATTTTGTTGTTGAATGTTTTTATTCAATCTTCTTGTATTGCTGAGGATTTTGGCAAAATTGTAGTCAAAAACGGTAAATATTTTGTTATTAAATACCATAAATATATTCTAAAAAATTACGATAATATTGAAGAAATTACAAATTCGAAAGATAATTTTTATCTTGTCGAGTTGAACGGTAAAAAAGGGATTATGTTTGCAAGTGGGGCGGTTTTATTAAAACCTATTTACGATGAAATCAAAAACGCAGGCGACAATATTTTTATCGTAAAAGCAAACGGCAAATATGGACTTTACAACTTTTTTGACGAAAAATGGGAAATTGTTCCTCATTTAGACGAGTTTAATTTTACTACAAATAATCTTTATATCGCACGTAAAAACAATAAATATGGAATTTACTCAAGCAAACAAAAAGACTGGGCTTTGGATTTGAGTTTTGACGATATTGTTTATGAAAATAATAATTTTTGCTTGCAAAAAAGCGGATATGCAGGAGTTTTGAACCAATTTTTAGAGGTTGTAATTCCGCTTGTCTACGATGAAATCGATTATGACCAAGACAATTTTGTTTATTATGTTTCGAAAGATGATAAGTGGGGAATTACTGATTTGTACGGCAAATTTGTGCTATTGCCAATTTATCAAGATATCTCTTTGTTGAATTACAACTCAAAATTTGTAGGTTATGCGATAAAATTTAACGAAAAATACGGAATTTTAAACGAAAAAGCAAGATTTGTCGTGCCTTTTATTTATGACAAAATCGAAAGAATTTCAGAATTTGATGATGAATATTTGAAAGTTAAACAACACGATAGATACGGCGATAAGTATGGAGTTTTGAAATATAACGGCAAAAAGGTTTTGAAATGTAAATATAAAGACATTTTGTTCTTGAAAAATGAAAATTTAGAACCGTATGAAAATGATATTTATACATACAGAGTCAAAAATAAGGATTACGTTTTTGTTTATCCAACAGAAACTGGCTACGGAGTTTTAAATCTTGATGCAAAAGAACTCGTTTATCCACTTTATCAAGAGATTTATGCGTATTTTTATAACAAAAATACCTTCGCATTTGTTGTAAAACGCAATAACCGTTATGGTGTGGTTGAAGTAGACAAAGACGGAGTTCAAAATTTCAAATATATAAACAAACCGCTTGACGATATTATTTTTGAAGAAAAAACAAAAATTATTGAACAAAATCAGTTATTTAAAGCATAAATCTAAATAAATATATATATATAATTAAGATATGGACGTACAATTATTGTCTGAATATTTGGAATATCTTGAACTAGAACGTGGTTTGGCAAAAAACACGATAGATGCTTATCGTCGTGATTTGTCGATGTTTTTCGATTATTGTCAGCACCCTGATTTCGACAATGTAACTCGTATGAGTATAAATTCTTATATCAGATTTTTGAGAGAAGAAGATTACTCTCCGACAAGCGTAATTAGAAAAATCGCCTCTTTGAGAGGGTTTTTCAAATGGCTTTGTGCAAATGAATTGTGCAAAGTCGACCCAACGATAACAATTGAACGTCCAAAAATTCCGCAAAGATTACCAAAAGTAATGACGATTACTGAAATTGAGGAAATTTTGAGAGAAAATCTTACAAAAACTCAACGTGTAATTATTGAATTGCTTTACGGTTGCGGACTTCGTGTTTCGGAATTAACAAATTTGAAGATTAATAATTTTGATTTGAGTGCGAAATACCTAACAGCCTTTGGTAAAGGCTCGAAAGAACGTATTGTGCCGTTGGGTAAAAAAGCAATTGAAGCCTTGAAGGATTATTTGAAAGAACGTGATTTTTTGATTAAAAAATTCCGCTTAAATACAAATATTCTTTTGATTTCAGAAAAAGGTAAACTTTTGACTCGACAAGATGTTTATACTTTTATCCATGAACAAGGCAAAAAAATACATAAAAATATTTCGCCACACACTCTAAGACACTCTTACGCAACACATTTGCTAGAAAATGGGGCAGATTTGCGTGTGGTTCAAGAACTTTTAGGGCATAGTGATGTTGCGACAACTCAATTATACACTCATATCAGCAAAAAACGTTTGAAAGATGTTTATTTTT
>SAMEA104315436__coassemble_1181_pt1 | contig 18975 bp, 17 predicted proteins | sample SAMEA104315436__metabat2_low_PE_046 | metagenome-assembled genome bin SAMEA104315436 (sample SAMEA104315436) | gut metagenome | biome: Monkey gut; feature: monkey-associated habitat; material: faeces | place: China | collected 2013
GGAATTGCAGGGAGCAATTTCATCACGTTTAATAACCCTTCGCTTTTTTTGTCGCCTTCTGTTAGGGCAACTGTTCTTGGGTTAATTTCGATATAATTTGCACGTCTACCCCATTTATCGCCATAGTTTGGGGTTGGAATGTATGAAGGTATTTCAGGGTAATGTTGTGGTTGTTTGTTTAGTGTGCAAATTGATTGGATTGCGTCCATTGGTGAACGTTTTAGCAAATCTTCAGGTCGAGTTGCAACCCATTTTTTCCAACCAGTATCGCCACCTTTAAACAAATCTCTTTTTGTTTGGTTATCCTCGTAAACGTCGCTATTTCCCTTTAATATCCAAAAAAGTTTTTTTGCAGGTTGTTTATCTCCGTAATATCCTTTAAAATTTATTAGTGCGTTGTTGTAAATTCCGCTAATCTCTAATGCAGACGCAGAAGTTTTAATCAACTCTTTTGGTGATGTCATTTGAGTTGATGTTTTGAATGCAGATTTTTGAGCAAATTTAACCGTATTAACGGATTGAACCTTCATATTTTTTCTAAAATACGTAATATATTTTTTTGCTAGAGCATGGATTTTTTATTTACATATTTTTACACGAGAATTGTCGAGCAATAAAAACTCGTTAATTTTCTCATCTAGTCTAGTCGAAAATCTTTCGTTAATTTCTTTTATGAAGTAGCAAGGGCTTGTAACGTTGATTTCAATAATTTTTTCGTCAACAACATCTAACCCTGCCATTAAAATTCCTAATTTCTTTAATCCTTGAGCAACAACGGTGAATTTTTGTTTTTCGCTTTCTGATAAAGTCGCTTTTTTCAAGTATTCGTCGCTATGAGTATTGAATTTGAAATCATCTTTTGTTGGAATTTTTAAAACGCATTCGTTTAAAACTTCGCCGTTTAAAATCAAGACTCTCTTGTCGCCGAATTGTGCCTGCGGAATGTATTTTTGAACCATACAAACACTTTTAAAGTTGTTTGTTAGGGTTTTAATTATGCTCAAAGTGTTTTTGTCACCATTTTTTAGGTACATAACACCCGCACCAAAGCATTGGTTTAGCGGTTTCAAAATTATTTCTTCGTTTTTCGCCAAAAAATCTTCAATTTCGTCTTTTGAAGCAGTAACAATGTTTTCAGGCATGAATTCTTTGAAATAATTTGCGTGAAGTTTTTCGTTGAAATCTCTGATAGCCTTTGTATCGTTGATGATTTGAGTTTTTTCTCTGTCAACAAAATCAAAAATATAAGTTGCGTTGATGTAATCATTATCAACTGGTGGGTCAGGTCTGAAAAATATTTTTTCAAAATCTTCTAAAACGAAGTCTGCAAAACTTTTTTCGTCATAAAAAATGTCGTCATTTTTTGTGTAAGTTTTCCAACAATTTGCACATCCTTTGCCATTTTTAAGCGAAAGGTTATCTATTGTTGTGATGTACGTTTCAACGTTGTTATCCAAAAGACCTTTTACTATCCAAAAATTTGTAACAAGTTGATTAAATTCAAAATATTTAAGTTCTATTCTGTCAAGAACGACAAGCATTTTACGCATAATTCACCTACCTATACAAAAATTCTAGCACGAAAAATTTTTATAAAAATAGGTAAGTTAGAGAAAAATCAAAAAATATCCTCTTTTTGTAGGTATAAATTTTGATATAATACGGCATAATGTATGTATGGAGAGAGAGAAGAATAAGGAAAAAAGCAGTAATCCGTTTACTGTGTCAGAAAGATTTAAACAAACGACAAGTCCGTTTTTAATCGACGGATATGATTCAACGATGTTGGAAGAAAGAGCATATCTGAAATTAGATGATGAGATGCTCAAATTAGAATATAGAATTAACCGACTAGAAGAGGATTTAATGATTATTGACGAGGAAATTGAGGCGGCACTGAACATCGAGGATCAATCACGATTAGAGTTTTTGAAAACAAAAAAAACTGCTATCGAAAAAGAGATTAACGAGTTAAATGACAAGTATTACGATATCGGTGCGATGTCTAAATTTACGACAATTGTAAGTGCGTTGTTTAGAAAACGTGTCAAAAAAGACAAAAGTATTTTGCAAAAAATTAAATATTTCTTTTCAAAATATGTTTTGTCCGTTTTTTCAAAAAGATTAAATTTTACGTTTAATCTTCGAGAATCTTTATCAAAACTTGCAGATATCAACCGAAGTGTCGATGAGTTAATAAGTTTGCGAATTCCATTCGGCGGATTAACTGGTAGATACGAAAAATTGACAAATTACATAATCAAAGCAAACGATATTCATGCGAAAATTTCTCAAAACGTAAATGATTTTGAAGAAAAAACTCCGCCTGTAATTCGACCAAACGGTGTCGGTGGTTTGCTTGATTTGAAACAATAAGGATATAATCCAATCATCACATAAATGAAAAAGCACAATTTATTTGTGCTTTTTTGCTGTTTGAATTATAATAAACTTAACAAGAATTAAGGAGAAAAAGATGAATGAACTTTTGAAAAAAAGTGCAACAGAACAAAGAAAAGCACTTTTAAATAAAGAAATCTCTGCGGTTGAACTTACAAACGCTACTTTCGAAAGAATTGACGAGGTAGAGGACAAGGTTAAGGCATTCAATTCTTTGACAAAAGAAACTGCCCTAGAAACTGCAAAAAAAGTAGATGAAAAAATTGCTAAAGGTGAAGAATTACCATTGTTAGCAGGTATTCCTTTAGTTTTAAAAGATAACATGAATTTAGTTGGTTCAAAAACAACTGCTTCAAGCAAAATCTTGGAAAACTTCGTTTCACCTTATAACGCAACAATTACAGATAAATTATTAAACAATTTAGTTCCTATCGTTGCAAAAGCAAACCTAGACGAATTTGCAATGGGTTCTTCAAACGAAAACTCAGCCTTTAACAAGGTTCACAACCCTTGGAATTTAAACAAAGTTCCTGGTGGTTCTTCAGGTGGTTCTGCAGCATCAGTTGCAGCATGTGAAGCAACCTTGTCATTAGGTTCTGACACAGGCGGAAGTATTCGTTTGCCAGCAAGTTTCTGCGGTATTGTAGGTATGAAACCAACTTATGGTCGTGTTTCAAGATATGGTTTGATAGCATTTGCTTCATCTTTAGACCAAATCGGACCATTTGCAAGAACAGTTGAAGATGCAGCAAACTTGTTACAAGTAATTTCAGGTCATGACCCAAAAGACTCAACTTCTTTAGACTTGCCTGTTGAAAACTATTCTGCATCATTAAACAATGATATCAAAGGCAGAAAAGTTGGTGTAATCAAGGAATTGATGGGCGAAGGCTTGACTGACGATGTTAGAAAAGCCATTGAAATGGCTGTTGAAACATATAAACAACAAGGTTGTGAAATCGTTGAAGTTTCACTTCCAAACTTGAAATACTCTATCGGTATTTACTACATTCTTGCAACAGCAGAATGCAGTTCAAACTTAGCAAGATTTGACGGTGTAAGATACGGCTATCGTTGTGCAGATGCTCAAAATCTTTTGGAAATGTATACAAAAACTCGTGCAGAAGGTTTTGGTGCAGAAGTTAAACGTAGAATAATGCTTGGAACTTACGCATTGTCATCAGGTTACTACGATGCTTACTACAAAAAAGCACAACAAATGAGAAGATTAGTAAAAGAAGATTTTGACAAAGCCTTTAAACAAGTTGATATCTTAATCTCTCCAACTTGCCCTAACACTGCATTTGATATCGGTGCGAGAGCGGAAGACCCACTTGCAATGTACTTGACAGATATTGCAACAATTTCTGCAAACTTGGCAGGTATCCCTGGCATTAGTGTTCCTGCTGGCTTTGACAAAGACGGTATGCCAATTGGTTTACAAGTGCTTGCTCCACAATTGAAAGAAGCAGATTTGTTCAACTTCTCTTACAAATTTGAACAAGAACACGACTTCTACAAACAAATTGCTAATTTGTAATTAAATTTGCTAAAAGCAAAAATAATAAAAATCTAAAAAATAACGGCTCGATTGAAAATCGAGCCGTTATTTTTATTTCAATATATTCGTTATTAATGAATATATGTATTAATTTTTTCGATGATATCGTCTAAAACATCTTCTGCTTCATCGTGAGGAACTTGGCATGTGCCTGCGTTTCTGTGTCCGCCACCGCCATGTTCAGCCATCAATTCTGCTACGTTCAATTGAGATGTTCTGTTTAGAACTGATTTACCAACTGCGAATACAGTTTTTGTGCCGTCGTTACCCATAATTTTATGGATAGAAACGTTGCATTGAGGGAACAAAGCATAAATCATAAATCTGTTGCCAACGTGGATTTTTTCTTCTTCGTCTTTGTAGTTTACAAGAACTACGTTATCGTAAACTGTTGAGCAACGTTTTAATTGTTTGATGAACTCATCTTGTTCTGCTCTGTAAAAGTCTGCTCTGATTTTGATATCAGGTGCGTCAAGAATTTCTTCAATGTCAGAAGTTGACTGAATGATATCAATAACGTATTTCATGAAATCGAAATTGTTTAATCTAAATCTTGAATCGTATCTTCCTAAGCCTGTTCTAGGGTCTAAAAGGTAGTTAAGCATTAACCAACCTTTTGGATTTTTGATTTCGTCCTCAGTAACGTTTCCTGAGTCTGCTTTGTCAACACTGTCAAGCATTTCGCCCCATTCTTTAGGAAATTTGTCAGCACCGCCAAAGTATTCATAAATAACTCTTGTTGCTGATTTTTCAACAGGGTTGATGATATGGTTAGAACGTCTGTCATAAGCACGCATATCTTCTGAATAGTGGTGGTCAAAAACGAAGTGTGCGTTTTCGTTGTATGGTAGATTTGTAATGATGTTGTCATCGGTAACTTTGATTTTGCCGTCTTGAACATCTTTTGGGTGGCAGAATTCAATTTCATCAATCATGTCAAATTTTTTCAACAAGGTTGCTGACATAATTCCGTCTAAATCTGCACGAGTTAATAGTTTGTACTTTTTCATCTTTTATCCTTTATTTACTGTTATTTTACTGCTTTTGCGATTTCTGATGTAATATCGTCACCGCCATATAAAACTACTGATTTTGATAAAACTAAGTCATATCCTGCACTTTTTGCCTTGTCTTGAATGGTTTTACTTATTGATTTATCAATTTCGTTTAGTTTTTTGGCATATTTTTTATCGTTTGTATTTTTGATATATGTAATATCATTTTCGTATTTTTTAATTAACTCTTGTTTTTTCTTTTCGTCTTTTTGTTTTGCAATTTCGTTTTGTGCATTTTTTATTGTTGCTTTAAGTTCGTTGCTTTTCTTAATTTCTTCTGCTTGTAGGGCTTGAACTTGTTTTGATGCAGAAACAACTTGTTTTACATCAACGTAACCAACCTTGAAATCCGCAGGCGATTTTGACATTGCAAAATTGTTTGTAATTAAACCTAATGCAAATGCAATTACGACCATTGGTATAATTTTATTTTTCATTGTTCTCTCCTTTGAAACTCCAAATTTATACTCTAATAATAATATAAAAATTAAAAATTGTCTATAAATTAAGTATTTTTAAGGTGAAAATATTACCAAATTGTCTAATAGATTTGTTTTACAAGTTTTTATTAAGATTAAAAACAAAAAGGAGATGTAAATGAAGATTAATTTAAAATTTATTGTAATGCTTTTTTTGATGATATTTTTAATGTCCGAAAATGTTGCAAACGCTGAGCCGACAAAAATTGCGGTGGTTGATATTCAAAAAGTTGTATCAAATTCAAAACAGGTTAAAATTTTGAAAGATGAGCAATACAAAAAAGCCACAGAGTTAGAAAAATGGCTTGATGTCGCAAGAAAAGACATCGAAAAACAGTCGACAGATGAAAATAAACAAAAACTTATAAAAAAATATGACACAGAACTTGCAAGAAAAAAAGATTTGAACACAAAGGATTATACTAAAAAATTGAACGATATCGATGCAAGCGTAAGTAAAATTATTGTAGATTACGCAAAATCGAAAAGTTACGACCTTGTGCTTGTAAAAAGTAACGTGTTATTTGGCGGAATAGATATTACGCAAGAGATAATCAAACTTGTAAAATAATAAAAAGTACGGGCTTGCGTCAAGCCCGTAAAAAAGATTTTAATTAAATCAAAATCAAACTATTGACCAAATGCTCTTGTAGTGATTTTTTTGAAACCAAGAATATTTTTAGTTGCTTGGTCAGCGTGTGATAATGAGTTAATTCTGCCGTTTTGCATTGCTTGTTTAACACTGCAGTTGCCTAATGCAACAATACCGAAGTAAGATGTGCAAGTTGCAGTACCCATTTTTGCAGGTGCTACTGAACCTGAACCTAATAATTGGTGAGTTGTATCTTGGTAAACTACGCCGAATGGTTCAGATGCCATAGCAGGCATAGCCATAACTGATAAAAGTGCTAAAGTTGCAAATAATTTTTTCATTTTCTTCCCCTTTCAATTTTTTTGCTACTCCTAAAATTTTGAATTTATTAATTCAAAAAACTATTTTAAAATTGTAGGCTACTTTTCCATGCTTTGCAAGAATTTGTAAAGAGTTTGTAAAAAAATTTAAAAATTTAACTGTTACAATTGTAATAAAAAACTTGAAATTGATAATAGTTGGTTATATAATCAAGTCGTTCATAGTTATTATAAAGGCATTATATATGGAAATAGGCAATATTAATATTAATTTACCTAAAATTTTTTCAAGTGACAAAACAAAAAATAAATCCTTGGTAAACTTGAAAGAACCAATAAAAGATTCCTATGTTCATCATAATGATACTGAAACAGATAGAGCCGTTTCAGAATTAGGCAAGATTAAAAAATCTGATGGTTCAGGATTTGATATTGTTGAAAAATATGAATTTAAAGAATTATATAAAAAAGGTGCGATTGACATTGATGTTGTAAAAACTTTTAAAGATACTAAGTTAAATTTGTATGCGATGTCTGATATCTATAAGATGAAAAAAGATAGAAATGATAGTAAATTTTATGACAAAGTTTTTGAAGCGATGGATAAAATCCCAAATGGTAGAAATGCAACAGATTTTACTCAAAGTTGGTATGAACCTACAAAAGAATTTTCATTGAATTTTTCACCAGAAAAAATGACAAGAACTGAAACCTTGATAAATTCAAAAGTTCAAGCACTTGGTAAGTCTTACAAATTTGATGCAAATTCGTTAGAAGTTCTTTCTGAAACTAATGCGAAAACAAATTTAGGCTTGTCAAAATCAGGTATTGAACCTGAATTGACCGTTAATACTATTGATTATAAACATAATTCAACAATACAAAAGAAACAAAAAATTGATGATAAAGGATTTTTAGAACTAAAAAAACAAGTTGTCACAACAAAAGATAAAAACGACAATGTTGTAAAAATAGAAACAATGCTTCCATCAAAAGATGTTAAAGGTATGTATGATGTTGAAGTTGAATATGCTGATGGTAAAAAAGAACAAATTGCAAAATCAACTTTTGATAAAAAAACAGGCATAACAACCATTAAAAAGGACATGAAATCTGCGGACGGAACTCATACTGAATACTTGTATGAGGACGATAAGCAAGGAAATCGAATTGTTGATTACAAAATTACAGACAAAGACGGTAAAATTTTGATGCGTAATTCTCAGTCTTTTGAAGTTATAGACGATAATCATTTTGTTTCATCTAAAAATGGCTATAAATATGACATAACCCTTGATGACAAAAAGATTTCAGTAAAAAATATGCACACAAATGAAGAATCTTCTCTTGAATTCAAAAAAAGGGCTAAAGGTAATAAAGATGAACTAACAAAACTTTTGAAAAAAGTTCCTGGTGATGAATTAATCGAAGTTATTGACAGTGTTAAAAATTTGAAAATTAATGATAAATCAAAAACTTTAGACTCTTATTATGATGTGTTATCAAAATCTATTAATACTGGTGATGATTTAATGGTATTCTTGCATGAATTAGGTCATGCAAAGGACATGGCTTTTGTTAAGAAAAGAGATGTTATTTTATCAGAAAAAGATTCTAGTATTTATACTTCAAACAAAGATATTCAAAAGGTATACCTAGAAGAACGAAAAGCCTTTAATGAAAATCATACAGACACCGAAAGAGAACATGTCGTATACTTCACACAAGCAAAAGGACATTACGGCGGGAAATGGGGCGGTTTAAAAGAACTTATTGCAGAAACAAATGCTCTTACAAATACCTATACAGATGAAGCCGTAGAGGCTTTAGGACCTCGTACCCAATATCTTCAACAACATTTTCCAAAAACAATTGCCGCAATTCGTGATGCTATGAATTGGAAAGATGATATTGCGGCTATTAATTATTATGGAACATAGTTAGAACCGCTTCATCTCCCATAGCAAGACGTAAAGATTTTATAAAATATTTTGTAGAATTGAAAATCTTTGGTATACTATATTTGTAGAATAAAATAAGTGTAAATTTGACACACAAAGGAAAGGAACTATTTATGAGAATTAATCCAGTAGCGACACAGCCAAATTTTACCGCAAAAGTTAAAAACAATGATTTTATGCAAAATTACGTTAAAAACTCTAGCAAAGAACGTTTAGAAAATTTGAAAGAGTCTTTAAGTGCATTAAAAAATGTATATCCTCAAGATACTTTAGAAATTAATCGCAATAAAAAAGGCGGTTTTGATGTAAAAAATGAAAACAAAAAAACTTCAGTATCTTTCGGTGCAGAAAAAATAACTGTTATGACTGCTGAATCTCCACTAGAAGTTCTTAAGCCGTTGAGTTTGCCAAAATTGTTGAAAAATATTGCAACAAAAGGAACAGATGAATTTAACAAAGTTTTTGGGGCAAAAGATAATTCTGCAAACGTAAAAAATGCTGATAGAAAATCAACTCCACAAGAACAAAAAGAAGTTTTAGATATGCTTGCATAGTCGAAAAAACTAGTATAAACGAAAATGAGGGTTTTATGCCCTCTTTTTTGTTGAAAAAACATTGTAACGTTTTTGTAATAAAAAAGTAAAATTAGGCAATTTATTTTTTTCACCTCTCTTAACCAACATGTAAAAATCGAAAATAATAAATAGTAATGTAATAGATAGGAAAGGAAATTTTATTATGAACGTTTCACGTGTAGGTATGTCTATGCCAAAACCAACTCAGGCTCAACCATCTTTCAAAGGCTGGGTAACTGATGGCAAAACAGCAGTTAGAGATGAATGTGTTGTTAGGTTTAACTCAAAATCTCAAGGCTCAAAAGATGCAACTATGCATTTGTATGATGGTACTATGGTTAAAACTGGGCTTGCTACAGAACGACTTGCAAGGGCTTTAAAGTGTGCTCACGATGAGGGGCTTTGTGTTCTTCCAGAAAATTCATTTATTGCTTAAACAATAATAAAAATTTATAAAAAATGCTGAACTTTTTGAGTTTGGCATTTTTTTTGCAATTTTGAAAAATAATTGAGAAATCAAAAGGTTTATGAGACAATTATTAAATTATGAATATTCTTTTTTTACATAGAAATTTCCCTGCACAGTTTAGGCATATCGCACCGATATTAGCGAGCGACCCTAATAACAATGTTGTTTTTATTACAAACAATGACAAGTTGAATTTGCCTAACATAAAAAAATATCAATACAAACTTAAACGTCAAATCCCAAACGACTGTCATAGATATTTGAGATTTGTAGAAGAATCTATTATTCATGGGCAAGCGACCGCAGAAGTTGCTATGGCTTTGAAAAATCAAGGGTTTAAGCCTGATATAATTTACGGTCATACGTGGGGACAAACTATGTTTATGAAAGATGTTTTTCCTGATGTGCCGTTACTTTGTTATTTTGAATGGTTTTACAACGCAAAAGGTGGCGATATTGGATTTGATGAAAAGAAACCAAATATTGATGAATTAGCGAAATTGAGAACTAAAAATTCGCACCTTTTAATCGATTTGTATTCTTGCGACGGTGGAATTTGCCCAACAAAATTCCAAGCAAAGCAATTTCCAAAAGAGTTTCAGCACAAAATAAAAGTTCTTCACGACGGAATTGATACTAATTTTTGCTCACCAAAAGAAGATACAAAATTTGTTATAGAGGATAAAAATTTAACTTTAACCAAAAATGATGAAGTTGTTACTTATGCGACTCGTGGAATGGAAGAATATCGAGGTTTTCCACAGTTTATGGAAGCAATTTCGATTTTGATGAAAAAACGTCCAAATATGCAAGTTGTAATCGGTGGCGAGGATAGAGTTTGTTATGGTCCTCAAATCCTTGGTACGACTTACAAAAAACGTATGCTAGAAAAATTGGATTTGGATTTGTCGAGAATTCATTTTGTCGGAAGTCTACCATTTAACAAATACGTGGATTTATTAAGAATTTCTTCTGCTCACGTATACGCAACTTATCCATTTGTTTGCTCGTGGTCGTTGTTAGATTCAATGGCTTGTGCTTGCCCAATTGTGGCTTCTAACACCGAGCCTGTAACTGAATTTATGACCGACAACAAAACAGGTTTGCTTTTTGATTTCTTCAATATAAAACAAGAAGTTGAACAAATTGAATATGCTCTTGAACACAAAGACGAAATGGCACAATACGGCAGAAATGCACGACAAGTTATTCTTGACAATTACCAATTGAAAGAACTTTTGCCAAAACATATTGAATATATCAAATCCTTTATTAACAAGTAAATTATCTTACTTTTATACTTTCGTCCATATATTTAATCAATGGATAAATAAAGAATTCGATAATTCTACGTTTGCCAATTTTAATTTCGTTTGTTGTTGTCATACCGAATTTTATTGACTGTTCTTTACCTTCAACCAAAAGAGTTGTGTTTTTGGGTTCGATATAAACCTCGTAAACATCGCCTAATTTTTCGTCTTGAATACTATTTGGCGAAACAAGAGTGACTATGCCGTTTATAATTCCGTATTTTTGGAAGTTGTAAGTGTCAATTTTAATCGATACAGGCATGTTTTCTTCAACAAAGCCGACATCTTGGTTTAAAACTTTCGCTTTTACGACCATTTTTGCGTTTTTAGGCACAATTGTCATAATTTTTTCCGCAGGGGTAACAACTCCGCCGATAGTGTGAACAAGGATTTTGTTTACGTAACCGTCAATTGGAGAGGTCAAAATTTGTCTTTGTTTTTCGAGTTGAATTCTTTTGTTTCTAACTTGATTAAGCGAAGCGTACAAAGAATTTATTTCGTGCGACAATTCTGTCGATTCTTTTACTGATTCATCATATCTTGCTTGCGGAATAATATCTCTAACTGAATTCAATCGATTTTGAGTATCTCTTGCAACAGATAATTTTGTTCTATCTGAGGCAATTTGTTCTGAAATTCTTGCTTCTTCTTCTCTCAAATTATTCAATTCAAGTTCAGGCTCATATTCAGCAGGTGAAACAATTGCAAGGGTTTGACCTTTTGCCACATAATCCCCTTCTTCAACTCGAATTTCTGAAACGACACCCTTTTCAAGCGGTTGAATAATTTTTTCTTCGCCGTTTGGAATAATTATCCCTCTTGCGGTTACAACGATATCAACCTTGCCGAAATAAGCCCATAATCCGGCGATTACGATGAAAGATATGATTAACCAAAAAATGACATTGCCTAAAGGATTAAGTGGTCTTTCTTCGATTTCTGACAAAAGTGGGCGAAATTCGTGAGCATCATCGTCTGATTTTGGCAATATTAAATTTTTTATTTTATCTAAAATTCTCATTTTTTATCCTAACCTGCTTGTGCTAAATATAATTTTTTGTAATAACCGTCTTTTTGCAACAATTCTTCGTGCGTACCTGTTTCGACGATTTCACCGTCATCAAAACAAACGATTAAGTCGCAGTCTTTTATTGTTGAAAGTCTATGAGCAATGATAATTGTAGTTCTGCCTTTTGAAATCATTGCCATATTATCCTTGATAATTTTTTCTGATTCGTAATCCAACGCTGAGGTTGCCTCGTCAAAAATTAAGATTTTTGGATTAGAAATTAAGGCTCTTGCAATTGCAACACGTTGTTTTTGACCGCCTGAAAGGCTTGAACCACGTTCCCCAACTTCTGTATCGTAACCTTTTGGAAGTTTTGAGATAAATTCGTGTGCCCCTGCAATTTTTGAAACCTGAACAATGCCTTCCATAGGCACATTTGGTCTTGGTAAAGCGATATTGTCTTTTATTGTGCCTGAAAATAAGTAATTTTCTTGCAAAACGATACCGATATTTGTTCTCAACCAAACAGGGTTGATGTTTCTGATATCAATTCCGTCGATATAAATCGTGCCTTGAGTTGCGTAGTATAATCTTTGGATAAGTTTTGTGATAGTTGATTTTCCGCTACCACTTCTGCCCACAAAGCCGATTTTTTGACCTGCTTTGATGTTCAAATTAATGTCTTTCAAAACCAAAGGTGATTCTACATTGTATTTAAACGACAAATGTTCAATTTTAATATCGCCGTTTACATGGTTTAATGTTATTGCATTTTTAGACTGAAGTTCAATAGGGTTGTTCAAAATGTCACCAATTCTGTCAACCGCCAAAAGTGTTTGTTGGAATTCGTTCCACAAACCAACTAAACGCAACATCGGTGCAGAAAATTGTCCTGAAAACATCTGAAACGCAATTAATTGACCTATTGTAAGTTTGTTTTCGATAACAAGCATTACGCCGACGTACAAAATTGCGATAGTCATACCTTTTTGCAAAAATCCACAAATAGAACCTGTGAAATTACCAATAATGGCAAGGTTAAAACTTGATTTTAAGTATTTGCCAAGTTTATCTTCCCATTTTTTGAACATTGAACCTTCTATCGCAAGCGATTTAACCGTTTGAACCCCAGTAATTGATTCGACAAGATAAGAGTTTGAATTTGCACCCATTTGGAATTTTTCTTCAAGTCTTTCTCTCAATTCAGGAGTGATTAAAACATAAATAATTGCGATTATTGACAAAAATCCTAGCGAAATAAAGGTTAATTTTGGGCTGTAAACGAACATAATCGCCAAGAATACGACTGAGAAAAACGCATCAATTAAAACGGATACCGATTTATTTGTGATGAATTCTCTAATTCTATCCAACTCTCGAACTCTTGCGGCAATATTACCAACTTGTCGAGTTTCAAAGTATGAATAATAAAGTTGGAACAAGTGTTTGAACAGTTTTGCCCCTAATTTTGCATCGATTTTGTTTGTCGTATGAATAAAAATGTAATTTCTTGACAAGTTTAATAATAATTCAAAAATTGAAACAACAATGAATGCGAAAGCCAAAACATCAAGTGTCGAAATAGTTCTATTTACAAGGACTTTATCCAAAATTACCTGAGTGAATAATGGAGTTACAAGTCCAAACAATTGGATTACAAACGAACCTAAAAGAACTTGTCCGATGATTTTTTTGTATTTATAAATCTCGTTGAAAAACCATTTAAAGCCAAATTTTACGTCTGTAACGTTTGCTTTGTGGCTTAAAACAAGTACAAAATCCTTTATATCTTCTTGAAATTCTTCTATATCGTGAACTTCAGGCTGAGTTGATAGTGGTTTTAGTGTCAAAACTTTGTTTTCGTCGTGCTTCATTCCTAAAACTACACGATAATCTTCGTTTTTGAGTTGAACAATTGCAGGAAGTGGGTAAGATTTAGGAAAATCTTTGATTTTTAAACCTTTTTTTAATTTAATTTTAAATCCTTTTGCTTTTGCAATTCTCATTAATTCTTCGCTCGAAATGTCAACCCCTGAAATTGCATATTCACGTACAATTGAACGCATGTCAAGGTTGACGTTATTCATTCTCGCAACGATTTCTAACGATACTAAACCTGTATTTACTTTGTCTTGTCTATCTTCCATTATTTTCTAATCCTTGTAATCCGTAAGAATTTGTATTCCTCGCTTAATTGAGTTTGCCGTAATTTTATTTTTCTCTAGTTCTATTTCTTGTTGTAAAAGTTCAATTTTGATGTCGTTCAAATCCATTGGTGTTGTTAATTTTTTTGCAACAAGTCTTTGAGTAGATTTTTCTTTGTTTTTTATTGTATTTATTGCGTTTGTGTTCAAGGTAACTTGTTCGTCAAGATAGATTAAATTAGAACGCATTGTCGCAAGTCTTGTAACAAAGGTCGCAATTTCTTTATCTCGTTGAACATTCAATTGTTGTAGTTCCAAATTTGTTTTCTGAATGTTTGCTCGGTTTTTCATTCCGTCAAAAAGCATCATATTTGCAGATGCACCGACTGTAAAGTTTGACGGTCCAAAATCCTTGTAGTTATCTCCGTAACTGAGAGGGTCTGAGCCGTAGAAATAATATCTTGAATACGCACTAATTTTTGGATAATTCATACGTTTTGCGACGTAAAGTTCATATTCTTTTTGTTTTATTAGTTTTTCGTTTTTCTTCCAAATCGGAGTTTTTGTGTAATCGTTGAACGCATTCACGTCAAAGTCAGATTTTTTGAAGTTAGATATTTTTAAACTTTTTGCGTTATATTCTTCACCTGTGTAGAATTCAAGCCAATTAATCGTTTCGAATATCATTTTGTTGAGTTCTGAAATTTGCGATTTTGTTTTGTGAACTTTCAATTCTTCTTCGTCAAGTTCAATTTTTGAAATTTCTTTTACGTCGTATAATCGTTTCTTTAGCGAATAATTGGTTTCTTCAAGTGCAAGAATTTTGTTGTATAAATCAAGTTGTTTTTTGCAAAGTAACAATTTTGAATACGTATCTAAAATATTTAATCCAAGTTCTTGTGCTTTTTCTTGATATTCGTATTCTTTTGCACCAACTCCCTCTTTAGAAGCCTTTAGAGTTCCGCCTCTAACTCCAAAATCAAAAATATTGTATGAAAGAGTTACCCCAAAAACTGACTGAAATCGAGTGTAAGGGTTAATGAAATTGTCGCCAACAGAGGCAACAGAGGTGGTTGCAATATCTTTAAAGTTTTTTGTATATTCTTGACCTGCAGATACGGCTAATTTTGGAAAATATTCCGAACGAGCAGAACGGATTTCTTGCTTTGCAATAAGTGTGTCGAAATCTGCAATTTTTAAGTCATACGAATGCTCTTGAGCCTTTTGTAAAACTTCTTCAAACTCAAGATTTTCAACTAAATTTTTTTCTAATTTATTATTTGGACTTTTTGCCTTGTTAGTTTCAACTATTGCATAAGCAGGTTGAAATAAAGTCATACTCCACACCCACAAAACAAAAAGTGTTATTATTTTTTTCATTGCTATTTTATATTTCGTTAAATAATATTATTATACTAGCGGTAACAAGTGTCAAAATCAAATAAAATGTTTTTTGTATTAAGTTAAGTTAAAAGAATGATTAACTATTGTAAAAAATGGTGTTACAAAAGGCAATTTCAAATCTTTATAACTATTAACTATGGTGTAAGGTAGTAGTTTTCATGAATATAAAACCAATTTCTTTTATAGCAAATGCTTATAAACCAAATTTAACAAGGGTTTCTCCGCAACCAAGGTTTAACGAGGGGCTTGTTTGCGATACTTTTACAAAAACTTCTACTACTTCAAACCCACTTAAATCAAATGCTACGGCACCTTCTTTTACGGGAGATGGTTATTGGTTTAACAAAACTTTTTGTAAATTACCTTACGAAAAAAAATGCAAGATTTGTGATGAAAAAGACCGCCTTATAAAGATGTATCAAAAGGGTGATGGACATATCACGACAGTCTTTGGTAAAAATTCTTATCAACCAAATAATGAATACCAAATAAACGCCTACTTAGATGAGGGTGCATCTCATACGGTTTATTTTGATAAAGAAATTAACAGAATTGGCGAAGAAAAAGAAACTTTTTATTCTGAAAATGGAAAAAAATACCGTATTTTAAAGGCGGTTGATTATAGAAACAATACTACTACAAAAATTCGTTCAGAAATGCCAACAGATGGTGGAAATCCAAGAGTTACAGATGAAGTCAGAATTGTAAGAGATAAAGAAAATAATATTATCAGAAAAGAAATGATGACTCATTCTGAAGTTACTGGTGCTTATGAGCAAAAATATGTTTATCCAGACGGAACTGAACAAATAATTTCTTCTGCAAAAAAATACAAAGAAAACGGCAAAGAGGTGATAAACAAAGATATGACCTCACTTGACGGAACTCGTACTCAATATTATTTAGAACGAGATGACAACGGCAACAAAAATTTAACATACAAAATTACTGACAAAAAAGGTAAAGTTCTAATGAATTTAAACAAGTCAATGGAACGACTTTCAGAAAATAAAGTTAGAACAGTAAATGGTGATAAGGTTTTTGATGTAACTTTTGAAAAAGACAAATTTACTATTCAAGAAAAAGGTAAAGATGCCGTAGTTGTACAGTTAGCAAATAATGACGAAAATTCAAACGGGATAAAACTCGACGGTAATAAATATAAAATGGCAGATTATTTGTTGAAACTACCTGCTGACCAATTAATTGCGTTGCACGATACTGTTAAAACTCTTGTTGAGGTGGACGGTGCTTTTGAGAGTGTGTATAATTCAGGCGAAAAAAGAATTAACGCAAAATTGTCAGACGATGCAACTTTCACATTACTTCATGAAACAGGTCATGCAATTGATTACAGAAAATCAAGTGATTATAAACAAATTGCATCAATAAATAATGATAAAGAATTGCAAAAAATATTTAGTAAAGAGAAAAAAGCCTTTGAAAAAGCATACCCTGATGCACAAAGAGGTCATGTTGGGTATTTTATTTCAGGCAAAGACGGAAATTTAGCAGAAGTTGTTGCAGAAACAAATGCTTTGCGAGATACTTATACAAAAGATATGAGTATTGCAAAACGAAACCAATACTTGCAACAGTTCTTTCCTCGCTCAATTGCGTATATCAACGAAAAATTAGAAAATTACAATAAATAAATTAAAATAACCCAATTGGCTAATAGTCATAAATCCCCTGTCTATTATAAAATAGCCTATGAGATGAATGTGGATTGTTCATCTCGGTTGTTTTAATACAAATTTAGACAAAGGTAATACAATGAACGACAAGATTTCGGCATATATTGTTGAAGATTATATGTTAGCAAGAATAACTTTTGAACAAGCGTTAAATCAATATGATGATATTGAGATTAAAGGGTCTTTTGAATCAGGCGAGGACTGTATAGAGGCTTTGGAAAAAGAACTTGTAGATATTGTTGTTATGGATATCGGACTACCTTACATGACAGGTATTGAGGCGACAAAAGTTATAAAAGAAAGATTCCCGAGTGTAAAGGTTATAATGCTAACTTCTCACGACAAACAAGACGAAATCATCTCTAGTTTTGCATCAGGTGCAAATGGTTACGCACTAAAAGATATTTCGATAAACAAATTGCACGATGCTATTGAAACTGTTGCAGCAGGCTCTCTTTGGGTTGCACCTCAAATTGCAAATGTTATTCAAAAACTATTTTTCAATTTAGACCCAACTCCAAAGCACGATTTCAACCTGACAGAAAGAGAAAAAGAAGTTCTAAGGCTACTAACTCAAGGACTTTCAAACACAGAAATTGCGAGTCAAATTGTTGTAAGCACTCATACAGTAAAAGCACACGTTGCAAATATTTTATCAAAACTTTCTGTTTCAGATAGAGTTCAAGCAGCAGTAAAAGCGGTTAAATATAATTTGTAAGAAAAATAAGGTACACACAATCGATTTATAAAAGGAATTTTAAAGATGGTAAACGACAAAAGAATGCTATATTCAATTCTTGATGGAATGCCAATGTCTGTATATCTAAAGGATTTGGACGGCAAAATAGTTTATTCTAATAAATTTGCAAAAGAGTTTTTAAACATTTCAAAAAGTGATGAAGATTATAAAAATAATTTTTCTAAGGGAAATATTGAAGAAATTATTGAAACCGATAATAAAGTTATAAATGAAAAATGCTCTGTTGAAATTGAGGAGATAATAGAGTTAAAACACAAATCACCAAAATGGTACAATATTAACAAATACCCAATTTATGATAATAACGACGAAATGAGTGGTATTTGTGTAATCGCAAGAGATGTTGAATTAGAAAAGAGGGCTCAAGAACAAAGAGAAACTTACATCGCAACTCTTACTCACGATTTGCAAAATCCAACCTTGGCACAGATTAATGCCTTGAACTTGCTTTTAGAAGAAAAAATGGGATCTTTAAATGAGGGTCAAAAAAATCTTTTGAATTTAACAAAAGATTCTTGTACTTATATGCTAGAAATGTTGTTGAGTTTATTGGATACGTACAAGTTTGAAAACGGTGAGTACGTACTTGATTTAGCACCTTGCAATATGGTAAATCTGATTGAAGATACTTGCGATAGATACAAACATTTGCTAAAAGATAAAAATATGACTGTCGAAAAAGACTTGGAAGATGTCCAAGGATTTATTTCTGACGACCAATTTTTAAGAAGAATTTTGAATAATCTTTGCAGATTTTCAATAAATTATTCTTTTAAAGACACAACAATGAAGTTGACCTTGAAGAAAACTCATAAAACCATAATATTCCAAGTAAGAGGAGAGGGTTATCATATTCCGCCAAAAACATTAAATACACTATTTGACAAGTATACAACACATTTTTCAAAATATAATACAGTTGGTGTTGATATTTGCTTGTACCATTCAAAACAAATAGTTTCTGCTTTGGGCGGAAAAGTTACTATCCGTAGTAAGGACAATATCAATACTATCGATTTGGTGTTACCATTAAATTTAAAGAAAAAAGAAAAAACAAAATAACAGTATCATTTTTTAAATATTAGCATTTACAGTTATTTTTTTATAAAATAATTGAGTATAAACAAAGGGGATTAAATGAAATTCAGAGATTACGGTATTTTTTTAAGTTTTTTAGCAATATTACTTTTTGTATTTGTTGCTTTAACCACAGATATCATTCTTCCTCAAACGATAATT
>SAMEA104315436__coassemble_1229_pt1 | contig 17905 bp, 17 predicted proteins | sample SAMEA104315436__metabat2_low_PE_046 | metagenome-assembled genome bin SAMEA104315436 (sample SAMEA104315436) | gut metagenome | biome: Monkey gut; feature: monkey-associated habitat; material: faeces | place: China | collected 2013
GCAAACCGCTTGCAACAATTCCTTTATTTAAATACATAAAATGTTAAACTTCAATGAAGTGAAACAACAATGACCAAAATTTATTGTTTAATATTTAAATACATAAAATGTTAAACTTCAATGCAAAGAACTAAAAGCAAGACTACAAACACTTGAATTTAAATACATAAAATGTTAAACTTCAATGATAAACATATCGTAAGTCTAAATTATATCGATTATTTAAATACATAAAATGTTAAACTTCAATTAGATTATTTAGGGTTAATAAAAGGTGATGAACGCAAATTTAAATACATAAAATGTTAAACTTCAATAAAAAGAGATTAATATATCCTTTAAGGTAAAACTATTTAAATACATAAAATGTTAAACTTCAATGCACTTTCTTTGCTTAAATAAGCTGTTCCTTTACCAATTTAAATACATAAAATGTTAAACTTCAATCAACGGTCGGCTTTTGTGTTTGTGTTTCTTCTCTTATTTAAATACATAAAATGTTAAACTTCAATTTGATTTCGTTGAAATCACCCCCAATCCCCCCATTAATTTAAATACATAAAATGTTAAACTTCAATTTTGCTTCGAGGTTTTCAACTTCACGAATCAAATTTATTTAAATACATAAAATGTTAAACTTCAATGCAAGCATGAAAGAAGAATGTAAACAAATTATTTCATTTAAATACATAAAATGTTAAACTTCAATGAAAACTGCGACATTACAGGCGAATCAGATTTTGTATTTAAATACATAAAATGTTAAACTTCAATACAGATAAAATCTGCATTACAATTTTACCACAAAATTAAACATTTTGGTTTTTATTGAAAGTGAACAAATTTTTTCCAAGCGGTTTTGATAAAAATTCAAAAAGCAATTAATCCGTTTAAGTCGCAACTATACTTTTACAAATGGGGATTTTGAGCAAGTTTTGACTTGGAAAAATTTCAAAGAAATATTTCTTCTGAGTCTTTCTTTTGTTGTCCGAGAGTTCTTTCTTCAAAGACATATTGACCTTGCAACAGAATAATAGAAACAAAATCCTCTTTTTTATCAATTTTACTTTTCAATTCGTGTTCCAGTTTTATGGCTTGCGAGGGCGAAATTTCACCTCGAAAAACAGAATATTGGTAGTGAGTAAGATATTTTTTACATATTTTAAAAACCTTTTGTACCCGTTTTTCGCCAACATCATAAAAAACGAACGCATAGTTACAATTCATTTCAAAAATCCTACATTATTTCATTTGTGAATATTACAAAGCAAAGAGCAATTTATCAATGTCTTACGCTTATCAAAAACTTGCAAAGTCCCTCAATTAATGCAAAAATTACTGTTTATCTGCGAATGAGTATGGAACAAAGTCAACATCTTCCAAAATTTCTTTTATCAGTTTGTAGGCATCGTATTTTATTGCAGTCAGCAAAGAAACTTTTCGTTTCAGATTTTTGTTTTCGTAAGTTTGCGAAAATCTTTCTTCCAACGCACCAATAAAAATCTTTTTGCCTGTTTCATTCAAAAGGCAATAGTTTAAATTTTTGTCAAAATGCTTTTCGACACTGAGTTTTCGATTATTTATGCAGTCAAAAATAGTTTTATAAACAATTACAGGTTTAAAAACTTCGCTCAAATCCAAACTTAAAGAAAACCTTGATTCCCCAGGAGAATGCAAAAAACTAATTGTTTGGTTCAAGTGCGTTTGGTATATTTGGCTAATCGTTTTTGTATAAAGAATTGTATTGCCAAATGAAATCAAAGCATTTATAGGGTTATCAGGCGGTCGTTTAACACGTTTATTCATCACAAAATCATTTCGCAAGAAATAATTAAATTGTTCATAAAACCTATTCCAAATTTTTGCCTCAACAAGCATTATTTCATTAACCGTTTTTGTTTCGTTTAATTCAATTGGCACATCTTTTTTTAAATAATCCAAGTACGGTTTGAGTTCCGAGCAGTCGTGTCGATAGTAATGATACAAAACCTCGTGAATGTTTAGAGCAATTCCTTGAACAATTGCTTTTGATATTTTTTCTTTTTTCGTGTCGTATGCCTTAACTTGTTCAATAGTCAATTTTCCACTAACATATTTATCTCGAGGATAAAAAGTCCCTGAATATCCCTCATAATGGTTAAAAAGGTGCAAAGTAATTCCATTTTTTGACAAAAAATCTATCAATTTTGTATTAAAACTGATTTCATCAAGACAATAAATTTCGTCAACATTTTCAACAGGAATATAATTATTTCCCTTTTCGTTTTTAAAATTTATTGAATTATCCTTTCTTTCAAGACTCCCTTTGCTCATCAAATATTTTGTCGCCATACATCTTCCCCAAATTTATATATTACAGTATGAAAAATATGCACATTTATTGCATTTTCTATTCTTTTCGAATTTCGGAACTGTTTCTTCATTCAGCAATTCAAGCGTTTTTCGTTTTGTATCCTCAAGTTCTTTTTCTGTTTCTTCATTTAACTCGTATATCTCTGTTTTTCGAGTCCCTGTTTTCTTTTCAACGATTTCTAATTTTCCTTTTCGGAAAATTCCTTTATTCTTTAATTTCTGCAAATAAAAAAGTATTTGAAATTTGCATGCGATTAAATCGGCATCACTTTTTTTGATTTCAGTCAAATATTTGTCAGAAATTTTGTCGATTTTAATATTGTTGATTTCAATTTCTTGCGTTTCTTTTGCCTCGTGAATTGCTTTTCCGATTTTAACCAACTCGCTATTATCTTCTAAATTAATCTTATGTGCAAAAAGCCAGCACTGTCTTTTACAGTGATGATAATAATTTATTATCGTTCCTGTAAGATTTTCCTCTTTAAAATTACAAGATTTCATAATCCGCTTTCATATCTTTGAAATTTTTTCTGTCAAATTTACCGTCCTCAGTCAAAAATTCAGAACCATTTTCAATATAATAAATATCACCGATTTGGTCGTTATAATTTTGTGTCATTTTTCTTACCGAGTATGTAAAATATGATAATTCTTTATTTATTTTCGAAAGTTCAATTTGTTTTTGGGCATATCCAATATCAAAATTATTAAGTAGATTTTTGTATTTTTGCCAAATTTCGCTTCCGACAAGTTCTTTGCCGTCATCAATTTTGATATTTCTATTTAAAAATATCGTATAAGTATTTTCATCTTTTAAAAGTTTTAGTCGTGTTCGAATTTCTTCAAAATCAAGAGTTTGCAAAACATTTTTTCTAAAATCTTCAATATTATCCGAAGTATTTTTCTTTGAATATTCATCAATTTTTTGCAAAACAAATTTGTAATACGCATTGAAATCCTTGTTTTTAAGATTTTCTTGTATCACAGGATTTTCAAGCGTAAATTCAATTCGCATATCGTCCTTGTAAATATTTTTATCGTCAAGATTAAAAAAATAAACGGTGCAATCAGATTTTTTGCAAGAACGATTAATTCTACCCATAAATTGTTCTTCCGAATCAAGCACTGAAATATCTTTAAATCCGATATCCAAATCAATATCTACACCCGCCTCAATAACTTGTGTCGAAAACAAAATTATATTGTAATCTCGATTTTGATTTTTCACCTCAGAAATAATCTTATTCCTTGTATAGATATTATCGTCGCCATTCAAAAGTTTTACGCTCTCTTGAGGGATTTTATCCTGATATCTTTCTTTGAAATTTTTGAAAAAATCAAGTGAACGATTTTTTTTGATAAATTCAACAAGAATATCTTTGCCTTTTTTGTATTCTTCAAAAATTTTCTCTTGCAACAAATTTTCTTTTTCGTCGTCTTTAAGTCCATTAAATTCGTTTATGAGTTCAAAATTAGGAGTAACCCTGTCTTTAAACCATTTGCTTTCAAAATATTTTTTTCTATCCAAAATCAAATCTTGAAAAATATTTTCTTCAAAAGAGTCGTTTTCCGGAATTAATGCACCAATTTTTGGCAAAGTCGCTGACATAATTATGAATTTTATATTCAATATTTTTGCAAATTTGTTTAAGAATATCGCAATTTCTTTCCAAATAGAATTTTTGTAAGACTGAATTTCATCAAGAATAACAACGCTATTTGCGAGTTGGCAAAGCGGAAAATGAGATTCTCGCCCAAGACCAAACAACCAATCAAATAGTTTTACGTGCGTTGTTACGATTATCGGATAATGCAAGAACTGTCTACCTAACAAAATTTGATTATAATTAACCGAAGAATTTTTAACCTTATTTGTAGTTTCTTCTTCTTCATAAATCGGAGAAATTGAATTGATTATTCCAATATCATTACCGACTTTTGCATTATCGCCAAAAGATTTTAATAGAGTATTTTTTGTCTGCTCGACAAGCGTATTGAATGGAAATACGTAGAAAATTTTATTTATATTTTCACATTCTTTTGCAATTTTTAAAGACAAATTAATCGCAGTGTTCGTTTTTCCGCTTCCTGTCGGTGCTTCAAGATAAAATAAATTTTTATCAAGATTTTTCAACAAATTTTCTTCTGCTTCCAAAAACATCTCGCTTCTTGCTTCGTTTATATTTTGAAAATCTTTTGATTTTCTGTTTTGCGAATACTTTTGAATACTTTTATAAACCTCAGTTTGCTCAAAAGGCTCTAAAAATTTGTTTATATCCGTAATTACTCCAAAATCCTCAGGATTAATGGGTTTGTAATCGTTCATATAATCCGAAGTTGCATAAAAATCTGCAGAAACAAGCAACGAATATAATAATTTTGCATAAATGTATAAATCAATAGTCTTGTATTGTTCAGTGTCCTCAAAATTTTCTAACGTTCTTTTAGCAAATCGATTACGCTTTGCCAACTTGTTTTCATCGTTCATTATTGAGAAATCAAAAGAGATTTCAGGTAACAATTTTGCATAAATGTTAAAAAACTTGTTCGTATCTGCAAAATTTTCCAAAAAACTAGAAAAACTGTTTAAATAACCATGGTGTCTTGAGATTACAAAACAGTTGATTAAAAGAAAAAGAAAAAAGGTCTTTTTGTCAGGCAAATTATTTATTTGTTCAAAATATTTGCTGAAATATAAACTTGCAGACAAAAAAGAATGCTCAGAATTTCTGTTTTGCGAACTATTTTTAAAATTCTCATTCTTCATTTTTAAATTTTGAAAATCCGTATTTGCCTTGCCCAAATCGTGCAAATAAATCGTATCAAAAAACATTTGTTGCCAAAGATTAAAATTTTCAGAATCTTTTTCAAAAAAACTCTCGCCAATTTTTTCAATAATCGGTTGCAAATTTTGAATTTCAATAATCTTTTTTGCATAACCAAGAGCCAAAGATGAATGTTCTTCTATCGTTTCCGATTTTTTTAGAACACCACCCTTGCTCTTTCCATCTTTATGTGCGAGATAATTTCCATCGTTTTTTAAATAATCAGAAATTGGCATACTTTCTCCTAAAAGAACGAAATATTTTTGCCATTACAAGAATAAATTTGCTCAAATGAATTCAAAATAGCGTCCATATTTGTTAATACAAATTTTTCGAGTTTGTATTGATTATCCTCTTTGTCAAGCGAAATCGGTAATCTCTCCATATATTTGAATGGAGTTCCGTCCTCATCGTCATCACTTTCCTCAACTTTATCAACATATTTTGCAAAAATTAAAGAATTCATTTTTTTGCAATTTTGAAGTTCTTGCAAATCAACAACCTCAATATCAGTTATATTTGCAAAATGGTCATTTTTACCAAGATATGGAATATACACAAATTCTCTATTCAAAAAGCGATGTTTTAAATTTTCAGTTACTTCACTTACATCAAGCAATATGTAGATTTCCCAACTTGGATTTTCAAGCCATTGTTCAGTAAAACATAAAGTTGCTCCACCACCATATTTTGTTTCACTAAAATTCGCATAACCAACACTATTATTAAAAGTTTGCTTTGTTGTAGAGAATAGTTGTTTTTGTGGAATAATTGCAACTTTTATATCCTTCAATTTTTCATAAAATTCAGGATAATCAAGTATTTCATCTTTTCGTTTTTCCGCAAGACACTTGTCATTGTATGCTTTTTGCTGATTATATCCACCAAATCCACAAATCGCACCTAGAATGCCTAAAAGTGCAGGTTTATGAATATGAGAATACGAAAAAAGACAATGAACATTTACATCTGGACGTTTGAAGATTGCTGTTTTTCCACTTAAATTAAACTTTAAGGCTTGCATTATTTAACCTCATCTTGTGTAAAAATATTCATCATTTTTGCGTTTGAAATATCCGCTACAACTTTTGTTGTGTAAGGATTATAATAAATTTCAATAGATTGAATTTTGTCTTTTACATCGTTCAAAATTCCGCCAAAATTTAATTTAATTGTATCGTTTTCATCTTCATTATCAGATTTTTCAAAGAAAACGTATTGAGATAAATCAGGCAAATAAGTATTTTTATCAGTTTCAACAAAAACTGCAAGTTCATTTTCACAACCAACTTTGCTATTTGTGTTGAAAGAAGTTGCAGAAGTTAATGCAGCCTCTTTAAATCTTTGATAATCTTCTTCAGAATAACCGTCAGTTACACCCATTTCTACAAAATCAGCATAAGCATCAGGATTTATTACAAAATAATAAGCGTAGTGTGCTTCATTGCTTACGATTTTTTTACCAATAGATGTTTGAGAATCACCTTCTTTTGTAGGAAATGGTGAGGTTATATCCATTACCTGAGGAGTAGAATCTTCATATTTATTGAAACCTTGTGCTATTTGTAATGCACCCGTTATAGAAATATTATTGCCGTCAACTTGTGGTGCAAAAGTACAACCAAAATTTTTAACATCAATGCAAGAAAAAAGATTTTTTATTAAGTTATTTTTATATTCAATATTTTCTTTATCATTTTTTGTTTTTTTGTCTTTTTCTTTTTTTTGAAGTGGTGATTCTGAAAATAATAAATTATATTTTTCAGTCAAACTCATTGGTTGAAATTTTTTATTGTATGTTTTTATATAAAGAACTTTTTCACCCTCGTTTTGCCACATTTTTTTTATAGGATATTTAAGTGCTTTATCACTACCAAAAGTTTCATTTTCTGAAGTGGTTCTTGGATATCCACTAAAATCTGCATTCCAATTTGCCATCACAGATTTAATGCCTATAACACCATAAACCCTTTTATTCATTGTTTGATTTTCCATTGTAAATTCTCCTTTTATCGTTATTTTATATTATTCGCATCTTCTTTTTCTGTATTTTCTAACAAAATACAACTATGCAAATATCCTGCTAATACACTTTCTTTATCCATTTTTTTAGGATAATCATATTCTTGAATCATTGCGTATAAATTATTAAAATTTTTCCAATTTAGTGGAATGTCATAACTTCTGATTTTAAATAATTTAAATATTTCATTTTTGGCATTTTTTGAATATACCGAAGTCAAAAAAGGAATGGCATCATCGTGTGTTTGAGCATTCTTCTTTTTATATATAAAATAATATTCAAGTTGACCCATTGCAAAAAATGCTTCTTTATCGTTTTCAAAATTTTTTGTTTCATCTGAATTAATTTTTTCTTTGATTTTGTCATAAATTTGTTTAAATTCATCAATCATTGCTTCTGTATCCTTTCTTAAATAATTTTTTATAGAATAAAATATGTTAAATCTCAAGGTCGCTAGGTCTGTTATTTGATAAAATGATGAAAATTCTTTAGGCGGTTCAACCAAGGTATCTAAAATTCTTGATATAAAAATTTTATTTAATACCGCTTTTATTGGTTTGTCATTGTTTTTATAAAACCAATCCCCCCACGCTTTATTTGATTGTTTTAAATTTTGTGTTAATCTTGGATATTTTTTTATGTCAATCTCAGATTTATAAAGATGTTTTTTTAAATTGAAATTATATAAGAATTTATCAATATCTTCAATCAATTCGTTTTTATTTTTTGCTATATATTGATACTCATAATTGTTATTTAAATAATTGTTTTGATGTATTTCAAATTTTTCATTATTAAAAATTATAGAATAATCATCAATTATTGCTTCGCCATTGTCTGTTGTTAAATGCATATAATAATTTGCTTGAGTTTTGTTATCATTTTTGATTAAAGATTTTGAATGCTTAACTTTATTAGAGAGGTCATCAAAAAACAACTTTTGTAGCATTACATCTTCTTGCGAAAGTGCATACGGCAAATCATTTATTCTCGACTTATTTTTAAGATAAGGTTTATCAGAATTTAGCCCCATATTATTATTTGGCAAACCGAAAATTTCACTTTGCTTTTGATAATTGTATTCGTTTGTGTTATATACATTCGCTACAATATAACGATAACCCTCTTTTTCATATTCAGACAAATCCACATCGAAAAACACAGCAAGCCTACCCTTTGATGAGCCTGCATCAAATTGTGCAACGAACTTTTTAATAGCAGTTTTTGCCTTTTCTGCGTTTTCAACATTTGTTGCCCCATTTTCTTCTTCATAAGCAATATAAAGTTTTTTCTTGTCGGTATCTGAATTTTGTGTAAAGGTCAAAATTTTGTTGTAATACCCGTCAATAACTTCATCAGTAATTTTTTCAGCAACATTTTCTTTTTTTGCAATAAAAGAATAAATATTGTTTGAAAAAATATTTTTATCCGCAATGGCTTTGTTTGAATCCATATACATGCTCAAATATTCCATTTTAGCAAATTTTTCATATAAAGAACTTTTATCCGTAGAATTTTTATCAACCTCAAGAGTTTCTTTTATTTCACCTGTTTCAAGGTCTAGTAAATAATATGTTCCAGCGGTAAGAGCATAATCATCAGTGATAAACGAGATTTCGTCACCACTTGGATTATTTTTCTTATATTCTTCAATTTCTTTTTCAAATATTTCAATACAATCTTTTAACATTTTTACCTCTATAATGTTTTAACATTTACATAACCGAAACCTCTGGCATTCATTTCCAATAAACCTGCACCGATTATTGCTTTTGCGAGTTTTTGGGAAGTTTCAGTTGGAGATATTTCAAATTCAAACTTGTCGCATAATAAATTTATTTTTCGGTTTTCACCGTCTTGAGAACCTTTTCGATTAAATTCTTTTACAATTGGATAATTATTTAATTTTTTCATATTTATTATGAAATCACTATCCTCTGACACTTTTTCGCCGAACAATTCTAACTTTTTCCTTGCATTTTGCTCAATTCTTTCGATTACATCATCAAGAGTGTGAGATTTTTGCCAATATCCATCTTCAAACTTGCATATTGCAGGGGTTACAGAATATATTGTTTTTACAATCGTGTTTGGTAAAGTGCGATAATCAAACGTCAAGGCTTGCATTTCGAGCGTTCTAATATTGCACAAATTACTTTTGAAATAATCCATCAAATCTTTGCTTAATGAACGAATTCTAACAGAATAAACACTACCTGCGGGATATTTAAAATCTTTGCTTTTTGCATTTTTATCGAAAAAACCGTTAAAAACATAACCTTTTAACATTCGTTTTTCGTGAAAATCTTTTTTGGTTTCATCGTTTAATAAGCATTTATCGATTACGGCAGAAATTTTTTCTTGGTAATTTTTATTAAAAACATCTTTCAACAAATATAACTTTAATGTGCCTTCGTATACTTGCATTGTAAACTCCTTGCTTTTATCAATAAATTTTTAAATCGTCTTTAACTAATCTTAGCATAAATCAGCAATTTTGAGCCGAAATGTAAAACTTTTTGTAAAGTTAAAATTTATGACCGTTTTTGACATAGCCATAAGTTATAATAAAAGATTTACCCTTTTTATTCTAGGAGTAACAAAATATAACAAATTTTATGCGAAAAATAAAAGATTAAGAACAGTTTTCAACATTTATGCAACATAACCCACGAAATAAGATTTTAAAATTTACTGAATAAAAGTCGACTAACTGTTAAGTTTTGTGTTGCACTACAAGAAACATTTTATTCTTGCAAAATAATAAAAGTTGACTAAATGTCAAGTTTTGCGAGAGGAAAGAACCCCTGTCGGGGGTGAGAACCCTGCACGCAAAAAGACCTCTCGAAATGAGAAGTCTTTTTAAAAATTACGCGTGGAGGGATTCGAACCCCCGACCTTTTGGTTCGTAGCCAAACGCTCTATCCAACTGGGCTACACGCGCTTATTCAATTTTGTTTTTGTGTCTCCTCCGTTGGCTAGAGCGTTAATCTTACTTTCGTCGAACTTTTACTTCGTAAAAGATTCAACAAGCCAACTGGGCTACACGCGCTTATTCAATTTTATTTTTGCAACACCCTCATTCGATAAAAATTACCATTCTTTAGGTAAATTTTTACAATATGAGTATTTGCAAGGTTTTAAAGCCTTATAAGCACTCACGAATTGCAAGTATTTGCTTTCCGTACATTCATTCTATCAAAAAAAACATTTTTTTCAAGTTTTATTTTACTTTATTTTATCATATTCTTTTCGAATTTCTTGAATATCTTGCCACATAAGCCATTTAGGGCTTCCTTTTTCTCTTGAATCATTCCTCAAAAGGTATGATGGGTGAAAAATCGGCATTATTTTTGCACCTGTCAAATTATAATTCGCACCATCGTACCATTTTCCTCGAACTCTTGTTATTCCGCCAACATTACCCAAAATAGATTGAACGGCAACACCACCGCACAAAAGCAATATTTTCGGTGAAATTATCTTTATCTGTTCGTCCAAATATTCTCGGCATGCCTCTTTCTCCTCAGGCAAAGGGTTTCTATTCTCAGATGGACGACATTTTACCGTATTACAGATATAAACATCATTTTGTCTATTCAGCCCCACAGATGCGAAAATTTTATCCAACAACTGTCCTGCCTTCCCCACAAAAGGAATTCCTTTCACATCTTCCCAATATCCAGGGGCTTCGCCAATCAGCATTAATTTATGATTTGGCTTTCCATCAGAAAAAACGACATTTGTTCGAGTTTTTGCCAACGGACATTTTTGGCAATTCAGACATTTTTGTTTTACTTTTTCTAATTCTTCTTGCATAACAAAATTTTAGCACGAATTTTGTTTTCAATTAATTAAAAAGATTTTAGATTATGTTATAATTTTTTTATGAAAGTTTCATTAAAAGACATCTACAAAGAATTTTTCTTACTCGGAATCCAACTTCTTGGCGGTGGTTACGTAATCGTGCCATTAATTCAACAAAGCATAATTGACAAGCATCATTGGATTACGAATGAAGAATTAACGGATTATTATGCGTTAAGCCAAAGTATTCCAGGGATTATCGCAGCAAATATTTCAGCCTTTGTTGGTTACAAAATAAGAGGAAAAAGTGGTGCTGCAACCGCACTTTTAGGCATAATTTCTTCGCCTATAATCTCAATTTTAATCGTCGCACTTATTGTCGATTATTTGTTAAAAATTTCTTTTATACAAAGCATATTTTGGGGTGTTGGCGTTGCCGTAATTATCCTTGTATACTTGACAATTAAAGAAATGTGGAAAAACAGTTTAACCGATTTTATGTCGTGGATAATCTTCCTAGGCTGCTTTTCAGCCTCATTTTTCTTTAAATTTTCACCTGTATTAGCGATTATTAGTTCTGTCATAATCGGTGTTACATACAAATTAATTCAAAAGAGGTGGGCAAAATGATGACACTTGTTCACTTAATAATTGAATTTTTCAAAATCGGTGTATTCTCGGTTGGTGGCGGATATGCAACAATGCCGTTTTTGTATCAACTTGTTCACACATACGGTTGGTACACAACAGACCAATTAACAAATATGATAGCAATTTCGATGATAACTCCAGGTCCTGTGGGGGCAAACATGGCGACTTTTGCAGGGTTTCAAACCTTTGGAGTATTGGGCGGAGTTATCGCAACTCTTGCATTAATTTTTCCATCATTTTTATTCGTAGTTGCTATTTCAAAAGTTTTAAAGACTTTCAACGACAATTTTTGGGTGAAAGCAGTTTTGTATTCGCTAAAACCTGCAGGTTGCGGACTTCTTTTGGCTGTAGGTGCAGGATTTTTTAAGGATAACGTAACAAACATGCCCGCATTCATTTTATTTTTATGTCTGTTTGCTTTGTCGTTCAAATTCAAAAAAAATCCGCTTTACTACTTTGTTTTTGCGGCAGTAGTTGGGGTTGTTTTGCAACTCTGCGGAGTAAAATTAGTTTAACTTTCTCTTAAATCTCTATTTTCTTTTAATAATTTGATGCAAGCATTGATATCTTCAAAAGGTAATGTTTTGATAAATTTTTCAGGATAATCCCACCATTTGAGTTCAAGCAAATCTTTTATCGTTTCTTCATCAAAACGATATTTTATAATCTTTGCAGGCACACCAACGACAATTGCATAAGGTGGAACATCACGAGTAACAACCGCATTTGAACCTACAACTGCACCATCGCCGATTGTTATCCCTGGCATAATTGTTGCCTTTGCACCAATCCAAACATCATTACCAATAACAACTTTTTGCCAACCTATATCCTTAAGATGTATTAAAGGATTTTCTAATCGAATATCATCAGAAAAAGATTCATGGTATTTGGTATATACAAAAGGGTGCATAGACAAAGTCTTTGTCGGATGTTTAAAAGCACCTATTGCGACATCAATGGCAATTGAACAAAATTTACCTATTGAGGTCTTTTCACTGTTCCAAATAACAGTTCTATCCCCTAGGTATGTATGTTTTCCAAGGTTATATAATTTTTGATTTTTTTCATATGTAGTTTTTTCTTCTTCTTCTTTTTCTATCAAAAAAGAGTTTCTGAATTTTTTTCTACCTTTTTTACTAAAAATTAAACTGGAAACTATTCTAACTATTAAATTGTATAATTTATCAAAGAAGTTCATTTTTCCTCTAATGTATTTATACATTAACGAATGTATTATAACAGTTATAATGTATAAATGCAACAAAAAAGTGAAAAGAGCATGTATTTATCAAAAACAATTGGCTTAGTTTTGAAAGAATTAAGAGAAAAAATTCCAAATAGGTCAATTAATAATGTTGCACACGAATATGGACTTGATGTCGGAAATACAAGTCGTATTGAAAATGGTTTAATTGAAGTTAAAGTCGTTACTCTTTGGAAATTGGCAGAAGCATACAAAATACCTCTATCACAGTTAATCGAAATTGTTGAAAAAAAGTTACCTCAAAATTTTCATTTTTTTGAAGATTAACTAAAACTATATTTTATTTTTAAACACGCCGTTAAATATTTTTAATCAATTTCTGCGATTGGGTAAAGAGATTTCAAGTATTTTACTGCCTCTATGTCAACCTCGGCATAAATCGCTTCTTCTTTTTCTTGTGCTTGTGCCAAAACTTGTGCAGTCGGAGAGATTATTGAAGAATAGCCCAAGCCGTACCATTCGCCGTTTGTGTCTTTTGTTTGGTTACTTACGACCAAATAAACCATATTATCAAAGGCTCTCGTTCTATTCAACGCAAGCCACATATCTTGAGCATATTTTCTGTTTGTTTCATCTTCATAAACATCTTTTGTCACAAGCCAAGCAGTCGGAAGAACCACCATTTGAGCCCCTTGTTTTACCAAATTTTTAATCATCAATGGGTATCTAATATCATAACAAATAGCGATACCGACTTTTGCAAAATCAAAGTGAGCAATAGCAAGTTTTTCGCCTGCTGTAATTCTTTGCCCCTCTGTTCCGCCCATATAATTAAACAAGTGGATTTTGTCATATTTTGCGATAATTTCGCCCATTCTATCTATTGCAAAACTTGTGTTATAAAGTTTTTCGCCAACTTTTCTAACAACAGAACCCGCAATAATATTGGTATTATATTTTTTTGCCAATTCTTGAATAAATTTTATTGTATCGCCACCGTTTTCATCTTCAGGAGAATCTTTATAAGCGATATTTGTCGAAAAGAATTCAGGCAAAACCACCAAATCCAACTTTTTATCTTTATTGAATTTTATATAATGTTCTACTTTTTTCAAATTTGTTTGTTTATCGCCCATAAGCGATTTTAATTGAATACTTAAAATTCCAGCCAAAATGTACCTCTTTTTACTAATTTTCTATTTATATTATATAATGAACATGCAGACAAAAAGGAAACATTATGACAGAACAAGATTATAAATATTATTTAGACCAAGGCATTGAAAAAACTAATCAAGGCAAATTTGAAGAAGCACTTGAACTTTTAGAAAAAGCAAGAGAGTTAAACGAAAACAACGCTTTAATCCATTTTTCAAAAGCAATTGCATATCACAATTTGAACCAACTTCGTGCGGCTTATGAAAACTATTCTCACGCAATAGAATTGGACAAAAAGATGATAGATGCCTATTACAACAGGGCTCAAACAATTTTGGCATTCGAAAATCCAACAGAGGACGAACTAAAAGAGGCCTTACAAGATTTAGAGCGAGCAGTTGAATTAGATGAAAAATTCATTGATGCACACTATTATTCAGCCGTTGTAAAGAAAAAACTTGGAATGTATGAAAGTGCAATAAATTCTTTAGACAAAGTTCTTGCGATAGAACCGCTTTCGCCATATTCAAGAGCCTTGAAAAAGTTAATTGAACAAAAATATTTAAAATAGATTTTTGAATATTTTACAAATTATTAAAATTTATAGTATTCCCTAGCAAGAATTTTTTTTACAGTCGTTTATTTTCGTAAGAAAGGACTTTTACATGAACATCAAAATAAACATTTTTCCAAACAAGGCAGTAAATTCTGCAAATAATCAAAATATTCAACCTAAAACAAAGCCTATGCCTATGGATAGCGTTAGTTTTTCGTCTAACATAAAGGAAAACGAAAAGAATTTCGTTGAATTAAGAGAAAAGATTTCAAAAGATATGAAACCTATCATGTCTAATTCAGAAGCGGCTTGTTGGGATTTTTACACAAACAGTTCGCAAGAAAATTTAGATAAAATGAATGTCGCACAAGACAAAGCAAACGATTTTTATGACAACAAAGATATTTATGCTCAATTAAAAAAAATCAACGACAAAGGCGGAGTTCACGACAAAAAACTTCAAAAACAATTACGTAACTTAACAAGTTCTTTCGGCGACGGAATTGAATATAAAAATGAACTTAAAGCAATGAGCGAAAAAGAAAACGAAATTTCGCAAAAATTCAACTCATTCGTTATGAAAATTGACGATAAACCTGTTTCTAAAGCAGAAGTATCGCAAATTATTGAAACAGAAAAAAATCCTGAAATTCGTAAAAAAGCCTTAAACGCAAAAATCCAATCAGGCGATTTAATCGCAGAAGATTTGCGTGAATTAGTAAAAATGAGAAATGATTTTGCTAAGAAAAAAGGCTATGACAACTATTTTGATTACATGTTAGAAGAAAATTATGACATCAAACCAAAAGAACTTAACAAACTTTTGACAGATGTTGCAAATAACACAAAAGAGTCAAACAAAAAAGTTATGGACGGAGTAAAAGCAGATTTATCAAAGGCTTTCGGTGTTGCACCTGAAGATTTGAGAAGTTATCACTTCGGCTATTTGGCAGGCGACAACCCTGAAAAACTTGTAAACGACGAAATTAAATCAAAAGAAGAAGTTGTTGACATTTCTAAAAAAGCATACGCTGGAATGGGTTACGACGTTGACAAATTACCTATCAAATTAGACTTATTCCCTCGTGCAAACAAAAACACACATGGTTTTTCTTTCCCAATTGAAGCGGGCAAAGACGCAAGAATTTTGGCAAACTTAACTAACAATGTTTCAAGCATTGATACGTTAATGCACGAATTAGGACACTCTGTTTTCACAGTAAAAACAAATCCTAAATTACCATACCTAGAACAAGATACAACAAGCACAATGACAGAAGCCGTTGCAATGATGATGGGCGATATGCCAAGAACAGAAGGACTTATCAAGGATAAAGTTTCTCCTGAAGTTTTTGCAAAATTCCAAAAATCAGCAGCGGAAGAAGATTCAAAATTTGTCGGCTCAAGTATGGCGATAATCGATTTTGAAAGAAATATGTATAAAAACCCTGACCAAGATTTAAAACAACTTTGGAAAGATATGAGCATTAAATACAAAGGAAGAAGCGAAAAAGACGAAGCGACTAACGAATGGGCAACAATTCCTCACTTCTTATCGCACCCTGCGTATTATCAAAACTACTTTAGAGCATCACTAATTAAAGCACAATTATACGATGCACTAACAGACAAATTTGGTAACTTAACAGAAAACAAAAACACTGCAAAATATTTAGATGAACACATTTTCCAATATGGCGGTTCAAAAGAAGATGATGAAATTTTGCAAGAAGTTACAGGCAAACCTCTTACCGCAGAGGCTTTTTGCGAAAGAATTAACAAGACAATAAAAGGAGAATAATTATGGGTATGAATATTAACGGCATTGGCAATCTAAATAATCCAAACACTTCTTCAACAGAAAAAACAGAACAAACTCCAGAAGAAATCATATTATTTGCGTCAAATTCTCCTGAAGCACCGGAATCAAACGGCAAAATCAGAAGAACAATTTTAGAAAATTATAAAGGCAATATTGCAGGCAAGGATTTTAGTTTAAGACGTAGAAAAAACTTGATGGAACGAGGCTACCAAATCATTGGAAACATTGGTAATCAACAAGTTGATATTGAAGAACGAAACAAAATTATCTCTATGTCTAACAAAAAGAATTTCAAAGGCAAAATCGGTGAAAACCCAATTGAAATGCAATCTAGCGATAAATTAATCTCTGCAACAAACAAAAAAACTTATACAGGCAAATACAAAGGTAAAACTTTCTCTGTTGAATACTCAAACGAACACGCAGTTTTACACGACGGCGACAAAGTTATGAAAGGTACATACGGAGATAAAAAAGTTGATTTAAAATACAATTATAAAACTTTTAAAATGTCTGACGAAATCAATGAAAAACAATTACCTGAAGGCTTTGAAGATGTTGCCGCATTAATTATGACAATTGATAGCGACCAAACTGTTAGAAGAAACGCAGAAAATGCTAGACGACAAGCAGAAGCAGCCTCACAAACGCAAACAAATAAATAGAATTTCAAAATAAAAAAGGAAATCTCAAGGATTTTCTTTTTTATTTGTTTAAAAAGTCAACCTTGATTTAAGATTTGACTTATACCCTCAAAGATGTTATAAATTAAACAGTGTAAAAATATTGATTGTAGGTGAATAATGACTATTGACAAGAATATAATTTGTATGAAATGGGGCAAAAAATTCGGTCCAGAATATGTTAACCGTTTATACAAAATGGTAGAAAAAAATCTAACAATTCCACATAGATTTGTATGTTTTACTGATGATGGAGAAGGTATTGTTGACGGCGTTGAAATCCGTCCAATTCCACCACTTAATGAGGAAGGCATTCCTGATAGAATGTGGAAAAAATTAACAGTTTTCAATAAAGAATTATCTGATTTAACAGGTACAGCATTATTTTTAGACCTAGACATTGTTATCAGACAAAATTTAGATGCCTTCTTTGAACTAGACGGCGATTTCAGAATTATCAAGGATTGGGATTTTCCAAACGACATCATCGGAAATTCTTCTGTATTCAGATTTGAAATCGGCAAATATCCTGAAATTTTAGACCACTTCTACGGTTTAGGCACTGCAATTAGAAAACACTTCCAAAATGAACAAGCATTTTTGTCTTATGAAATGTATGAAAGAGGCGTTTTACAATATTGGCCAGAAGAATGGACTCCAAGTTTTAAACGTTGTTGCCTACAAAAATTCCCAATGAACTGGATTAAACAACCAAACGAACCAGAAAATGCAAAAATTGTAATTTTCCACGGAAAACCAACTCCAGACCAAGCAAGAAAAGGTTATTTCGGCAAATGCGGTTTTAGATTTATCAAAGCAAC
>SAMEA104315436__coassemble_1246_pt1 | contig 17660 bp, 14 predicted proteins | sample SAMEA104315436__metabat2_low_PE_046 | metagenome-assembled genome bin SAMEA104315436 (sample SAMEA104315436) | gut metagenome | biome: Monkey gut; feature: monkey-associated habitat; material: faeces | place: China | collected 2013
TTTATGGACGCAGTTGAAAAAGGTGATTTTTTAGAATGGGCTGAATTTTCAGGTAATTGCTACGGAACAAACAAAAAGTTTGTGGAAAAAGGCTTGGAAAATGATGAAAATTTGTTGCTAGAAATTGATACAAAAGGTGCATTACAAGTTAAAAATAAAATGGATAATGCTGTTTTAATCTTTATTCTTCCACCGTCTTTGGCTGAATTGGAACGTCGTTTGCGTGGCAGAGGTACAGAAAGTGAAGATGCTATTCAAAAAAGACTTGCAACTGTTGAATCTGAAATGGAAAATTCAAAACAATTTAATTATACTGTCGTGAATGATGTTGTTGATAGAGCAGTAGAAGAAATTGAGAATATTATAAAAAATGAACAAGTATGAAATTGTTAAAATTATAGAAAATTTTGCACCATCAGAACTTCAAGAAAAATGGGATTGCTCAGGTTGGGTTGTAGAAACTCAAAAAACTGAGGTTAAAAAAGTTTTGGTGGCATTAACTTTGACCGAAGATGTTTTTAATCAAGCGTTGAAGAATAATTGCGATATGATAGTTTTGCACCACCCAATGTTTTCAGTGCCGTTGTATTTGTCTGACATTGATGTTTATTGTGCTCATACAAATATGGATAAGGCTTTGGGTGGAACAACTGACACTTTTGTTGCAGCCTTGGGGTTAAGTGCTTATCCTATCGGCGAATTTTTAAGAATAGTTGATTTAGATATTTCTTTAAAAGATTTATCTGCAAAACTTAAAAAACTTTCACCAAATGCAAGACTTGTGAATAACAAAAATGTTCAAAAAGTTTCAAAAATAGCATTTTGTGCTGGTTCTGGCATGGATATGTATAACGAGGCAATTGAAAACGGTTGTGATTGTTTTGTTACAGGTGATTTGAAATATCATAGTGCAGTAGAGTCTGAAATTGTGCTTTATGATGTAGGACATTTCGAAAGTGAAATCTTGATTAAAAAAGTTTTTCAGGGTTTAATAAAAGATAAAATTGAGGTAATTTTAGCGAATGAAAACTCTCCATTTAAAACTATATAGTCTTGTTGCGACAATTGTTTTATCAATTGGAGTGGTTTTTGCATACCAAACTCTAGCATTTGATTTTCCAATTGGTGCTGGAAATTGGCAAGTTGCTTATCATAAAAAACAAGGCTCTGAAACTATTATTCAGTATGTTCCGTCAGGTCAAACTTATTCAAGATGGAATGAAACCTTGATTATTCACGCATATCATAGTACAAATGCGAGAACTCCCTTGGCTTTTTTACGTCGCTTAACTTCACAACTTGAAGCGATGAATGATTATTCAAAATACCAATTTGAAAGAATTACTCCAAGTGATGCAATTGCAACAAGATGTGTTGTTGGAAACAAAGTTATGTCTACTCAATGCGATATTTATCGTGCGATGGAATCTTTTGACGGATATGTTACTATGCAATACATCAACAAGGATATGGAAAGTTTTAAAAACAATTATTTCAAATGGTTGGAAAAAATTCGTCAGGCAAAACCTTATCAAGCGGCATTCAGAAATGACAGATATTTGAATAAGGATAATTTTGAGTTGTAATTTATGACAAAGAGTTATAAAGAGTATGCACACGAATTAATACAATTAGCATGGCCAATTATAATGGGGCAATTGGGCTTTACATTCATTATGGCTGGCGATGTTTTTATTGCAGGCAAATACTCGACAGATGTTCTTGCTTCTGTTAGTTTGTCAGGTTCTGTTACAAGCATTGTTTTTATGTTCGGAATAGGTCTTATCATTAGTGTTTCGCCTGTTTTGTCAAACCGTTTAGGGGCAAAGAAATCAATAAAAAAATATTTTTATCCGACGATAATTTTTTCTCAAGTTGTCGCATTTCTTTCAATGTTGGCAATTATTGGGTGTATTCCGATAATGGAGCATATTGGATTTGATGAAAAATTAATTCCTGATATCCGAATTTATACCTTAATTGTAGCCTTTTCGACCTTTGGCGGATATTTGCATGCGGCTTTAAAAGAATTTTTGCAAGCCTATGAAATCGTATTTTTCCCTAATTTTATTGCAATTTTAGGGGTATTTTTGAATGTTGTAATAAATTGGGTTTTGGTTTTTGGGTGTGGATTTATTCCATCGCTTGGGTGCGTCGGACTTGCAATTGCAACTGTTTTGGTAAGAACAATTATGGGGCTTGCCTTGTTGGTATTTTGTTTGGTTAAATTTAATTTGTATAAAAGTGAAGTTCCAAAGAAATATTTTGGCGTTCTAGTAAAAGTCGGATTTCCAATTTCAATTGCGGTTTGCTTGGAATTTTTAGCCTTCAACTCAATGTCAATTTTAATGGGACGTGTTGATGGAATTTACGCAGCGGCTCAAAATATTATAAATGTTATTACATCGGTTTCCTTTATGATTCCGTTGTCTATTTCAAATGCAATTGCGGTTAAGGTTGGTTATTCAAACGGTGCAAAGAATTTGACTGACATTAAAAAATATGGAATTACAGGTGTTTCATTGTCCGTTGGATTTATGGCTTGTTGCGGTGTAATGTTCGCTTTGTTCCCAACATTTTTTGCAAAAATCTTCACAAATGATGCACGTTTGATTGGTATAATTGTTCCGATAATGACTTTAGTTGCTGGTTTTCAATGCTTTGACGGTCTACAATGTTCTTTAGGAGGAATTTTAAAAGGTCTAAAACGTACTCAAATGGTTTCTGTTGCTAATTTTGTAGGTTATATTCTTGTTGGTGTATCTTTAGGTTCATTTTTGGCATTAAAAATGAAAATGAATTTGTTTGGATTTTGGATAGGTATTGCAATTTCTTCAGCATGTGTCGGAATGGTTCTTTTATTCGATATTTTAAGAATTTACAAGAATTTGAAAAAAGATTATAGATAAGAAGAACGGCGATTTTGCTTTAGCAAAATCGCCGTTTCCCAATAACTAAGTGATATTGTTATTTGTTAGCACAACCAAAAGCGATTGTAATGTGTTCTTTAGGGTTTACTGCTGAGATTTTAGCACCTTTAGGGTCTACAACGTAAGCAATTTCATCGCCTGAAGTTTGGAATAAGCCCATAGTACCTGATAGAGCAGTTCTTGTTAAGTCGATAGGTGCTTTAACAGATTCTACAATTGCATCACCCATGCTTCTGCCTGCTGCTTTGAATTGACCTTGAGAAGTTTCACCAAGAGCAGTACCTACGCCATTTGAAACGTTTTCAACGGCATTACCAAGGTTAGAAACCATACCGCCAACGGCTCTTGCTGATGTACCTGCTAGTGTACCAGCCCAAGTGAATGGGAATGCAAGGGTTCTAGCGATAAAGTGTGGATTTTTCTTCTTGTCAATTTGTGCAGTTAGGATTTGTTTTGGCAATTCTGCTTTGCAGTCGCCGTTTTGAATTTCAGTGAATGCAAGTTTTAATGCACCTTTTTCCTTGCTACCGTTTGGACGGATAACTTCAATAACTTTACCGTTTACACGTGAACCGCAAGGGTAAACTTGACCGTTTACAGTGATTTCTTCTAGGGTTGTTGCTGCAAAATGTTGTCCTACGTGTGCAGATTTAGCATTAATTTGGTCTAGGAATTCAAGTTTTAATGTTGGAATTTGAACAACTTCTTGATTTTCAAGATATGCTTGCTTTGATTTATCTACTGGGCAAGTTTCGTTTGCCGTTTGTGGATTTTTGTCATAACCACCTGCTACACGAACATTTTGTAACATTGAAGCGATATCGGCTCTTGAAGCAGATTTGTTTGGTAAAATCATATCAGAATTTGGTAAATCTGATAATGCACCGTTTTCAATTGCTGTTGCAATAGGAATTTGCGACCAACTTGGAAGTCTGTTTCCGTCTTTGTATTTAGACAAAATTTCTTTTGCTTTGCATTCGTCAATATTGCAGTTGTTTAAACCTTTTGCCATTGCAGTAAGTGCTTCTGCACGAGTTACGTGATTATTTGGCATAAATCTTCCGTTTGGATAGCCTTTCATCAAGTTTTCATCTACTGCTTTTGCGATTAATGGGTTTGCCCAGTTGCCCGCAGGGACATCAGAGAAAATACATTTAGGTTCTAAGGCACAACTGTCCATATTGAAACCTTTTACAAGCATTGTTGCAAATTCTGCACGTGTTACGTTTCTGTTTGGTTTAAACATTTTGTCAGGATAGCCGACGATAACGTCATTCATAGCCAATTTGTCGATATCGCAAGATGCCCAATAATGTTCAGGAACATCAGGGAAATAGTTTAGTAAATTGGCGGCTGCACCTGTCATACCTTTTAAGTTAGAATTTAATTCAAAAGGCTCGTAACTTTTTTTCAACGCTTGAATTGAATTTTCTGTGTGAATGTCTATCGGGCAACTACCGTCAACGTAACTTTCTTCACTGTTTACGTTTACGCCATTAATTGTATCCATATTTGAGTTTAAATATGGTAACTGACTTGCAGCACCTGTCATTGAACCGTCAGATGAAATTGTTGCACCTGAAATATTTGGGTTTAAGTTGTTTTCACCTGAGGTAATTGAGTTTGATAGTTCGCCAACGTAATTATTTGTACCGTAAATTGCGTTTGGATATCCATAAATTTGTCGCATGTCAGTTCTGTTTGTTGTTTGAGCAGAAGCACAACTTGCACAAGTTGGTTGTGGAACTTGTGCACAACGTTCTGTAACTTCTTCTTTTTGGCATTTACATTTAGTTTTTTGCTTGTGGCATTTATCACATTTGTTTGTAACCTTTTCGCAAGGTGCTTTTACACTCTTGTCTACATCTCGATTACAAGGACATGCTGCCATTGCGTTTGATATTGCAGTTGCACTGATACCCATTGCGATTAGGGCTGCTACTGTTAATTTTTTGAATTTCATTGTTTTTAACCTCCTTATTTCTTTCCGAATTTGTTTAATCACATTTCATTGACTTTTTTATGATTATGTCTTTTAAATCGTTTTATAACATTGTCGAAAGAGGTTATATGGGTAGGCTATTTTGAAAATAACTTTTGGGTAAGAGTGGAAATTTTTTTGTGTTTAGACTATGATTAAATTGCGTGAACGAAGAAAAAGGTTTTATGATGAAAATAGGAATTCCAAGAGGTTTATCATTTTATAGTATTTTTCCATTTATGTATGGATTTTTCAAAGCCATGAATATCGAAATGGTTTTGTCGGATAAAACTACAAAGAAAACTCTTTCAAGCGGTTCGTCTTTGGTAGTTACTGAAACTTGTTTGCCAGTTAAAATTTTTGTTGGGCAAGTGCTAAATCTTATTGAAAAAGGGGTTACAAAGATTTTTGTACCATCAATTCAATCTATCGCACCAAAAATTTATAACTGTTCAAAAATCAGAGGACTTCCTGATTTAATCCGCAATGTAGTTAAAAAAGATTTTGAAATTATTGAACCAACTCTTGATAAATCTGCTAAAAATCAAGGTTTATACACTTTCTTAAAAGAATGTGTTGAACCATTTGGGATTACAGATTTTGACTTAATCAAAAAGGCTTCAAAAGCAGGTTGGAGAGTTTATAACAACTTCCATGTAATGCTAAAATCAGGCATGTCTTACGAAAAATCTTTGAAATACGCAACAGAGGGTAAACTTTTAATCGAAAAAGATGAAAAAGAATATCCAATTTCAGTTGCTTTAGTTGCACATGATTACAATTTGTATGACGAACGTGCTTCAATGAAGGTTATTGAAAAATTAAACAAAATGAACGTTAAAGTATACACCGCACTTCAATTGACAGATGAAAAATTGATGGAAGGTGTTGCAACACTTGGCGAATCTGTTTATTGGGCAAATGAAAAAGAAATGACAGGTTGTGCTGGTCATTATCTAAAAGATAATAGAATTGACGGTATTATCACAATTACTGCATTTGGTTGTGGTCCTGATTCTTTGATGCTTGAACGTGTTACAAGAAAATCAAAACAATTTAGCAAACCTTTATTGAATTTGACAATTGATGAACACACAGGCGAAGCAGGATTTATCACAAGACTAGAAGCCTTTGTTGATATGCTTTATCGTAAAAAACGTATGCAAGGTATCGTTGAAGAAGGTTTTGCACCTACTTCAAATGTTATGAAATATATTTAGTTTTCAAAGACAAAAATAAAAAAGAAATAAAAAAGAGAAGTTCTAAAATTTTAAAACTTCTCTTTTTTTATATTGAATTTTTAATTTGTTTTTAATGGTGCATTCTTGTAATGCTGAACAAACTCAAAACAAACATTATCAATAACAATATGAACATGTAAATTATGTAGTGTCCAATTGAGCCAACGATAGAGGTTGCAATTGCACCGCCAACGATAGCAACAAGAGTTAAAATTGCAACGGTTTTATTTTGTGAAAAACCTGCTTTTAAAAGTTTGTGGTGAATGTGTTCTGCGTCAGCAACAAATGGTGATGTTCCTTTTAGGATACGTCTTAAACTTGAAAAAGTTATATCCATAATTGGAACGGCTAGAACCACGAAAGGCAAGAAAATCGCCAAAGTTGCGGTTTTCATAACCCCTGTAATTGATAGTGATGCTAACAAAAATCCTGCAAATAATGCCCCTGAATCACCCATAAAGATTTTTGCAGGGTTGAAGTTGTATGCTAAAAATGCAAGCATTGAACCTGCTAGAATGAATGCAATCAAGGCACTAATTGGATTTGCTGGGGTTGTTGCAACCGCTACAATTGCCAAGGTTACAGAGTTTACGGTGATTACAGAACCTGCAAGTCCGTCAACACCGTCGATAAAGTTTACCGCATTACAAATTCCGACTATCCATAGCAAAGTTATTGGGTATGACAACCAACCTAATTCAAAAACTCCACCAAATGGGTTTACAATTGTGTCAATTTTTACCCCTAAAAGATATACGATAGTTACAATTGCAATTTGTATGAAAAGTTTGAATTTAGCATTCAAATTGTATACGTCGTCGACCAAACCTAGCAAGAACATTAACGAACCGCCAAGCAAAATCCCTGACAATAAACTTCCGTAAGGATAGTAACTTAAAAATACCAACAACAAGAAAGTAAGCATTGTGCTTGACCAAATTGCAACACCGCCTAATCTTGAAACTGGGATTTTGTGAATTTTACGTTCGTTTGGCAAATCCACCAAACCTTCTTTTTTTGAATACGCAATTACAAGTGGAACAATGAATACCCCTAAAATCAAAGATATTATTGCACCGATAATATGTACTTGTGCTTGTCCTAATGTTGTAAGAATTGTTTTATCTCCTATATTAATTTATCTGCTTTTAATTATTATACAATGGATATTTTTTGCAAAGTTTTAATGAACGTTCTCTTAAATTTTTAAGTCCAACTTCATTATCAGATGAATAAATTGCACCTGCAATAATTTTTGCAACTTCGTCCATATCATCTTCTTTAAATCCTCTAGTTGTAACGGCAGGAGTACCAAGTCTGATACCGCTTGTTACGAAAGGACTTTGAGGGTCGTTAGGTACTGTGTTTTTGTTTGCTGTAATGCCTACAACTTCCAAAACGTTTGCCATGTCTTTGCCTGTTTTACCTAAACGTCTTAAATCAAGTGTCATCAAGTGGTTTTCTGTCATTCCGCCAACAATATCCATACCCTCGTTAATTAAACCGTTTGCTAAGGCTTTTGCGTTTTTAACAATTTGTTCTGCATAAGTCTTGAATTCGGGTTTTGATGCTTCAAGTAGAGCAATTGCTTTACCTGCGATGATGTGTTCTAAAGGTCCACCTTGAGTTCCAGGGAACAAGGCTTTGTCAATGCCAAGGGCATGTTCTTCTTTACACATAATAATTCCGCCACGAGGTCCTCTCAAGGTTTTGTGAGTTGTTGTTGTAACGAAATCCGCATAAGGGGCTGGCGATGGGTGAACTCCACCCGCTACAAGCCCTGCGATGTGTGCAATATCAACCATTAAATATGCACCAACTTTGTCTGCAATTTCTCTGAAACGTTTGAAATCAATGATTTTTGAGTAGTTGCTTGCCCCTGCAATAATCATTTTTGGTTTGTTTTCTATTGCAAGTTTTTCTACATTGTCGTAATCGATTACGCCATCGTCATTAACACCATAACTTACGACATTGAAGTATAATCCTGAAAAGTTTACAGGTGAACCATGAGATAAGTGTCCGCCGTTTGACAAATCCATGCTTAAAATTGTGTCGTTAGGTTTTAAGGCATATAAGAATACTGCCATATTTGCTTGAGCACCACTGTGTGGTTGAACATTGGCATGGTCAACGTGAAATAATTCACATGCTCTTTTTTGTGCTAATTCTTCGATTTTGTCGATGTTTTCACAACCGTTGTAAAATCTTTTGTGAGGTTTGCCCTCTGCGTATTTGTTTGTTAATACTGTTCCGCAAGCCGCCATAACTGCTTTTGATGTGAAGTTTTCGCTTGCAATCAACTCAATTGTTGTTTGTTGACGTTCTAATTCTTTTTCTATAAGTTCGGCAACTATTGGGTCTGTTTCTTTTATTAAATCTAATTCCATTAAATCCTCCTCAATATTGCTTAATTATAGGTTAAATATAGAATTTTGGCAATTTGTAACAAAAAAGCAGTACAATTTTGTTTGTACTGCTTTTTTATATTTTTGAAATTTTTATTAATGAAGCGGAATTATTAATTTTTGACCAATTTGTAAGGCATTTGGATTTGCCATGTGGTTTGCTTCTTTAATCGCTTTTTCGTGTGAAATATTGTATGAACCGTAAAATCTGATGATAATACTTTCTAAAGTGTCACCTGATTGAACAGTGTATGTTTCTTGATTAGAAGTTGCACTTGTAGTTTGTTTGTTTGTTGAAGTAGTTGCAACTGCTGGAGCATTAAATTCATCTTTGTCAGCAGGAATGAATGTAATTGCTGTATCTTCGATTTTTGTATCAGGAGTTTTTGAAGCGATATCACTTGCTGATTCATTCATACTTTTCATTGATAAACTCAAAAGTGTTGTGATGATTAACATTACAACTGCACCTGCAATAAAGCCTGTGATTAGGTATACAGTAGGTGATTTATCTTGTTTTGTGTGTTGTTTAAAGTTGTTCCAAAGCATATCAAGTTCACGTTCTTTGATTTGTGGAACTTGTGCTTGTTGTGCTTGGGGTATGTTGCTATTTACTGTTTGTCTTCTGTATTTTGCCAAGGCTTCTAAAACTTGGATTTTTTCTTTAGACAAATTAGCACGTCTTAGTGTTGAACTTTTCATTTTGTCCTCGCTAGTCTAGTTATCTTATAACTTCTTCATAAATATTATCATAATATTTTTATTCTAACAAGTGTAAAAATGGAAATTAATACAAACGTATGAGTTTTTCAAAAATCTCCTAAACTCAAAAATTTCTTTGCCGATTTCTTGGGTACAAACACAAGGAGACTATCTCAAAAATGTCAGAACAACAAGTTTTCGCATCTCAAAATGAAAAAGAATTAGCGTTAAGTGCATTAGAAAATGCTAGAATTTCTCATCAAAGATATTTAATGAAACAACAAGAAGAAGACTGGAATGCTGCAATTGAAGGTTATGTAAGTGCAACAAAATATAATCCTGAACTTCCTGAAGCATATTACCGCTTGGCTTTTTTGATGTGGGAAAAAGGCGAAATCAATGTTGATGAGGCTATTGAACAATGTAACAAGGCTTTGACTTTCTCTCCTGAAAGTGCAAATGCTTGTATTTATAAAGGTTTCTTTGAAAAATTAGCATCTAATTACGCAGATGCAGAAGTAGATTTTAAAAAAGCAATTGATTTAACTGGTTTAAAATCTGCTCGTCCACGTTTAATGTTGTCATTGTCTATTTTACGCAGAATGGGAAACAAAAAGGCAAGTTTCAATGATGTCTTGAGTTTCATTTACTACTTTATTTCAGGTTCTATCATGTTATCTTATGATATTCCATCGTTAAAAGTTTTAACTCATTCTGTAAAAGAAGATTTTTCTATCGTTGCATTTGAAAAAGCAGGTGCATTTTTAGAAAAATTAAAAATGACTAAAGTTGCACATAATTTATACAACACTGCAATTCAAAAAACAGGTCATAGAGAAATTTTCTACTCAAAAATCGGTGATATTTATGTTCACTTAAAACAACCGGTAGAGGCTTATGAGGCTTACAAAAAATCGTACGAAGCAAATCCGAATAACAGAGTAAATTTGATGAAGTTAGCAACTTTGACTCAAACTTACTTTCCAAATTCTGTTGACGAAACAATTGATTACTATACAGAATTGCTTGCTTTGCAACCTGAAGATTGCGGATTTATTTACTACGAATTAGGTCATTTATACTTGAAGAAAAATGACAAAGTAAATTCAGTAAGTGCTTTCAAATTGGCTTTGGAACAAGATAAAACAAATCCGTTCTACCATAATTCGCTTGCTTATGCGTATTTGAAAGCAGAATTGTACGAAGATGCAATTAATCATTACAATACAGCGATTAGCATTAATCCTGATAATGAATGGACTGCAATTGTTTGCCACGCATTAGGTTCAATTTATGCAGAAGTTTTTGGAAATTTAGGCATGGCTGTTGAAAAATTCCAAGAAGGTTTGGAATTAGACCCAAAAAATTACGATATAATTTTATCTTTGGGTGATGCTTTAATGGCTCTTGGCGATTCTGACAACGCAATTAGAACTTATTGCGATGCTATAAATGTTGATCCTGAAAACTTTAGAGCATATTCAAAAGTTGGTTTGGCATTGTGGGAAAACGATTTCATTGAAGAAGCAATTGTTTCTTACCACAAGGCAATTGACTTAAACCCTAATTTCGATATTGCACAAAACAATTTAGGTGTAATTTATCTTGACGGTTTAGGTTGTGCCTCAGATGCTTTGCCATTCTTCTTGAAAGCAATTGAAATTAATCCATCGTACACTCTTGCATACTTCAACGCAGGACGTGCAAACGAAATGTTAAACGAAAAAACTCAAGCGGCTGAATATTACCAAATGGCTCTTGATATGAATAAATTGACAGAGGACTTACCAGACTCTGAAATTACAGAAAGATTACACTCGCTATTTGAATTATAAAAAATTCTCGGCTGTCGAAAGACAGCCTTTTTTTTTGAAAAATCAACTTATTACAAATGTAATTGTAAATATATGTGATAAAAATTCGGATTTTGTGATTTTTTACCTTTGAATTGGTTTTTATATAAATAATAACCAAAGGAGGTATCTCATGCCTATAATCAATGACAAATTTCAAATTCACACTCAAGGTTTTACGGATATAATCGATATAACCAAAAACGTTCAAAACGTAGTGTATATGCACTCATTGAAAGATGCCTCGGTGGTTTGTTACGTGTCAGGAAGTACGGCTTCCTTGACTACAATTGAATTTGAACCAGGGCTTTTGGTTGATTTGCCTGAGGCACTAGAGCGAATTGCACCGCAAAATATTGATTATCACCATGACGAAACTTGGCATGATGGCAACGGTTATGCACACGTCAGGGCATCAATTATGGGTAATTCCTTGACAATTCCGCTTATTGACGGGGCTTTGCAACTCGGAACTTGGCAACAAGTCGTGCTTATTGACTTTGACAATAAGGCAAGAACTAGAACTGTTTATATTCAGATAATTTATTAATAAAAAGTCTTGAAATATAGGTCTTAAAACTGTTTTATTCTTCCAAAACAGGTCTTTGCATTGTCAAAAGTAATTCTTGAGGTACTGCACTTTCCATTACGTCTAAATCTGCAGGAGCAAAGAAGAATTCAACCATTTCGTTTTCCTTGATATCAATTACATCAAACGGAATGCTTACGTCGATTACGTTGTCGTAAGCGACTTTAATTTGTTCTTGGTCTTGCACAACCCACAAATCATGAGCCATTGCTTTTGAGAATTGTAGAGGTTTCAAAAGACCGTTTATGAACGAAATTTTGATTTCTGTGCCGAATTTTTCTCGCATTAGTTGAAAAATATCTTCGGTTTTGCTTACAAGTCTGATGTGCGAAAGATTTGTTCTGCGAGTTCTGTTTCGCATATACATATACATTTGATGAACGGCACTTGTGCTGTTTTCTCGAACTTCTTCGTCAACATAAAATCTCAAATACAAGTTATCACTGTCAAAGCCGAATTTAATTTTTTTGAAAAATTTCAAATCTTCTGAATATGGAATGTCAGGAAGTGCGATAACCCCTGCGTTAAGCCATTCGTCGTCAATTCTGTCTTGACCGTCCATAACTGGAGTAATTGAACCTGTTGGCAAACTTGATGGCTTACTCATTAAGCCCAAAGGCATTTCCAATGAGGTTGGAACAGGCAAATCAAAGTATTTGTAAACGTTTTTAAGATGTTCTCTGAAAAGATAATCAAATAAATGGTCTTGTCCTGAATTATTTGGTTCTCCGTACCACCAAAACCAGTCGCTACCCTCAGCCGTAAAGATTTCGTTTCTTGCTTTTTCAATGTTTGGGTGATTTGGATTATTTTCAACAAAACGATTAAAATCGTCGTGTGTTCGTTTTAAGGCATTCCATGCTTGGTTTTTGGTTGGTTCGCCTATCCATAATTGGAAGTTTCTATTAATCCAAGAGCCTGAATAAATCTTTGGTAATTTTTTGATATTTTTGTCGTGTTCGATATAATCGCTGATCAAAACTGTTTCAAGAGTATCATCGTCCTCAATAAGTTGATAGATTGCTTTTAAGAAATGTGAGCCATCTTCTTCGTAGTTTTCCCAAGAATTTTCGCCATCAAGTGCAATTGTTAATAAGTGTGACTCGTCAGGTGAGGCTAAAATTCTATTTTGAATAACTTTTATTCTGTCATACAAATCATTTGCGGCTTTTTGAGGTTCAACTGTTGGGTATTCAAAACTGATTAAGTTTGGAATAATTGAATCTCTAAAGATGATGTCGATTTTTGAATTGTGTGTTTTGTATTCATAAGTTTTCAAAAGATGATAAGGGTCTGCAAGATGTCCTTTGAAATCTCTTACAAAGTCGTAGTTGATAGAGTTTGCTAAAATTCCCTCGTCTGAAATTGTCCATTTTACGCCCAAATCTGCAAGCACATCAAGAGTTTTTGCACTAACACAATGTTCAGGCGGCCAAATTCCTTTTGGACGTTTGCCAAAAATTTCTTCCATTTTATCCAGTGCCAATTTTGTTTGAGCAATTGCATCTCTTGTCATTTTTAGGTTTGTCGGCAAAACTTCAGGGTTCGGAATGTTTCTATGAGCACATTTTATATCAAGCAAAATTGGTAAAATTGGGTGATACAAAGGACTTGTAGTGATTTCAATTCTACCTTCTTCCATATATTTTTTATATGTTGGAATAATTTGTCTGATAATTTCGAGTTGATATTCGATGATTTTTTCTCTGTCTTGAAGTGTAAAACCTGAGCCTTTTTCGGCAAGTTGTTTCAATTCAGGATAAATTTCGCCATAAATAGGGTCAAACCAAGCAAGGTTAAACCAAGCCATGATGTCTGAATATTCTTGATCTGTGTATTCGTTTATATCGTAAACGTTGTCGATAACTCTTTTTTTGTAAAGTCTTTCGTATTCCTCGTGGTGCGAAATCATTGCGGTAAAATTCGCATCGAAAAAGTTTGTAAGAATTAATCTTTTGTCGTCATCAGTAAGTTCTTCAATCGGCGTAACTGTAAGTTTTGAGTGAACGTCTTGAGCGTGATTTTGACCGTAATCAATTAAAGACTGCAAAAGTAAAGGCACAAGGTTAAAGTTTAGTTTTAATTTTGGAAAATCCTTCATAATTAAAACCATGTCTAAATAATCTTTTACTGCGTGCATTCTAACCCAAGGCAACAAAAAGTCGCTTTCAGGATTTAACTTGTAAGCAGGCTGATGCATGTGCCAATAAAAGGCTATAGATAATTTCTTGTGTTCCTTGACCATTTGATTTAATCGTAACCGAAAAAAAATAACCTGACAAGTAGTTTACATTTTGAAGAATTGAGAAAAATAAAGTTTTTTATAAAATTTTATCTTTTGTAAATTCACATGTTGAATGTCTTTTTAAGGTATGTTATAATTGTATTATATGCTATTGTTAGTATGAAATTTTTATTTAAAAAGAAAGGGCGTTATTATGAAGAATATGAATAAATTATTAGGTTTTACTCTTGCGGAAACGCTTGTTGTTATCGGCTTAATCGGTATTGTTTCAGCCTTAACTTTGCCAAACTTGAATAGCAAAACAGGTGATAAAGAGCAAGTTGTAAGGGTTCAAAAGCAACAACAAGTGCTTACTGAGGCTTATGGTAGAGCAAGAGTAAAATATGGCAGAAGTTTAACTGCTTGGCTAACCCTTGATGAAAATAATACTGACCGTTCAGCAAGGGTTGCGAATAGATTAAAAGAATTTATGAGTGTTAAAAAAGATTGTGGAACATCAGCAAATTCAGGCTGCTTTGCGTCTTCTAATGTTTCTTATTTGAGTGGTGGTACAACTACATCTTATGATGCATCAAACACTACATCAAAATTTATTGCAAATGATGGAACTTCTTTTGCTGTAAGTTGCCAATATAGCAAGGGAGTTCTTGTCGGTTGGTCATCTTCACTTGTAGGTGGTTCTTCGTCTTATACGCTTCCAGGTTGTTATATTACTGTTGATGTTGATGGACCAAATAAAGGACCAAATAAAGTCGGAAAAGATCTTTTCCGATTTACTATAACTGGAAAAAGTCCCCAAATTTTCACAAGTCCTTTAACGCTTACTGTAAATTCAAACTATTGTCGTACAGGTGATGTACTGGCTTGTACCACTTATGTTCTAGAAAATGGAACAACTGATTATCCCGAAGGTGTAATTAATCTGCCTAAATGGGATAATGTTTGCAGTAAAGGTGTCTGTGAAATTTTAAAATAAGGCTGACAATCTGTTTTTGTGATAATATCATAAGATATGAAAATACTTTTTATTACTGATTTATATCCGGTTTTAGATACAGAAACCAAAACTCCGAAAACTTTGTTTTCTTTTGCCCAAGAGTGGCAAAAGTTGGGGCATACGGTCGACGTTCTAAAACCGAATTTTTTGCTGAATTCTTTTTTACGCAAAAAGCCTTTCTACAAAAGCGGTCAGTACGGAAATGTTTTTAATGCAAATTGTTTTACTCCGTTTTTGTTCGACGTAAAAAATAAAATTCCAAAATACGAATATGATGTTATTGTTGCCCACATGCCAAGTGGGATAATCTTTTCAAACAAATTAGACGGCAATTTGGTTTGTGGAGTCCACAATTCAGATTTAGAGGTTTTGACAAATCCTCTGTATAAAATTTATTTTAAAACTCAAATGGAAAGAGCCTACAAGCGAGCAAAATTAATTGCTTGCAGAAGTAGAGTTATCAAAGAGAAATTTTTGAAACTTTATCCTGAATATGAAGAAAAAACTGTTCTTTGCGAAAGTGGTATTGATTTTGAGCCTATTTTAAAAATTTCTAACAACAAAAAATCAATTGTTACTTGTGCAAATTTAATCAAGAGGAAAAATGTCGACAAACTCATGCTTGCCGTAAACGAAATGCCTGATTTAGATTTGACCGTTATTGGCGACGGTGTGGAATTAAAAAAACTTAAAAAAATCGCAAAAAATAACATAAAATTTGTCGGTCAAAAATCAAACAAAGAAGTTCTTGAAATAATGAAAAAATCAGATATATTTGTTCTTCCAAGTGTTGGCGAAACCTTTGGAATGGTTTATCTTGAGGCTATGGGGTGTGGTTGTATTACTGTTTGCACAAACTCTGACGGCGTTGACGGAATTATCAAGGACAATGAAAACGGCTTTTTAACCGAACCAACAGTATCCTCAATTAAATCTGTTTTACAAAAAATTCAAAATCTAACAGAAGAAGATTTAAAAAATATATTGCAAAATTGTTACAATACGGCAAAAACTTATAATTCATTGAATTGTGCCGATATGTATATTCAAAACCTTTTAAAGATTATATAAAGGATAATAAAGGAAGGTATATTTTTGCTATAATTATAGTATAAGGAATAGTAATCTCGCAAAGAAAGAAGAAGTTAGGAATTATAAATGTTTAAATTATTGTTTTCAATGTTAGCAGTATTTGTAGGTATTCAACAACCTTGTTTTGCTTTAAACATTGATGCAACGCTTGATAAATACGCAGCCCCTGTATTCGATAAAATCGCAAGTTGGATTTTCTTTCCAATTCCATTTTTTGGAACAGATGTTCCAATAATCATTTTTTGGATTTTGTTTGCGGGTATATTTTTCACTGTATATCTTCGTGGTATTGCAATTTGGGGCTTTAAACACGCAATAGATATTTTAAGAAAACCTGTGTCTGCAGAAGATGAAGATAGTGGTGAAGTATCATCTTTCCAAGCCTTAGCAACTGCACTTTCAGGCACTATCGGTTTGGGTAGTATCGCAGGTGTTGCAATTGCAATTTCTTTAGGTGGTCCTGGTGCTGCATTTTGGATTTTCGTCGGTTCTATCTTCGGAATGTCTTTGAAATTCGTTGAAGCATCTTTAGCCGTAAAATACAGAAGATTTAATTTAGACGGCTCTATCTCAGGTGGTCCAATGCACTATATGGCTCATGGTTTAACTCGTAAAAAAATGCGTTGGTTAGGTCAACCGCTATCAGTGTTGTTTGCCGTTCTTTGTATCGGTGGTGGACTTACAGGCGGTAACATGGTTCAAATTAACCAAACTGCTCAACAATTTATCAACATAACAGGCGGTGAACATAGTATTTTATTCGGTCACAACTGGATTATCGGTGTTGTTGTCGCAATTGTCGTTGGTTTAATCATCGTTGGCGGTATTAAAGGTATTTCAAACGTTACAGAGAAAATCGTACCATTTATGTGTGCGTTATACATAATTTCAGGTTTAATTGTAATCGTTGCTAACGTTACAGTTATTCCTCACGCATTAGCAATTATCGTAAAACAAGCCTTCTTCCCTGAAGCGGTTGCAGGCGGTGTGTTCGGTACAATTATCATGGGGTTAAGACGTTCTGTTCAATGTAACGAAGCAGGTACAGGTTCTGCTCCAATTGCTTATGCCACAGTTAAAACAAACGAACCTGTTTCTCAAGGTTTTGTATCTTTAATCGAACCCTTCTTAACAGGTCTATTATGCTTATTAACTGCGTTTGTTATCACTATTACAAACAGTTACCACGTTGAACCAAACGGAATTTCAGGTATCGAAATGACTTCAGGTGCTTTCTCATCTGTAATTCCTTTCTTCCCATATATTCTAGCGGTTGTTGTAATCTTATTTGCATTATCAACAATTATTTCTTGGGCTTATTATGGTCAAAAATCTTGGAACTTCTTATTCGGTGAAGGTTACAAAAGAACTTTATCTTTCCAAATTCTTTATTGCCTAGTAATCGTTCTTGGTTCAGTTATGAATTTGCGTTCTGTAATCAATATCACTGATGCGATGATGATTTCAATGTCTGTACCAAACATCATAACAATGTATATTCTAGCACCTGAAATTAAACGTGATTTGTGCGAATATGCAAAACGCAATAAATTGGCAATGTTTATCAACAAAAAATGGTACAAAAAATTAGAAGAAACTGCATAAGTTTGAACTAAAAAAAA
>SAMEA104315436__coassemble_1249_pt1 | contig 17567 bp, 17 predicted proteins | sample SAMEA104315436__metabat2_low_PE_046 | metagenome-assembled genome bin SAMEA104315436 (sample SAMEA104315436) | gut metagenome | biome: Monkey gut; feature: monkey-associated habitat; material: faeces | place: China | collected 2013
TTCCAACAACCGTTATAAACTCAACTCTCAAGACTCAAAAAAATATACAAAACTCTCAACTACTCAACTAACAAAACACGAAAGGATTTATTAAGACAAAAAGATTTTTAAAATTAGGTAAGGATAAGGTAAATTAAATTAAGAAAATTAGGTTTGGTTAGTAGGTTTTTTGCCTCTCGAAAGAGAGGTTTTATTTTGCCTATTTTTAGTAAGTCATGCCAGTCCAATCGTATTCGAACGGAATAATTGTTTTACCTTTTTTGTTAATAAAGCCCCATTTTCCGTCTTTCAAGGCTGCCGCAACACCATTTTGGAATGGGCTTAGTGCTTCATATTTTGCCTCGATTACCATTTCGCCTTTTTTGTTTATAAAACCACATTTGTCAGCGGTAACGCAAACCATTGCAAGCCCCTCTTGGAATTCATCACCAATAAAAAATCTTTTACCAAAAGTAATTCGACCATATTTGTTTATATAAATCCAACTTGTTACTTTGTCTTGAGCGGTATAAAATCCCTCGTTATAAGGATTTACCCAAAAATACTTGAACGGAATAATCTCTTTGCCGTTTTTATCCATTATGCCACAATGCCCCTCTGTTGGCGAAAAAGACTTGCAAGCAGAAATTTGATTATTTTCAAAATCACCAAGGGCAACATATTCAGGCTTGATAATTTCTTTGCCTTTTTTGTCAATTACACCCCATTTATCGCCAATATTAAAAGCGGCATATCCATTTTTGAAGTCTTTAACCGAATCATATTTATAATCAATTACAACTTCGCCTTTTTTATTGATAAAGCCCCATTTATCAGTTTGAGAAACCGCCGCTAAGCCCTCTGAAAAAGAACGAGCAAAAACAGGTCTTAACGGAATTACAAAGTTATTTGATTTATTAATAAATCCATATTCATTGTCTTTGGTTACAAGAGCCAAACCCTCTGAAAAATTATAAACCATATCATATTCAAGAGGAATACGAATATTGCCCTTTTTGTCAATCATTCCGCATTTAAACCCCTTGCAAACCGCAGAAAGTCCGCCCTTGAATTCCGAAGAATAATTGTAAATTATCGGAATTACAAGTTTATTTTTTGTGTTAATATAGCCCCATTTATTGTCTTTGCAGATATTTATTAAAAAACCTTGGTTTGTAAAAAATACAACCAAACCTGCTACAACAACTAAAAATAAGCCTAAGCAAACATAATGTACTTTATTCAAATTCATAAAAACTATCCATTTTTTGTAGTATACACTAAAATTTTTGCATATTTTAAAAAAAATTTTAACCATTAAACGATTGATTTTAATATTTTATAAAATAACCATAATCAATCATTTTACAATGTTTTTGACCAAATTCATCTTCGCAAATCAAAAAATTGTTTGGCTGATAATCTAAATGTCTAAAATTTCCACCTTTCATTGAGTGAAGAACCTTGTGATGATTAAATTTTTCGCCTGTAATTTCAGCCATCGCATTTTCAAAAAACTCTGAGGCTGTTATCTCATTAAAATTCGGCATATTCAAAACTTCTCTTTTTTTCTCCTCAAATCCACCTGAATAATCATAAACAGAGTCAACATATTCAAGCAACATGTATAACTTTAAGGAATTTGCAAAATAAAATCTTGCAAAATTATTAAAATTTTCTAAATGAGAATTCACAAACAATGCAACTGCTGGCTCTACAAATGGACCATTTCGAAAATGAAAAATATTTGCATTTTTGTAATCAGTTTTAAAAACTTTTAAAAACAATTTTTCAGAATTAACATTATTTTCAAGAATTACCCCAAAATCAATATGCAACCCCTCGTAATGTTTTTTAAAAGCCTTAAAAAATATTGTATTATTAAAAAAATTATTGAGAAGATTTTCCGCTTTTTCGACTGAATTATTTTTTAAAAGTTCGACAAAATCATTAAAAACATGCAAAAAATCATCAATAGATTTGTCTTTTGGTATCTTTTGAGTAATAAAATCAGGAATATTGCCTAAAAACCCCTCTGTTTGAGCATTTGTAATTTTATTTTCAATTTCCTCTAAACTTTTCGGAGTTTCTTTTTCCAACTCATTGTTTAATTTACTAATTTTTTCAAATAACTCTGTCATATTTATACATCAAAATTTTTGAAATTAATTTTCTGAAATATTTAAAATTTGTCCGTAATCAATCATCTTACAATGTTTTTGACCTAACTTGTCCTCACAAATTATAAAGTTTTCTCTTGTAATATCAAGGAACGAAAATCTTTCGTTAGACATTTCTTGCAAAATTTTGTAATGGTCAACTTTTTCATGAGTTAAAGTTGCAAATCCTTCAGCAATATAGTCCGAAATTTCATAATGATTTGGCATTTCTGAAATTCTACGAACAACCTCTCTTTGACATCTTTGAAAAGTTCTATCAAGAGAATAGTCGTAAACCTTATGCACGTATTCGCTAACCATATAAAATTTTTTCGCATTCGCAAAATAAAATTTTGAAAAATTATTGAAATTATCCAAATGAGAATTTACAAAAAAAGCAACCGATGGCTCTACGTAAGGTCCACATTGATAATACAAAAAATGAATTGTTTTATAATCGTTGTTGAAATATTTTACAAAAAGTTTATCTTCACAAACATTATTTGAAATAACAACACCAAATTTTATATATCGACCTTGATATAACTTTCTTTCAAAATCAAAAACAATATTGTTTTCAAAAAAAGTATTCAAATTTTCCTTTGCAATATCCAAATAACCTTTATTTATGTTTTCAATAAAATCATCAAAAACACGCAAAAAATCTTCTTTAGATTTATTTTCAGGAATTTTTTCAACAATAAATTCAGGAATATTTCCAAAATATCCGCCAGTTGTGTTGTCGATAAGTTCTTCCAATTCAGGTAGACTTCTAGGAAGTTCTTTTGCTAATGTTGAATTTAATTTCTCAATATTTTTCAATAAATCAGACATTATTTTTTACCAAAAAGTTTTCTCATGAATTTTAAAAACGCAATTCTTTTTTTGCGACGGCTTTTATACTTTGCGACTTTTTCATTTTGTCCAATGATATGACTTGTCAAATTTCTTTCTACACGAGAATTTGAAGCGATTACGCAGTCCTTCATGTGAACGTTGTCAGAAATTTCAACACCGTCCCAAAGAATACAATTTTCTAAAGTCACGTTTTTGCCAATAAGACATTCATCACCAATTACAGAATGACCAAGGAATTTTGTAGTGCTTGGAATAACTGATTTTCCGCAAATATAACTTCCTGTTTCTGTTTGATTAATTTTATCGTGTTTAAATGTGTATAAATTTTCGAACAAATCCAAAGTTGATTGTCTGTATTGGTCTAAAGTTCCGATATCTGACCAATATTCCTCAACAGGGAACACGTTAATTGCATGTTCTGTCAACAATTTTGGGAATACATTTTTGGCAAAATCGTAGAATTCGCCAACTGGAATATAATCAAAAATTTTGTAATTAAAAATATAAATACCTGTGTTAATCAAATTACTTTTTGCGTCTTTAATTGCAGGTTTTTCTTGGAATTCAATAATATAACCGTCTGAATCAGTAACAACTACCCCAAAGTTCGGAATATCTTCTTCTTTAACAGGTTTAACCCCAATTGTTGCAATTGCACCTGATTTTTTATGAATTTCCATACCTTTCATTAAGTCAGCATTTGTAACCCCATCAGCAGAAAGAACGAAAAAGTCCTCGCCTTCATTAAAGAAGAACTGACATTTCTTAACCCCACCTGCAGTACCTGAAAGAGTTTCCTCTGTGATGTAATTAAAATTTATACCTAAATCATTTTTGATGTAGCGTGCAACAATTTGTTCAGCCAAATAGTAAGTGTTTGCGACAACATCTCTAACACCAATTGAACGCAAGTTTTCTAGTAAAATATCCATAACAGGCTTGTTACAAATTGGCACAAGAGGTTTTGGAACACTTTTTGTTAAAGGGTCTAAACGAGAGCCAACACCTGCTGACATAACCATTGCTTTATACATTAAATTTTCTCCTAAATACTCTGTAACAAATTTTACTATAAAAAAGATATATGCACAAGTAAAAAATTTTTGTTATATAATATTGATTGTGAAAAAGATAATGGAGGAAACATGAAAGACATTCAAATTACTAAAGAAGTAGAAGAAATGTGTCCTATAAAAAGAGGTGTTAAAGGCGTGCCTGCACCTATTCCACAAGAAGGGGAATGGACAAAATGTAAAGAAATCAAAGATATTTCAGGTTTAACTCACGGTTGCGGTTGCTGTGCACCTCAACAAGGTACTTGTAAATTAACTTTGAACGTAAAAGAAGGTGTTATCCAAGAAGCATTAGTTGAAACTATTGGTTGTTCAGGTATGACTCACTCTGCAGCAATGGCAGGTGAAATTCTTCCTGGTAAAACAATTTTAGAAGCATTAAACACAGACTTAGTTTGTGACGCTATCAACGTTGCAATGAGAGAATTATTCTTGCAAATCGTTTATGGTAGAACTCAATCAGCATTTTCTGAAAACGGTTTACCAGTTGGTGCTGGCTTAGAAGACTTAGGAAAAGGCTTATGCTCTATGTGTGGTACTATCCACTCAACAAAACAAAAAGGTGTTAGATACTTGCAATTAACAGAAGGCTACATCTTACAACTTGGTTTAGATAAAGATAACGAAGTTATCGGTTACCAATTCATCAACTTGGGTAAATTCATGGACGCTATCAAAAAAGGCATGAATCCTCAAGAAGCATACGACAAAAACATTGGTACATACGGCAGATTTGCAGATGCTGTAAAATACGTAGATCCTCGTAAAGAGTAGCGGATTTTCGACTCTGCCGAGCAAAACAATCCAGTGAATTGTTTTGTGAGAGGGGTGGAGTGCAAAGCACGAAACCCAAAATAAAGTAGTTTATAGATAAACAAAAAAGGAAAATAAAATGACAGTAAAATTTGAAGGACAAGACAGACGTCAAGCAACTTTAGATAAAGTTTTACCAGAATATGGTTTTAAATCATTAGAAGAAGCACGTGATTTATGTTTATCAAAAGGTATTGATGTTGATGCTATCGTAAAAGGCATTCAACCAATCGCATTTGATAACGCATCATGGGCTTACACATTAGGTTGTGCAATTGCAATCAAAAAAGGAATTAAAAACGCAGCAGACGTAGCAGAAACTATCGGTTTAGGCTTACAAGCATTCGCAGTTCCAGGTTCAGTAGGCGACAGAAGACAAGTTGGTATCGGACATGGTAACTTAGGTGCTATGTTGTTAAGAGAAGAAACAAAATGCTTCTGCTTCTTAGCAGGTCACGAATCATTCGCAGCAGCAGAAGGTGCTATCGGTATCGCTAGAAATGCTAACAAAGTTAGAAAAGAACCTTTAAGAGTAATCTTGAACGGTTTAGGCAAAGATGCTGCTTACATCATCTCAAGAATCAACGGTTTCACATCAGTTGAAACTGAATACGATTACAAAACAGGCGAATTAAAAATCGTTAGCGAAAAAGCATTCTCAGACGGTGAAAGAGCACAAGTAAGATGCTATGGTGCTGATGATGTAAACGAAGGTGTTGCTATCATGATTAAAGAAGGTGTTGACGTATCAATTACAGGTAACTCAACTAACCCAACTCGTTTCCAACACCCAGTTGCAGGTACTTACAAAAAATGGTGCTGGGAAAACGGTAGAAAATACTTCTCAGTAGCATCAGGTGGTGGTACAGGTAGAACACTTCACCCAGATAACGTTGCTGCTGGTCCAGCTTCTTATGGTATGACAGATACTATGGGTAGAATGCACGGTGATGCTCAATTCGCTGGTTCTTCATCAGTTCCTGCTCACGTAGAAATGATGGGTGTAATCGGTATGGGTAACAACCCAATGGTAGGTGCAACAGTTGCATGTGCCGTTGCAGTTGCAAAAGCAATGGCTTAATTGCTTTAAATCAATGCATTACAATTTTAAAGGCGATTTGCAGTTTGCAAATCGCCTTTTTTAAACCAAAAATTAAACTAAAACCAATTTCTATCTTAAAGTTAAAAATTCATTTTTAAATGAAGTAAGCATTTGAGCAGATTTTTCATAAGCGTGTTCTTCATTTTGTTGTTTCAAAAGTTCGTAAGCATTGTCGAAAAACATATTTGCTTGCATGCAGAATTTAGGATTTTTCATCATAAATTTTACATCGCTTTCAACGTTATCAGGTCTTGAAACTTGAGAACGTCCTAGGGATTCGGCTTTTGCGTTTTTGAAATTTGTATATTCAATATCTTCTTCGCAACCTTCAGGTGCAGCAGATTTTTTTGCCTTATCACGTTTTATATCGATTTTTTGAAATCTTAATGCGTTTATATTATCAAATTCGTTCATTTTTATAACTTTCTCCCAATATTTGGCTTGATTTATGTATGCTTTAAACCGCAAAAAATTTTTTTTTGCTAGTTGTTATTTATTTAGTTTACAATACTTAATCAATACAGTCAAATTTTTACAATATTTGCCATAAATTTTAACGAGTTTTGCCCATGCTTGCGAAAATCACCGTCCATGATATACTAAAAAAGGTAAAGGTGTTTATGTTAGAATTTATAAAAAATTTATTTGTAAAAAACGACGAAGAAGAAGATTTACTTACAAAACTTCCTGACAATGTTGTATTGTTAAATAATCAAGGAAGTTTCTTGTGGTACAACGATTTGGCTCAAAAAACTTTGAGCGGATTAAAAGAAAATTTCACAGAAGGTTATATTGATGACCTGTTCGACAATGCAATGGATTTAATCGTAAAAATTGCTGATGCCGACAAAACAACTGTTGTTAGAACAAAACCAAACCTTGAAAAAGATATGTTCTTTGAATTGTCAGCAAGAAGAACTGACGAAGGCTTTTTGGTTATTATGAGAAACAACACTCAAAACTATAAAACCTTGACTAGCATTATTGTTGAACACGAAAGTTCAAAGAAAATTAATAAAGATAAAAACAACTTTATCGTAAAACTTGCAGGCGAAATCAAAACTCCGTTGCAGTCTGTAATCGGTTTTTCTCAAGCGATTTTAGACGGTTTGGGCGGAGATTTAAGCGAAAAACAAGAAAAATATTTGAATATTATTAATAAAAATTCTGAAGAAGTTCTTCAATTGTTCAATAGAATTGTTGATTTATCAAAAACAGAATCTAACATTTTTGAACATAAATTCAGTTATTTTGATGCGGTAAGCGTATTGAATTCAGTTTTGAAATTAAACGAAAACGAAATCAAGGCGAAAAAATTAAACGTAACCGTAGAAGTTGCACCTGATATCAAAAGAACAATTTATTCTGACGAAAAAGTATTAAAATTAATTTTACAAAACATTGTTGAAAATGCCGTTTCATCAACAGATGTTGGCGACATTACGATTAACGTAAAACACCCAGATTTAGAATATGTAAGCGACTCAGGTTTAGTACCGTTTGAAAACGCAAGCGAAAAATCATTTATGTTATTCTCAATTCAAGATATGGGATTAGGAATAAGCGAAACTGAACTTGACACCTTGTTTGAGCCTTACGCACAACTTGAAAACCCAAATAAAAAAGCACTTGTTCGCTCAATAGCATTTGCGACTATCAAAAACGCAATCAAAATGTTGAAAGGCAACGTTTGGGTTGATACTGAGGCTATGCAAGGAACAACTTACAACGTTATTATTCCAACAGAAAAGGTAATGCAAGCAGTAAATGAGTGAAGTTAGACTTGAAAATGTCATAAAATCTTATGACAAAAAACGTGTAATCGATGGGGTTGATTTGACAATAAAAGACAAGGAATTCATTATTCTTGTTGGCTCGTCAGGTTGCGGAAAATCTACCATTCTAAGAATGATTGCAGGCTTGGAAGAAATTTCTGGCGGAAATATTTATATTGGCGACAAAAAAGTTAATAATGTTCACCCAAAAGACAGAGATATTGCGTTTGTGTTCCAAAGTTACGCACTTTATCCACACATGACAGTTTACGAAAATATTGCTTTTGGCTTGAAAATGAGAAAAGTCGACAAAGAAACTATCGATAAAAAGGTTAAAGAAGCGGCAGAAATATTGAATTTGACTGAATATTTAGACCGCAAACCAAAACAACTTTCAGGCGGACAACGTCAACGTGTTGCGTTAGGTCGTGCAATCGTAAGAAACCCTAAAGTATTTTTGATGGACGAACCTTTGTCAAATCTTGATGCAAAATTGAGAGTTCAAATGAGGGCTGAAATTAAAAAGTTGCACGAAAAATTGCAAACAACCTTTATTTACGTAACTCACGACCAAACAGAAGCACTTACAATGGGCGATAGAATTGTAATTTTAGACAAGGGTAAAATTCAACAAGTAGATACTCCTTTGAATGTTTATAACAACCCTAAAAACAAATTTGTTGCTGGATTTATCGGCTCGCCACAGATGAATTTTATCGACTGCAAAATCGTAAACGGAACTTTGATAATGACAGAACCTGTTATTGAATTACCACGCAAGGTTCTTGACAAGTTGGGCAACAGAAGCGAAGTTACAGTTGGAATTCGACCTGAATTTATGATGAATAATACAGGCAGAATTAAATTACGTGTAAAAACTGAAATGACAGAGTTGTTGGGTTCAGAGCAAATTATATACTTCAATATTGGTGAAAACAAATGTTGTGCAAAACTTTCAACAGATTATTTGGTAGAAGATGAATTTGATTTAAGCCTAAACCAAGAGGATTTCTTGTATTTTGACAAGGAAACAGGCGAAAGACTAGCATAACAGCAGATTTGATTATTAAATATATTTTTAGTAGAATTAATTAAGAGAAAGAAAAAACAATTAAAATTTATCCATAAGGAGGTAAAATTATGGGAATTATGCAAGGTAAAAAAGGTATTATATTTGGCGTGTCAAATACACATGGTATTGCGTACGCTATTGCAAAACAATTATTTGACGAAGGTGCAGACATCGCTTTCACATACGCAGGCGAAGTTATGGAAAAACGTGTTAGACCTTTGGCAGAAGATATGAATTCAAAATTAATCATGTCTTGCGACGTTACAAAAGAGGACGAAGTAAAAGCAGTATTTGCAGAATGTGAAAAAGTTTACGGCAAATTAGATTTCGTAGTTCACGCAGTAGCATTCGCAAACAAAGAAGATTTGCAAGGCGAATTTATTAACACATCAAAAGCAGGTTGGGATTTAGCATTAGGCGTAAGTGCTTATTCATTAATTTCAATTTGTAGAGAAGCAAGACCTATTATGAATGAAGGCGGTTCAGTTCTTGCCTTGACATATTTAGGTTCAGAATACTACGTTGCAAACTACAATATCATGGGTGTTGCAAAAGCCGCTCTTGAATCTTCAATGAGATACTTGGCAATGGACATGGGCAAAGTTGGTGTTAGAGTAAATTGCTTATCAGCAGGTCCTATCAAAACTCTTGCAGCAAAAGGCATTTCAGGTTTCGACCACATGTTAAAAGCAGCAGTATTGAAATCACCTCTAAAACGTAACACAGCACTTGAAGATGTAGGTAAAGCAGGTTTATTCTTGAGTTCACCACTTTCAAGCGGAACAACAGGCGAAATTCTTTACGTTGACTGTGGTTGCCGTTCAGTATATGCATCATTAGATGAAATGGATATGGTAAAAGAAACTCTTCAAAAATAATAACAAAACCATAAAAATAAAATCCGCCGAAACTAATGTTTCGGCGGATTTTTATAAATATTTTCGATTATCTACAAGTTTGAGGTCCGTCCCAACTTAATTTATTACGGCAACCTTTTAAATAATCCTGGTTTCCAAATTGTAAAACCCATGCAGTGCAATATACTCCTTTTCCTGTTATACAACCATCTAGCAAACCTGCACCATTTTGATATTCAAATCCAAATGGTTCAACTTCACCTTCATCAGAAACAACAAATAAAAAAACATCATCACCATATCGGTAAGTACCTTTATTTGGTCCATTTACATCTACCTTAACAGCCGTCATAGCACGACCTGCTTGATAATTATCGATAGCAAAAGAAGCACCATTTGCTAAAATACCTTTATAAATATCATTTGCACCATCAATGTTATCATTTGCATCATATTCCGAAGATGGAATTTTTGAAACAGTACCAGATTTCCAACAACCTGTTGAGGTTGCACAACTTTTTTTCATTTTTAAATATGAATTAATAACATTCCAAACTTCTTCATTAGACGGTTGTTGATGGACATTAGCACCCCAATTGCTTATATCACCATTTTCTGTAACGGCTTGAGCAAAGGCAGTTGATAAAATTTCTTCTGTTTTTCTTAATTGTGAAACTTTTTCTGCAACATCAGTATCTTTTTTTGCATTTGTAACAGTCAAAGTTGCAACAATACCAATAATACCCATTACAAATACTATTTCCGCCAATGTAAATGCTTTTTTTATACTTTTTTTCATAAAATTTATCCTTTTTTCAAAAATATAACAGTTTTAAAAGTTGTTGTCAATTAAAAATGTTTAAACAAATTCTCCTCAATATCTTTTTTGTTAAAACTTTTTACTCCATTTTCAAATTCAACTTCTACAATATTATTCCCATTTTTTTCAACAATTTCACCTATTTCTGTGTATAAATTTGGATTAATCTTTTCCAAATCCTCTTTTGAAATTGCACAAACGAGTTTGTAATCTTCACCGCCATAAAAAATAGCCTTTTTATAATCAAAATTTTCCATGGTTTCAATATCCTTGTCGTAAGGAATTTTGTCGAAATTTACTTTTGCCATAAATCCGCTATTATCAGCAATTTTGAACAACGAATCCATTAATCCGTCAGAAGAATCCATCATCGCATAATCTGATTTTGCAACCTTTGAAATTGCATCTGACAATTCGTTTGAAATTGTTGGCATCAAGTGTTCATTTTTTATTGTTTCATGCCTGCAAATTCCTTTTTGCAAAGCGAAAAGTCCAGCAGAACTTGACCCATGAACACCATTTGTAATAATTTTATAACCAACTTTTGCATTTTTTCGTGATGAGATTTTTCTATTTTTAGTCGAACCAATTGCCGTTACTGACACAAAAATTTTGTCAGAGCCTGTAACATCGCCCCCAACGATTTTTGCACCGTTCAAAACACTTTTTGCACCGTCATAAAAATCTTTTACAAATTCTGTATCAACATCTTTTGGCAAAGACAAAGAAACAGTCAAATATTTTGCCTCTGCACCTGATGCGTAAATATCGCTAAGGTTTACCGCAACTGATTTATAGCCCAACTGGAAGGCTGATGAAAATTTTCTTGAAAAATGCACATCTTCAACAAGGCTATCTTGAGTTACAACGATACCCAAATCCTCTAAATTCGCACAGTCATCACCAATGTATTCAGAAGATAAAGTATTTTTTATAACGTCAATAATTTCAAGTTCTTTCATATTTTAATTCTAGCACAAATACCCACCTTAAAATGTTTTTTAGTGCTTTTTAGGGGTTAAATTTGCCAAAAATATGCAATAATTCTACTATGGAATTTTTTAAGTATTCAAAAAAATTATTAAAAAATAAACACGAAACTCAAACCTACACAACAAACCCATTTAAACAAAATAAGCAAGTTACGTTCATTTGGGTTGAAAAAAGTCCTAATATTTTTGAAAAAAACTATTGGTCAGATTCTTCATGACCTTTCAATAATTTTTCAAAATCAGACGGTTTTAAGTTTTGAACAAAGTTTTTAAACTCTTGTGCTTCTTCTTCATCTTTTGATGGGTCTGTTGAAACTGCACCTGTTGCAAGAACAGAAGCCGCAACATAAATAGGTGCTTCAACCCTTATTGCAACCGCAATTGCATCTGACGGACGGCAATCAATTTCAATAGGTTCTTCGCCATCTTTTGTCAAAACCAAGGTTGCAAAATAAGTATCTTTTTCAACGTCATCAATTTCAACTTTTTCAAGTACGTAACCCATTTTTTGAATAATATCAATAATTAAATCATGCGTCATAGGACGTGCAACTTGCAAATTTTCAATTTTTCTAATAATCGCACTTGCCTCAGCAGAACCAATCCAAATCGGCAAAGCCTTTCTGTTGTCTTTGTCATGCAAAACTACAATCGGTGAACCTGTTCTTGTATCTAGGGCTATACCCATTACACGCATTTCAATCATTATTAAAAACCTCTTTTTATATCTCGTTTTTATTATAACATAATTATTTTTTTACATATTCAGTTTTGTATACGCAATATCGATTTCCAAAATTTTTCACCAACAAAAACTCAATTTTATCACCATTTTTGCCTTTTATCGATGAAATTTTATCACAATTTGCCCAAATTGAATAGTTTGTTTTATCTGCTTTTAAATATTTTTTAACTTCCTTAAATTTAATTGTATCTTTTGTTCGATTTTCGTATGCAAAAAATGAAATATCGTAGTTATCATCGTGCAAATACGGAAAAGTTGACCTTAAAATATTGTCAAAGTAAATAAAATGAACGTTTTTGTTTGATTTTACAAATTCTGCGATATTTTTTGAATTTGAAACAAATACTCTCGGCTCATATTTCATATCAAAAATGAACAAAATCGAAATAAAACAAAGCAAAAAAGTTATTATTTTTTTAGATTTATCTTGCAAAACCTCTCGGTCAAAACCAAGCCAACAACCGCAAATCAAATATATATACAAGAAATACCAATGCCAAAAATCACCGCAATAGCAGAATTGGAAAAACGAAATTAAAAACCCGTAAGTTACCAATAAAAATCCAAAAACAAACTTGTCACGGAACAAGGTTGCCACAAAACCAACAGTGAAAAACACTAGAGCAACTGCGTTTGCCATAAGTGTAAAATAGGCAAACGGATTTAAAAGAATTTCTTTTGTAATTCCATAGATTTTATCTTCAGGCACTCCGCCCATATTTAGTTTGAAAACTTGCAAAAACAAGGTTATAACGTACAATAACGCAATTCCAAGACAAATTTTTAAATCGAATTTTTGTTTTTCTTTGAACAAATCAAAAAGCAAGACTGCCCCCAAAAATAATGCACCGACACTTGCCATTAAACTTGTATTTGCACAGAAAAACACAATACTTGCGTATATAATTGGGTGTTTTAGCCTATCTTTATACATTGCACAAAGGCAAAACAACAACATAATTCCGACAGAATAACATCTTGCAACAACTGGATAATAAGCGAAAAATGGAAACGAAAAAGTTATCGTAAATTTCACAAAATTATTAAATTTTGCATACCGCCACAAAAGAATTATCGCAACAAAGCAGAAAAACCAATTGATTAAGAGCATTGAATATGGATAGCCCAAATTCAATTTCGCAAACGGAAGCAAAATCAAATACCATACAAAAAAATGCCCCTCGTATTTTAAAGAGTCCAAAATAGAACCCCACTCAAAATCTCTAACCAATTCCCACGCATTCGCCTCATCATACCAAGGCTGATGGGAAATTACTCTTGAAAGCGTAAAAATTACCCAAAAAATTATGCAAACCCAAAAAGTTTTACTTTTCATCATCGAAAAATTCTCCGATTTGCTCTTTTTTGTGCATCGTAACAACATGTGCTGAAATTATCGCAGTAATTGGAACACAAACGACAAGAGAAATACTTCCAATAACCGCAGAAGAAATTTCAGTTACAACTTGATTAAGGTTGAAAAACTTTTGCAAATCAATATTTTGAGATAACAAAACCAACGGCAAAGAACCACCCAAATATACTAAAATCAATGTGTTTGCCATTGTTCCGATAATATCTTTACCAACATTCATGCCTGAAAAAAATAATTCTTTCGGAGTCAATTTCGGATTAATAGAGAAAAATTCGTTAATGCTACTTGCAATTGACATGCCTGTATCCATAACTGCACCCAAAGTTGCCAACATCATTGAAGCGGTTAAAATTCCCTTAAAATCTAAACTTGGGTCTGCTTGGTATAAAAACATTGTTTCTTCACAACAAAAACCTGTAAGTCTTGAAAATCTTATTGCCAAAAGCGACAAAATCGAAGCCACGATTAAACTTCCGACTGTTCCAAACACCGCAGCGGTACTTTTTTTGTTAAATCCACCAACCAAATACATAGTTACAGCGGTCGAAATCAATGATATAACTAGCGAAACCAATATTGGGTTAAATCCATGTCTTACCAAAGGCACGAGAACAAACAAAATCAAAAGAACGGTTACAACAATTGAAAACAAACTGTAAAAACCTTTCTTTCGCCCTATCAACATCAGTAATCCGCCAAAAACAAAAAATAACAAATACAAGAAATTTACACGTTGAATATCTGCAATATAGTAATCAACAGTATCTCCGTCATTTTCAAGTTCGGCATGCAAAATAACCTTGTCACCTTTTCTCAAAAAAATGTCGTAATAAGGATTATTCGTAATCATATTGTCTACAACCGTTGTCTGACCTTTGAATTCGCCAGTCAAAAGTTTTACAGTAACAATTTGTTGAACCTGACTTTTTTCAGAATAATTTTGTTCAACATCTTCATAATCAATTTTTTCGACAATCCCAATTTCGGATTTCAAAACCTTGTCCTTGTCTTGCTCAAACTGAGATGATGCAAAAACAGGCAAAGTTACAAATAAAAGAAATATAATTAATATAAATTTTTTCATGACACACATCTTTTAATATTTTTCAAACCAAACGGCTGAAATGTAGGCATAAAAAAATACTCCCCGAGTTGGGCTCGAACCAACAACCTACCGGTTAACAGCCGGTTGCTCCACCATTGAGCTATCGAGGAATATTCTGTACGTTTATTATACCAAAGACTTTTTTTCTTGTAAAGTCTTTTTTATATTTTTGATAAATTTATTAAATTTTCAAAATCTTCGTGGTTATTTTTTAATTCTTCAAAACTTCCAATATCCACGATACAACCGTCTTTTAGGTAGATTAACCTATCACATTCTTTTAAAGTTGTAAGTCTATGTGCTATCGCAATAATTGTTCTTTCGCCCTTTAAACTTTTTAACATTTTCGTAATTTCGTTTTCTTTTTCAACATCAAGAGAAGATGTCGCCTCATCAAAAATTACAATTTTTGGATTTCTATACAAGGCTCTTGCGATTAATAATCTTTGTTTTTGCCCTTGCGATAGTCCTTGAATATTTGCATTAATACCGCCACAATTTTCAACAAAATCAAATATTTGAGCAGATTTTAAACTTTCTATAACTTTATTTTCGTCAATATCCTCATTTGGCACACCCCAAGCAACATTATTTTTGAATGTATCCTCTAAAATATTCATCTCTTGAGGAACATAGCCGATAATGTTTCTTAAAGCATTAACATTATTTTCATCAATTTTCTGTTCATCAACAAATATTTGACCACTATCCGCTGGCAATAAGCCCATCAAAACATCTATCAGAGTTGTTTTCCCTGCCCCTGAAAGACCAATAATGCCAATAAATTCGCCTTTTTTGATATCAAAACTTAAATCTTTTAGCACTTGTTTTGAATTTTTGTATGAAAAACAAACATTTTCAAATCTTAAACTTTCATTATATTCAATATGTTCAGCCATTTTTTTAGGCTCAACGACTTCATCAAAATGATTTTTCAAATATTCTTCATTCATTTTTTTAATCATATCTTTTGATGCGTTCATATTATTCAGAGCGACCTGAATTCTATTCAAAGATGGTGCAATTCTGAACACTATCGCCAAAATTAAGCCGTAAGATGCAATTATTCGTGAAGATTCGCCTTGATTTTGCCAAGTGATTACACCTGCCAAAAAGATTAGTGCCAATACCAAAATCATTTCAACCACATAAGGCGGAATACCAGCATAAAAAGCATTTTTAAAAATTACGTCATTATTTTCTCTTTGAATTGCATAAAATTTATTCAAGAAAAAGTTTTCGGCAGAAAAAATACGAATTTCCTTTAAATTTTTTACATTTTCGATAACTTGGCTGTTGTTTTTTAAAGAAAATTCCAACATTTTCGGTGCAAGAACCTCAGTTCTATGTTTAAAAAATTTGTTCAAACAAATCATACAAAGAGTTACGAAAACGACTGTAAACAACGATACTGCGGGGAATTTTATCAACATAAGCATAAAAATTAAAAATATAATTATGCTATTTGTGCAAAAAACCAAAGTTCTCAAAACAAAAGTTTCTAAAGTTTGAGAACTCAAAACCGTCATATTATAAATTTTTTCAGAATTTGTGTTTTCAAAAGTTTTTTTGTAAGGAACATTCAAATAAAATTTCATCAACATCTTGTTTATGTCGTTTTTCCAGTTCACAACGAATTTATTTTGAACATACACGCAAAAAATCATCAATAAATTTTTTGTCAAAAACATTAAAACGATAATAAAACCGACAATTAAAATCGACACAAACAAACTATGAACACCGAAAATGCTTGTAAACACATTAAAAAACTTTGTATTTATAAACGATAACGGATTAATTATCATCATCAAAAAAGGATAAATCAGCCCAATTCCGGCGAATTCTAAGCAACCTGCCAAAAGAGAAATCGCAATAAATGAAATAATTTTTGCCTTTTTATCTTTTCCGTAATATTTTATAAAATCAAGAAATTGCTTTATCATACAACAATTTTACATTAAAAAAAGATTAATTTTATGCAAATGTAAATAAAATATGCTAAAATGATTAATATGTAAAAATTTAGCCCTATTTTTGGGGTCAAAAAGGAGAAATTATGTCAAACCCAGTATTTTCAAGACAGGCAATGGCAAGCAACGAAAGAATTTTAAGTGGCGAGCCAATGACTATCAACGGTGCGATTAACAAAACTTTCGTATTATTCTTGTTTTTATTAATTTCAAGCGTTTACGAATTTTCTTTATTCGCTCAAGGCTTCACAGACAAAGCAATGGCTTTAGTGATGTGCGGATTTGTAGGTTCTATCATTGCATTTATTATGATTTTATTTGCAAGAAAAACTATTAAATTCATGGCACCAGTTTATGCAATTTGCGAAGGCTTTATCCTTGGCGGAATTTCAGCAATAATGGAAAGTCATTACCAAGGAATTGTTGTTCAAGCAGTTGGCACAACCTTCATGGCATTTTTTGTAATGTTAGCACTTTACAAAGCAGGTGTTATCAGATGCACAGAAAAATTTAGAAGTGTAATGATGATTTCAATGCTTTCTATTTTAGGCATTTATCTTGTTCAATTCATCGGTGCATTCTTTAATATGAGTATTCCATGGTTGTTCTCATCATCTGCCGTTGGTATCGGTTTCAGCGTAATCGTTTGCATTATCGCAGCATTAAACTTTATTATCGACTTCCAAGTAATCGAAAGCGGTGCAGAACAAATGGCAGACAAATCTTTCGAATGGTACGGAGCATGGGGCTTAATGGTAACTTTCGTTTGGTTGTATGTCGAAATCCTAAATCTTCTTGCAAAATTGCGTGATAGATAATTTAAAAATATTTATTAAATAAATGGAACGGCGGATTTTTCTGAAAAAAAA
>SAMEA104315436__coassemble_1265_pt1 | contig 17100 bp, 15 predicted proteins | sample SAMEA104315436__metabat2_low_PE_046 | metagenome-assembled genome bin SAMEA104315436 (sample SAMEA104315436) | gut metagenome | biome: Monkey gut; feature: monkey-associated habitat; material: faeces | place: China | collected 2013
CTTTTGAATAAACGACTTTGACATCTTTTATCTTGCGTTTTCGCAATTCTTGACGAATAACTTTCGCAAGCGGACAAACAGAAGTTTTTGAAATATCCTCAACTTCAAACAATGTCGGATTTAATTTGTTCCCTGCTCCCATAGAGCAAATAATCGGAACATTCACCGCCTTCGTTTCTTCTATCAAAGCCAATTTTGCAGTTACAGTATCAATTGCATCGACAACGTAATCATACTTGCTAAAATCAAAGGCTTTTGGGTCATCTTTGCTATAAAAAGTTTTGAACACATTAACCTTGCATTTTGGATTAATATCTAAAACTCTATCTTTTGCAACGTCGACCTTATATTTTCCAATAGTTGAATGCAATGCAACGATTTGACGATTAATATTTGTTAGACTAACAACATCGTTGTCTATCAAATCCAACTCTCCGACACCGCTTCTTGCCAAGGCTTCGACAGTATAACCGCCAACACCACCAACACCAAAAACGGCAACACGAGAATTTGCAAGTTTTTCAATTGCTTGCTCGCCTAACAACATTTCTAATCGTGAAAATTCGTTTAGCACTTTATAAAACCTTATATTTTTCTTCCAAATCTTCCGTAATTTCTTTCAAAACTCTGCAAGGATTACCAACCGCAATCACATTTGACGGAATATCTTTTGTCACGACACTTCCCGCACCAATAACCGTATTATCGCCAATTGTTACACCTGCCAAAACAACAACATTTCCGCCTATCCAAACATTGTTTCCAACTGTAATTGGCAAGGCGTATTCTATGCCGTTTATTCTTTTTTCCGCATTAACTGGGTGGCAAGCAGTGTAAAAACCGCAGTTTGGTGCTACAAAAACATTTTTTCCAAACTTAACTTTTGCACAGTCCAAAATTACCAAGTTATGATTTGAGTAAAAATTTTCACCTAACTCAATATTATACCCATAATCACATTGAAAATTAGGTTCTATACAAAAATTTTCACCACATTTTCCAACAATATTTTTAATTAAATCTCTTTTTTTATCGTTTTCTTTTGGTGAAAGTTGGTTATACTCCCAACACAAAGTTTTAACTCTTATTCTATCGTCAAAAAGAGTCTTGTCACAAGGGTTGTAACCATAGCCGTTAATCATTTTTTCTTTTTCGTTCACAAAAACCTCTATTTTTGATTTTGGGCTAATTTATAATTTTGAATATCTCTTGCGTCCCAATTTATACCAGTTTTAACGATTTTTGCAGGATTTCCTACGATAACTGCGTTTGTTTGGTCAAATTCTTTTGTTACAACGCTATTCCAACCGACAATGCTATCTTTTGAAATTTTAGTATTTTTGCCGATTTTAGCATCTTTTCCAACCCAAACATGGTCTTGAATTTCAATACTTTTGCCGTAATTTGTGATATTTCCGTCCATATCAAGAATTGTATGAACATCAGTACACCAAACTTCAATACCCCAAGAAAACATGCAGTCTTTGCCGATTTTCACTTCTGAATTATCGTCTTGAAGATAAATTCTTGTTCCGCAGAAAGTAGTGTTATCACCAATTTTTACAGTACAATTGTTTGCATAACGAGGTCTATCAGGGTCAATAAATTCATTAGCACTTCCGCCAATAATAACTTGTAATCCGTTTAGATTTAAAACAGGATTTACAGAATAATGGATTAAACCTAAATCAACAGTATTGTTATCGCCTGTGATAGTTAAATACAAGCCATCACGTCTTAAAAATGACTCAATATCTTTGCGGTCTTTGATTTTTACCATTATTGTATTTTTTGAACCGTTTATGTACAAATCAAAATTATCCAACAAATCAAATTCTTCGTCAGTCAAATCTTCAATTGCATTATTTTCATCTGAATAAAAAATAATACGATTTTCGTCGCCGTTTACGTTATCTAACAAATCTAAGTTTAATGTCATATATACCTCTAATTATGTTGTGTTTACTACGTTTTATCAATTTTTGTCTTTATAAAGAATTTAAGAAACTTCTTCCATTTGTTTTAAATTATTCATAGGATTAAATCTATCTTCCAAGTGATTTTTAATCAAATTTTGATAATACTCTTCTTTATAATCCAAAATTTTCAATTGTTGTTGCAATTCGTCAAATTGTTCCAAGGCTTTTTTCTTTGTTTCCAAAATAATGTTATAACGTTCTTCAATTGTAGAATCGCCTTGTATACACAAATCTATATATCTTTTTATCGCTTTGTTTTCTGTACCAACAGAACGCAAGCATTTTACAATTTTAACCCAGCCTAAATCATCTTCTGAAAACATTCTTATATTGTTTTCATTACGTTGAACAAAAGGAAAGAAACCACTTTTTGCCCAAAAACGCAAAGTGTGTTCTGAAATATCCATTTTTTTTGCAACTTCTTTTATTGTATACATTTTTTATCTACCCTCGAACAAAAAAAGAAACCTAAAAATAATGGGTTTCTTTTTTAATTTAATAATCTATCTTAACCTAACATAAACCCTTTGTAACAAGTTATCCTTCTCAAAAATGGTTTCAATGTCCTCTGTTATTTGTTCTTTTGTTAAACGATATCTGCGGTACAATTCATCAACTGAAACTTTATCAGTAAATTCTTTGTCAGCCCCTCTAACAAGAACTTTCATATCAGAGTTGCCGTAGAATTTAGCAACTTTTTCGCCAAATCCACCGTCTACGCAACCATTTTCTAAAGTTACAACAAGTGAGTGGTCCTCTTTTAATTCATTCAACAATTTTTCATCAAGACCTGAAATAAATCTTGGATTAATAACTGTTGCTTCAATTCCAAATCTGTCTTTCAATTCAAATTGAACATTCTTTGCTAATCTCAAGAAGTTACCAACTCCAATAATTGCAACTGTTTTACCACGTTCTTCAACCTTGAATTTATTTAAAATTGAATAATCTGTTGTATCTTTAATTCCTGTTGAAACAACTGGTTCTTTTGGTAATCTAATTGCAAGAGGGTGTTTTTTGTTTTTGTAAGCATATTCTAGCATTGCCAAATATTCTTCCTTGCAAGATGGTGCTAAATAAACCATATTCGGAATATTTGAAACTAATGGAATATCAAAAATACCCAAGTGAGTAGCGTCCATATTTGAGATTTCGCCATTGTAAACAAGCATTGTAACAGGTGAATTGTTTAAACAAATATCTTGCGACATTTGGTCATAAGTTCTTTGCAAGAACGAACTTTGAACCACGAAGAATGGGTTTGCACCTGTTTTTGCTAAGCCTGAAATGAAAGCCATAGCATGTTCTTCACAAATACCAACATCGACAAATTGTTTACCCATTGCTTTTCTGAATTCTTGGGTTAAACCTGTTCCCCCAGGAGTTGCAGCGTTTACAGCAATTAAGTTTTTGTCTTTTGATGCTTTATTTAAAAGATAATCTGTTGTTAATGAAGCATAAGTTTCATCAACCAAAGCATTTGTTGCTCTTGCTTTTGCAGATAATCTATTGTGGAATTTTTCTTTATTTTCAATTGCAGGTTCATAACCTTTACCTTTTAATGTGTGAATATGAACAACAATTGGGTGGTCAATATCTTTTACTTTTTCAAATAAAGATATCAATTTTTCAACATTGTTTCCTTCTTCTTCGTAAATATAATCAAAGCCCAAAGCCTTGAAATAATTACATTCGTAAGCACCATTTGTTTCACGTAATTTTTGTAAATTATCGTACAAACCACCTACGTTTTCAGCAATTGACATTTCATTGTCGTTTACAACGATAATAAAATTAGAGTTCAATTTTGCTGCATTATCCAAACCTTCAAATGCTTGACCGCCACTCAACGAGCCATCACCGATAATTGCAACAACATTGTAATTATCGCCCTGCATATCTCTTGCCATAGCAATACCGCTTGCTAAACTTACAGAAGTTGAAGTATGACCAACTTTGAAAATATCATGTTCGCTTTCTTCTGGTGCAGTAAAGCCTGTGTATTTTGAATATTGTTCAGGATCAGTAAATGTTTCTTTTCTTCCTGTCAACATTTTGTGAGTGTAACATTGGTGAGAAACATCAAATATAAATCTATCTTTTGGTGAATTAAAAACATAATGCAACGCAATAGTCGCTTCAACGATACCTAAGTTAGGTGCCATGTGTCCGCCTACTGTTTCGGTTTTATTTATTATTAATTCTCTCATTTCATCGGCTAAAGTCGACATTTCACTGAAAGATACTTGTTTTAAGTCTTTTGGTGAGTTTATTTTATCTAAAATCACTACATTTTCCTTTCAATTCCAGCCACTTATAATATGGAATATTACAGAGCAAAATTCTCTATGAAAACTATGCCACAAAAACAACAAAAAAACAACAACTATAAACTATTGTAAAATTTGCTGATTTTTCAGGCTATTCTTGAATTTCAAACTTATTTTTGAAATAATTATAAGCCATTTCTACTCTTGAGACTAACTCTAAGGCTTTTTTATATTTTTTTTCATCAGATTTGTATAATTCAGGATTATATTTTTCTTTTAATTTTGCGTAATTTCTACTGATTAAATCAAAATCAGCACCTTTTTTTAATTTCAAAGTGTGATAATGAACTTCTTCTGGAGATAAAGTTTTTTCTTCAGGAAAAAAGTTTCCGCCGACATCTTGTTCGGCTTGATTTAAGACAGTATCCATTTTGTCATACAAATCCTTAATAGAAGCCTCTTTTGTTCCATCAAATAAGTTCTTGAATTTATCAAAAATATTTTTCATAAGCAAATTAAAGCATACCGACAAAAATTTGTAAATAATCGAATTTAAAAAAAGTTTACAAATTAACATAAAATAGCAATATTTTTTATTTAGTGATATTAAATAAGTATTAAATATTGATATAAAAAGGATTAAAACATGTCAACAAACGAAATCGGAAATATTGCAGGACAACAAATCAAGAAAAGACAAGAAAATCTTGCAACTCCACAGTCTGAAAAACCTACAATTGAAGTCTTTGCATCTGATAATGTCAGTGCAAGAGTTAATTTGACAGCAGAAGAAGGTAATTCACTTTTTGCAAACGCAACCCTAAACGCAACGTCTGAAAACGGAATTCAAATCAAAAAAGAGGATACAACCGCAAAATTAATTTCTGAACTTTCAGAAGATGTTGTGAAAAAATATCCTGATGCAAAAGACCAAGAAGCGTTAAAAACACTTACAGAGGCTCAATTTGAGCAAGCAAAAAAACTTTTTGATACAACAATTCCTGCTCTAAACATCGTTCAAATTGCACGTATATTTAAACCTGAGCAAGTTGACACTATTAAAAAGCAAGTAACAGATATGGAAGAATTGTCAGGCGGTAAGAAAAACGTATTCATGACCGCAGTTACAAATGATTCTTACGACAAATCAGCCTTTAACTTAAATTCGCTAGATTTAAAAATGACATTAAGAACAAATGTCTTAAACTCAGATTTGTCAGTGCGTTCAGTAGAACAACTTACAGAATTAACAACAGAAAATAACAAAAAATATCGTGAACGTGAAGCCTACGATTTAGCCACAAATACAGTTTCTAAAACAAGATTTGACCAAAACGACGACGGTATGTATGTTGCAACTTACGAAATCCGTTCAAAAATAAAAGACGACGGAAGCATGGTTTCAAGAGAATACATTAGGCCGTCAAAAATCGCTGGAATGTACGACGTTGACGTGCTTACAGAAAACGGAACGGAAGAAGTAAGCAAAACTAAACAAAAGAAAAGTGGCAAAACTACTGTTCGCAGAAATATGGAATCACCTGACGGCACAAAAACCGAATACCTTTACAGAGATGATCCAAAAGGTAACAGATATTCTCGTTATAAAATTACAGACGAAAACGGAAACGTTTTGATGAATAACACAAAAACCTTTAAAGTTATTGATGATAGCACATTCCAATCAACTTTTAACGACAAAAGTTATACAATGAGCGTAAACGAAAACGTCTTAACTATCCAAAACGACAAGGACGACAACGAAACAGCACAAATTGATTTAAGCAAAATTCAAGGAAACAAAGATACTTTAATTCCTATTTTGAAACAAATGTCAGGCGACCAGTTAATCGCCTTGAGTAAAACAACAGACAAACTTGTAGGTATCGACAAAGTTATTGAATCGTACTATTCAGCAAACGAACACGTTATAAATTCAGGTGAAGATATGTTTGTTGTTTTGCACGAAGAAGGACACTCAAAAGATTTTCAAACCTTGAACATCTTTGACCCTGTTGGAACTCAAAAATCAATGATTTCAAGAGATAAAGAATTAACAGAAATTTTTGACAAAGAGAAAAAATCGTTCTACGAAGCATTTCCTGATGCTCAAAGAGAACATGTTGATTACTTTACAAACATTTTGACTCACTACGGCGGAAAAATGGGCGGAATTCAAGAAACAGTTGCGGAAAGTAATGCTATTCTTGAAACACCTCGTTCTCATAAAGATTTAGGGCTTAGAAGTCAATATTTGCAACAATACTTCCCAAAAACAATTGCAAAATTGAACACTCTACTTTCAGAAAATAGAGAAAGGGCAGAGCAAAAAATTCACTTTAACATACCTAAATTGGAAATTCCAAAAATTCCGTTCCCTGCAAATACTCAAAACGCAGATAACAACAAATAATAAATAAAAAATCCCGAGATTTCGGGATTTTTTATTGAAAAATTTTATTTATTTTTTTTGCAAAAAGTCTTATTACAAACTCAAAGGGCATTAAAAATTAATCCTTCTTAGTTTTTGTTGAGCAAGAATTTTTCTTGTCATTCCATTCCCAACCGTTTTGAATGCAAGTTTGCTTGTTTATAACAACTTTGCCTGAAACTGTTTTAACTTCTGCACCTTCTTTGCAAGATCCCATTGTTACACACATTCCATCGCCAATATTTGGTAAAAATTGTGGCAAACAACACCATAAACCTAACAATAGAACTAAAATTAGCAAAGCAATATTTCTCAAGAATTTTAAAAACGCTGAAAACCACATAATAACCAAAATTACAACAGAACAAGCCAAGTAAGTGAACACTTGATTCCAGTCAGCATTCGGAGTTTGAAAAGCATTGATTATTGTCATTACGTTCCAATACAAAATAAAAATTGAAAATGCAGTATTAAATATTGAAAGTGCTAAATTTTTAAGCATATTTTGAATTAATTTCACGATATCCCCCTTTGTCAAAACAATTATACTTCAAAATTAAAAACAAAAGTAAAAAAAAGTTAAAAATTTTCAAATTAAATTGAAGAAAAAACAAAATCATTTTATACTAAATATCATTAAAAAGGGGACATTTGATGACAGCAACGGAACAAAAAAGAGTAATTAAACCAAATGCAAAACAACAAGAAGCAATTGACACACTAAAAGGGCAAGTAATGTTACTTGCAGGTCCTGGGACAGGAAAAACTTTTACCGTTATCAACAGAATTGAAAAAATGTTAAATGAGGGGATTAACCCATCATCGATATTGTGTTTGACATTTTCTGATGCAGCAACAAATGAAATGCGACAAAGACTTATTAAAACAATGGGAGTTCTTGGGACTCAGGTTGATGTTTACACATACCACTCTTTTTGTAATGAAATTATCAAAGAATATCCTGAACAATTCAGTTTGTCTGCTGGAGTTAGCCTAATTGATGAAACTCAAAAATTAGAATTAATAAAACAAACTATCGACGAAGTAGACCCTAAAGATTTTGTTCCAAACAGAGGAAACAGATATCAACTTGCAAAAAACTTTATCGACCATATCGCACATTTAAAATCCTTGAGAATTTCAAAAGAGGATTATTTAAAATGTATCGACACAAATCCGACTCTTTTGCAACGAATTAACGAACTTGAGGCAGAAATTTTTGAACGAGAACAAAACGGCAAAACTCAAAATAAAACACGTCGAGATGAAATCGAAAAAATTAAAACGAACATTAAAAAAGCAAAAGAATTGTGGAATATTTATGAAACTTACTCAAAATTAATGCTCGATAACAATTTAATTGATTTTTCGGACATGATAGGCTTTGTTCTTGATGCGTTTGAAGAAGATTCGGTATTTTTAAAGGAAGTTTCAAACAAATATTCATATTTTTTAGTTGACGAATATCAAGACACCAACAAGTTGCAAAACGAAATTATTTTTAATCTAACAGATGCAAACGAAGAACAAAATCTTTTTGTTGTTGGTGATGATGACCAAACTATTTACGGATTTCAAGGTGCAAATACAGATAATATCGAGAAATTTTTAACAAAATATCCAAACACTAAACTTATCTGCCTTGAAGAAAACAACCGTTCTACGCAAAGCATTTTGGATTTTAGTTACAAGGTTATTTCGCAAGATGATTTGAGATTAGAAAACAATGCAAATTTTTCAAAAAAATACCATATTTCAAAAAAATTAACCGCAAAAAATCCAAAAATAATTCAAAAAGATAAAAAAATCTCATATCTTCATTTTGGAGATGCGTTGCAAGAACTTAACGCTATTGTTGAAAATATTCAAAATTTAATAAATTCTGAAAATTGCCCAAAAGATGATTCAGGCGAAAAACTTTATTCAGAAATTGCAATTATCTGCAAAAAAAGACCTGAATTAGCAACTTTTGCAGAACTTTTGAAAGGCAAAAATATCCCTTGCCAAATTGATGAAGGCAAAAGCATTTTCAATATTCGTTCAACAATATTTATTTATTTCTACATGAAAGTCCTTTGCAACCAAGATTTGTCAAAAGATAAATTTTACAGTTTATTTTTAGACGAACCGTTCGCAATCGCCCTTGAGGATTACAACACAGTTTTAAAAACAATTTCTTTTGATGAAAACTTTTTAGAAGTTCTAAGAACAAATAAAGAATGGAAAAATCCTGAAAAAATTCAAAATTTCATCAAAATTTATGACGATTTAAAAGAATACGCACAAACAAACACACTTAGAAATGTCGTTATTGAAATTATCAATAGAACTGGCATTCTGACTGCATTTTACAAACATGTTCAAAACAGAACAGAAAATATTGCAGGCATAAAAAAATTAATTGATATTGCGACAAATTTTGAAAACACAGGCAACGCAAGAACTCTTGCAGAATTTGTTCAATACCTAACAGACTGTCTTGATAACGATATTGATTTGTGTATCGACAAAACAAGCAGACAAAACGCAGTACAATTGACGACTTACCATGGTTCAAAAGGTAGAGAATTTGAATTTGTATATTTGCCATACTTAACAAAAAGCAACTGGGAAAACTTCAGAATGCCTGGGGAATACAAATACATTACGAATGAAGTTCTAAGCAAGGAAGAAGCGGAAGAAAAGAAAAATTCTGAACTTTTAAAACTTCTTTTTGTTGGTATAACTCGTGCAAAACACTCTCTAACAATATCTTTTGCCGACCAAAACGAGGGAAAAGCACAACAACCAACAAAATTTATATCAGAAATAACTGACCAAGATTTTGATTACCAACAAATTGAATGCGACCAAGACTCTTTCACAAAAGAAATCTTCCGTTCAATTTCAAGAGATGTGTTTAATCACCAAAAAGCCTTTGATGATTACATTCAAACACAAATTGAAAGCCTAAAACTTTCACCAAGCAGACTAAACGACTATTTGAGTTGCCCAAGAAAGTTCTTTTATAGCAAAATCCTTGATATTAACGTAGAAGAAGCGAATACAGATAGTGCAAGTTTCGGTACTGAAATTCACCACCTGCTTGAAATTTCCGCAAGAAATGCAATGACAACAGGAAAATATTTCACACTTGAAGAAGCAAAAAATCAATTTAACAAAGACATTGAAACACTTAAATTTTCAAAACCTGAAGAAAAAGAAAAATATATTCGATTAGGCAACGAGGCTCTTGATTTGTATTATCCGCATTTCATTGAAATTCCAGCCTCAAGATTAGACAACATCGAATTTTGTTTCGACGGAATAGATTTTGACGGAAATATCCTAACAGGTAAAATTGACCGTATCGAAAAAAACAAAGACGGCACTTATGAATTATACGACTACAAAACAGGAGTTGGTTCACCTGAAAAACACATCGAAAAAGGCGGAAATAAAGAAAATTATTTTAACCAACTTTGTTTTTACAAATACGCTTTTGAAAAACTAACAGGCAAAAAAGTTTCACAAGTAGGCATAATCTACATCGAAACAAACAAAACGGTCTACAAAACACTTTGCGACGAAGATATGACCTATATTGAAGATAAAATTAAAACTACGCTACAAAACATCAAAGCACGCAAATTTAATCCAATAAAGGAAGATAACAAAAATGGACCTTGCAAATTCTGTCCATACAAATTTATGTGCAGATTGGACTTAGTATGAGGTTCGTTGTAATAGCAACTTTACTTTTTGTAACATTTGTAACATCTTGTTACAAACTTCAAAATCAAATAGACAGTTACTACACAAATCAGCCCTACAAGGTTGAATTAATTGATAACACAACTTCTCAAAGCCAACACGAAATAACATTAAAGGTTGCAAACGATACAGATTTAAACAATATCAAGCCTTTTAACAAAATCCTTTTTGTTTTGCCGAGCGATTTAAAATTAGAAAGTGGCGGTATTCTTAAAGCAGGAACGAAGTTTTCGGCAACAGTTGTAATGAAAAAGAAAAGCAAAAATCCGCTTAGACAACAAATAAAATTCATAATCAATGAAATAATCTTTGATAATGCAACGAATTACATAATTTTGTCGAACCCAAAAGGAATTCAACCGCTAAAAACAATAAGTGCAGAACGAATTCTCGGCAAAGGAAGCACCGTAACAGGTACTTTCAGACTTGGCACTGAAATTTCCTCTGCGAAATTTCAAAACAAATCTATAAAATTAAAACCTGACACAACGACAGCCGTTGGAATATGTATTCTCGCAACAACTAGAACTTATTACCCTATTTTAAAAGCGGGAACTCCAATTACGATAACGTTTTTAAACAATTTAAAACCTGAAATTGCAAATATAAAACAGAACTCTATAAAAAATTACTATTAATTTGTCAAAGAAATTCCTGAATTTGCAGAAACATTATCTAAATTAAACAACAATTTTGTGATATTTTTGTTTAATTTAGTAGAATTTGCTTGAATTTTGACCAAATTATTCAAATCTACCTTAAAAGAAAGTGCAAAAAAATCATCAGACTTTATATTTGAAACTAACTTCTTTGTCTGTTCATTCAATTGAGAAAACGAAGTTTGCGTACTTGATAAAATATTTATGTCTTTTCTTATTGCAACCTTTTGACTCACAGTTAAATTTTGAAAATCTTCAATTGATTTTTGCGATTTCAAATATTTATTTAATTCTATCAATTCCGCATCAAGATTACCATTTGCCTTATTAAAAGAATTTTCATTCAACAAAATTTTTGCAAGATTTCCAACCGCTGACTCGCAAACCCTCGTTGCAGAGTTGAATTTGCTATTTGTAGCATCAATTTGAGCCCTTATTGTTGAAACGTTCAAAACAGTTTTTTCAATTACAGGATTTTTGCTTTTTGATTTGTCAAAACTTTCTGAACTTACGGCAAAAACAGGCGATGCGATAACTAAAATTAATAATGTTAATAAGTATTTTTTCATAATTTAACTCTTTTTTTTATTTTACAAATACATGATACACAAAAAAAATTCCTAAACAAAAAGTTTAGGAATGATATTAGATTATATCTTCATATATTTATTTATTAAAAAGTCTTTTTTAAATTATGCAACTCTTTTATTGCCTCTATTTCCTTTGTTGCCTCTGTTTGGTCTTGATGCAATCTTGCTATCGTCAACAAAATCAGCCTCTTTGCTTAATAATGTTGAAAGATGAGCGATTGTTTTTGGGAAATATTGTTGCAAATATTGAGAACGAATTGCTAACATATCCATTGTTTTTGGAGTAGTCAATAATGCGTTACTTTCTGCAATTGTTTCTCTCAAACCACCATAAGCACCGCCGTAGTGGTTCAAAGTGTTGATAAAGTAATCAATATGATCTCTTTGAGCATCAGGAAAAGCCTTGTTGAAGTTTGCCTTTTCTTCTTCAAAAGTTTTTTCTAACTTTGTATTTGTAAATACTGTTTTGCCCAAGGTTTCAAGGTATGCTTGTTGAGATGACATATCCATATCTCTCATATCTCTTGCGTGTCCTAATTCGTGAAGAACAACAAACAATTGGTCTCCTGAATGAATTGATTTATCAGCAGGACGATAGAAAGATTCTAATGGGCTATCAATGCCTACAAGAGTTTTTGTAGACTGAGATAATTTGATTAATTCTTCGCCTGGCATTTGTTTCAAAGATGCCAAAATTTTCTTTTTGTTTCCTTGAATTTTCTTATCAATATCAATTACAGCACTTCTTTTTGCATTGTTCATATCTGTAACCTTGATAGTTTTTTCATCTAACAAGATTTCATATTTGTCATTGTTGTTTGAAGAAATAATTTTATTCGGTGAAACAACTTCAAAAGTAGCACTCTTGTTTAATAAAACTCTGCCGTTTTTGTCTGTAATTTTGTAATCAGAAATTCTGTTACCGTTTTCATCGTTTTCGTACAAATAATCAGTTCTTGTACCGTCTAAAGAAACCATGTTCTTTTTAATTGTTGTAATCCCATGTTCCTTATCGTATTTGCCTGAAGAAACAACATCAACTTTTCCGTCAGGATATTTTACTTGAATATCAAAAATTCCTGGAATTTCAGATGGAGAAGTGTATTCAGTTTTTACAACCTTGTTATTTTTGTCTTTTACAATTCTAACTTGATTTGTTACAACAGGATAATTTGTTTCGTCAAATTCCATTCTAACTTTTGAAACAGTGTTATTTCTTAAATCGTTTGATTTTTTAATTTCATAAGTTTTACCTGAGTTTGAACGATACATATTAATTGTTTCAACGGCTTCCTTGTTCAAATCCTTGTCTAATAAAACAGATTGAACTTGGTTATGGTATTCAGCCATCAAATTGTAAGCATTTTTGTCGGCATTATCACGAACGAAAACGATTTGAGAAATTTTATTTTTCATTACATCGTTTTCGAATTCAGAAACAACATTTGCAGTTTTTTGCAAGAATTCAGGTGATTTGGACTGAGCCAATAGCATTATGTTTTTTGTAGGCAAACTTGTCTTTGATAGAGGTAATGCGTTTTTTAAGCCTTGTGTACCTACTTTGCTATCAGCCAATTCAAACAACTGAGTTGCACCATATCTTGGTTGAGATTTGTAATCAACTGCATCTGAATAATCCTTGATAACGTCTAATCTGTCAGTTTCCAATCTTGAAAGTCTTACAACATCAAAACCTTTCAAGTGAGGTTTATTTGCCAAAGCATTTACAGAATTCCATTTTTCAGGAGATTTTGTTAATTCTGCTTGCAAATAACCTAATTGGTTGTTGTTGAATTTTGGGGCTTGTTTGCCAGTAGAATCTTTAACAGTAATACTGCTTAAAGATTTTACGGCATTTTCAGGGCTAAATGTACTTTTTTCAAAAACATCTTTTTTTAGCGAACCAATTGGTGTACTAACAACACTTTTATTATTTTGAACTTTCTTTATTTCGACTTCTTTTAGTGTAGGAACAGAAGTGAAACTGATTGGAGTAACTTTCATATTCATTTTTTCTTACCTATATAACCTAATAATCCCTACGGACTCAATGTTCGCTATTTAATAATAGTATTTTTTACACTTAAAGTCAATTAATCTATTGGTTTTCTTTAAAAATTCGTACAAATATATGACTTTTTGTACAACAAAATATCTTAAAACTCAACTTACAAGCATTTATCATAAAAAGTACACTTAATTAATAAAACTTCATTAAACTATTTAACAATTCTACCGTTATTATACAATTGATTAATCAAGGCAAAATCTTCTTGGATTTCTACAAGTGCATCTATCAAGTCAGGATCAAACTGAGTTCCACGACCTTCAACCATAATTTCCATACATTTTTTATGATTATAAGCCTCTTTATAAAGACGTTTTGAACTCAAAGCGTCATAAACATCGGCAATTGCCATTATTCTTGCACACAATGGAATTTCTTCACCTTTTAGCCCTTCAGGGTAGCCGTTGCCGTCCCAACGTTCATGGTGGTATTTTGCAATATCAATACCCATTTTGACAAACTCATTTTGAGGGAATTTTCTATAAACTTCTTCAAGAGTTTCAGCCCCAAGAGTTGTATGTTTTTTCATTTCATCAAATTCTTCGGGTGTAAATCGCCCTGGCTTCAAAAGAATTGCATCAGAAATTCCGACCTTGCCGATATCGTGCAAAGGGCTTGTATAAACAATATTTTTTATAAATTCATCAGTAATAATATCTTTAAATTTTGGCTTTGTTGCCAATTGTTTTGACAATTCGTAGCAATATTTTTGAACTCTTTCCAAGTGTTTGCCAGTATCATCATCACGAGATTGAGCAAGTTTTGCAAGAGAAAAAATAGTTGCCATTTGCATTTCAGAAATCGTCTTGTTTTGCGTTTTTACAATATTTTCAAGTTGATTATTTTTCTCTTCCAACTCATATTGCAACTGATACATTTTTATATGAGTTGCAACTCTTGCTTTAACTTCATAATCTTTAAATGGAACAGTTATAATATCAACCGCACCTGCATTAAAGCATTTCAAAACCGTAATTTCATCGGCTTTTGAACTTACCAAAACAACAGGAACATTTTGTGCTTGAGGGTCTTTCACAATTCTTTCGCACAAATCAAGACCGTTAAGTCCGTGCATATTGATATCTAGCAAAATCAAATCAGGTTTTTGCAAAATAATTGATGCTCTGACCTGAATAGGATTTGTTTCAATCGCAACAAGATAGCCTTCTTTTTCAAGCAAGCCACATAAATTTCTTAAAATTATTTCATTATCATCGACGATTAAAACTTTCTTTTGCATATTTTAATTATAACATTTATTTACTCATGATACAATATTTTCAGGGAAAGGCTTTTATTATGCGAAATTTCACAATTGCATTTATGATTTTGATATTGTTTTTGTCAATTACTTTTGCGATTTTCAAACCCATGCCTGCACAAAACAATGCCAAAAATGATGAATTCAAAGAAAAAACTTACGTAGAAAAACTTGTTACAGAGCCAAACGCAACTCATAATGAAAACCGAGAGTTTTATCAAACGAATTTTGAAAAAACTTCAAATTACAACGAAATTTCATCTCAAGAAATGAACAGAGAGATTTCTAAAAACGAAAACACTTTACAAAAAAAAGAAACTATACAACCTTTACCACAAGACGAAACAATAAATTCAAAAATAGAAAAAAGAAAGAGAATGCAACAACAAAGGGCAAATAGAAGAAATTACGAAAATATTTCAAAGGAATTATCAGACAAATACAATAACGACCCAAATGCGGTTGTTTCAGAAGAAGATTTTAATTATTTTATCAAAAAAACAATAGAACAAAGCAAACAAGAGAATTATTGATTAAATATTGTTAAAAAATCACGAGATTTTATGTAATCAAACTTTTTTAAACATATAATATATATAATAGAAAGATTTTTTATGATAACAGGATTAATTACACTTTTAATAGCCGTAGCAATAATTGTAGCACTTTTTGTAATCAGCAAAAGCAGAAAGAATTTTGCGATTGCACTATTAATTGTTACCTTGGTTGCGACTGTTGGTTTGTGCGTAAAAAGACCTGTTTTACACAAACCTTTTTCTATTAGCGTTATTGATTATTTCATCAAATTCAATAGCGACGGCTCAATGACAACAACAAAACAAACTACTACAACAGAAATTCAAGAAACAACAAAATAATGAAAAGACTTATAACATCAATTATTTGCACACTTTATTTGATTTCAACGCAAACTTGTTTTGCGATTAGTAACCTTTATTTTGTCAAAAACACTCATAAATCAACTTTGCAAACTCTTGTGCAACAAGGATTTAGCAAGAATAAAAACTTTACTTTAAGAAAAACAAATCCATATTTAGCGATTTCAGAGAACGGAGAAAATTATGCACTTGTTATTCTACAAACAAGTAGCAACAACGTTTTTTATTATTTTCAGTCTGACAAAAATGCTAAAATCGACAACGAAATAAAAAAACTTATGAAAAATCAAGGAATTGTTTTTGAACAATCGCATAACGATATGTATCTTGATACCTTTGAAAAACAAGCACAAAAGATTTTGACAAATACAACAAGCAATTATGATTTTTCAGAACAACCAGTTCAACAAGTTTCACCTACAACACAGACTAAAAAACAAAATAACACAGTTTTAAGAGGTTACGTAGGACAAGTTGCAAAGGGTTCAACTTTTAACGCATATTTGCAAAGTCCAATAAATACTTCTAATGCAAATGTTGGAGATTTGGTAACAGCAGTTTTAACAGAAAATTGGACGTATAACGGACATTTAATCGCTCCTCAAGGAAGTGTTGTTACAGGAAATCTTACAAAAGCAAGACATGCGACTTACGGCTCACAAAACGGTCGTGTAGTTATTGATTTTAATCAGGTTCAGACACCTGAGGGCAAAATTTATAACCTTTCAACAGAAGCAATTGATTTTACTGTAACAAACGACGGCAAAGTTGAAAGCGTGGTTGCAGATACTGTAAAAATGGCATTGTTAGGTGCTTTAAGTGGACTGATAATAGGTTTATGCTCATCAAGTACAAGCACCGGAGTTTCAACTGCAATTGGTGCTGGAATTGGTGCAGGTACTGCATTAATTTCAAATACCGCAGAAAAAGGAATTGACGCAGAAATCCCGACATACACAGAACTTGAAATCAAATTAACAAAACCATTGAATGTAGTTCTTAGTTACTAGATAAAGGAAAATAAAATGAACAACAAAAGATTAATAATACTTGGATTACTTATTTTAGCAATTGCAATAATCGGAAAACTTTTATTCGTTATGGCAAAAAACATTAAGGTTGATGATTTTCACAAATCAGCAATTATTTTTGTTGTAGATTCTTCGGCATCAAACCAAAAAATGTTACCA
>SAMEA104315436__coassemble_1268_pt1 | contig 17040 bp, 14 predicted proteins | sample SAMEA104315436__metabat2_low_PE_046 | metagenome-assembled genome bin SAMEA104315436 (sample SAMEA104315436) | gut metagenome | biome: Monkey gut; feature: monkey-associated habitat; material: faeces | place: China | collected 2013
TTCCGATTGCTGCACCTGCAACTGCACCGATTGCTGTACCAGCACCAGGGATAATAGAACCGATTGCTGCACCGATTTTTGTACCTAAAGCAGCACCTGCAACCCAACCACCAACTGATGCAACTGTTTTAACTGCTGATTTACCAACTTGTTTCATGCCTGCTTTCATACCTAATTGTTTGAAAGTTGGGAAAACATTTGTAATAGTTTCAGTAGCACCTTCCATGATTAACATAGCAGGACCACCTTGAGATTTGAATGTATTCCAGCAAGCACTTCCTACTTTGCTACCTGCTGCTGCAGTGTTAATTGCTGCTGATGCTTTATTGATACCGAAGAAGTTTTTAACTTTGCACCAAAAACCTGTTGCACTTTTTGCTGCTTCAGTTGCTGCTGCTGCGTTTGCTTTGCATAACAATTGGTTTGCAGTTGTATAAGCATGAGTTGAACCTGTTTGACCTAAAGTTTCTGCTGCAAGTCTTGCATTTTCAAACATTTTTTGAGTTGATGTTGACATTTTAGCCAATTTTTCTGCTGATGGCATTGCTGCTAATAATTCTGCAGATGAAGTTGCGTTTGCAACTGCACCAACACCTTTTGTAAATGTGTCTTGAGTTTTGTATAAATTAGATAATTGTCTTGCAGTTTCTGCTTGAGCTTTCAAAGCACCTGCATAGTTACCTTTGTTATTTCTTAACCATTGAATACCTTGAATTGTCAAGTTGCTTGCACAACCTGTCATCAAGTCATTACCGTCAATAACTGGTTTATGAGATATTGCAACACCTGTTGCATATTTTGCTAAATTTTGGATATCGTATGGTGAATAATATGTTCCGTTACCTGTAAAATTAACATTGTTAGTCATTTTTAAATAATCCTCTAATATCTCGTACTTATATAAAGTATTTTTTCTCGAAAAAATTGACTTTTTTACGAAATTTGAGCATTTATTTGTTTACAAAAGTTTACAAAAGTTTTTTAAAAATCTTTTCCAACGCAAAATTTAAAAATATTGACAAAAAATTCGTTATATGACACGATATAAAATACGTTGGAGATTTTATGTTAAAAAAAATTGTAACTTTATTCATAATAATCGCATTACAAAGTAATGTTTTAATGGCTTACGCAAAAAAGGTAGAAGTTAAGGCTTTGCAACCTTTTGACAGTTTACACCCACCGAAAAATTTTAGCGTAATGCTTAATGAAGATTTTGAATACTCCGACTCAAAAGTTCTTTATAAATATTACAAATTAAACGGCTATATTTATGAGGTAATTCCACCCAAAAGGTTGAAACAAAGTGCAAGTTTTATATTCATACCGACAAGTTATACAGATTTTTCGCATAAAACTTACCCTTTAACAAATGTTGTGAGTAAATATACAACAAAATTTGCTCTAAAAAGTTTTACAATAACCTCAGCACTCATTATGGCGGTTGGTCTAGTTCCTGCAGTTGTCGTATCAACAGGATATTTTGCCGTTGACGGTGCAATTAAAAATAACGATGGCAACCGTTTAAAATCCTCTGCGACAGAAGTTTATGACAAAACTTATTTATCAATAGGTGAAAAAGGTAAAAATTTATACATTTACAAAAATCAAGATTTCTTGCTAGATATCGTCGTAATCAAGCAACAAGAGCCTAATTACGAGTATTCTCAAGCAAAATAAATTTATCCTCTTTATATATGATTTAAAATCATGAAAACATGGCTAACATGCATGTCATAAGGGGGATACGGATAGATGAAAAATTTAATAGATGACATTACAAACCAAATAGATTCATTACAAAGTGACGCTTATTTTTACGATATGCAAATTTTGTTCATAACTAATTTGCAAAAAACTTCTCCTGAAGTTGAACAAGCGATGGACGGAGAAACATTTGAGTCTATTATTGAAACAGATAAAAAATTAAAAGACAAAATTCTTCAACAAATCGCAATTTTGAACGTAAAACTTAAATCTTTAACAAACGAAAAGGCATCATAAATTAGGTTATACCAAGAGCCTTATTTCGTCTAAACCAAGTTAATTGTCGCTTTGCGTAATTTCTTGTATGTTGTTTTAAAAGTTCAATTGCTCTATCAAAAGAGATTTCGCCATCAAGATATTGCAAGATTTCTTGATAACCAATAGTTTTAACAAAGTTCGGAATACGTCCATGAATTTCTAAAAGTTTTTTAGTTTCATCGACTAAACCCATTTCAACCATTTTATCAACACGCTTATTAATTCTGTCGTAAATTTCTTCTCTACTCAAATTTATACCAATCCACTGAACATCATATTTCGGTTCAGATTGCATTGAAATTTCAGATAAAGGTTTTCCGAGTCCGTCACAAATTTCAATAGTTCGAATAATTTTTCTTTTTGAGGACTCTTTTAATTCTTCAAAGGATTTTTCATCGAGTTTTTTTAGAATTTCTAACAATTCTTCATTAGTTTTTTCTTCTAATTCTTTTCGCAAATCTTCATTTGGGGCTACTCTTGGCAAATCATACCCCTCTAAAAGAATTCTAAAATACAAACCAGTTCCACCAACAACAATTGGAGTTTTGCCTCGTGAAATTATATCCTCAACGGCTTTTGAAGCATCGTCAAAATAATTTGCAACTGAATAATCCACCTCAGGTTCGACAACATCTATCAAGTAATGTGGAATATTTTCTCGTTCTTCAATTGTAGGCTTTGCCACTGCAATTTCAAACCCTTTATAAACAAGTCTTGAATCCGCAGAAACGATTTCGCCATCAATTTTATGAGCAAGTTCAACGGCTAGTTTACTTTTGCCCGTCGCTGTTGGTGATGCTATTGCTATTACCTTTGATTTTTTCGTCATAATATAAGAATAATAGTACAAATACGTAAACAATGAAAGAGAAAAAGACCAAAGTCATAAATAAATATGTAATTGGATTAAACATTGATACGTAATTTAAAAGAACCAAAACAAAGTTTAAAACATTAATACCAATGAACAATAAAATTGACTGTGGTTTAACAAAAACTCTTGAAATTGATTTAAAAAATGCTATCAAAGGATTTTTCGTGGAATACATAAATTCAACAGGCCAAAACATTGTTCCAAATGAAAAAATTTGAACAGAAATCATCACAAGCAAGTACCAATAATTAACTTTTAGCAACTGAGCCTTTGTCATAGAATCAAGTAATGCTTGCATTGCAACAGGGGCTTCAGTTGCAGAAGCGAATTCTTTCATTGAAATTCCGACGTTACCAATAAAATGAATTCCGATTAAATAAACCGTAACGACAAAAATATTTGCAAAAAGCAAATACAAAAATGAAAAACCCATATAAGATTTTATGTATTCAGCAATCCCAACAGGAAATTCTTTCAACAATTTGAAAGGCTCGTTAATGTCCTCTTGCGATTTGCCTTTTTTAAAATTATCAACTGAAATTTTTACCATATAAAGCCAACCAGCAAGAAAAGCACTGAACATTAAAAACAAGGTTAAGTAAAACAAAACTGCTGAAGGCAAAGCACTAACAGCATTTTTAGCAACTATTAAATAAATATTCAACATAAACAAGAACACCAACAAGGGAGTTGCTAAGATTATCTTGTTAAATGTAATTTTAAAAGCATTTTTGAATACTTTAATCATAATTTATCACCGCTAAACCTTTTCCGTTTGTCTTTTTTGAACTTCTGCTTTACGTTTTTTACGACGCATCAAATCCACAAATGCCTCAAGTCTTGTAATATAACCTGCACGTCCTGACTGTTCGTCCATAACCAAAGTTAAAATTGGAATATTATGATCTTCACGCATAGCAGGGAAGATATTTTGCGACATAATTTCAGGCATGCAAGTAAATGGGCTTATATGGATAATACCGTCTTTTTTCTTCATATCAGCATAAACAACATCTGACACGCATTCTAGCGAATCACCACCGATATCTCTGTTCAAATATGGTTTTGCCATTTTTTCTGCCCTTTGCAAGTGAGTTTCTTTGCCTCTAAACATTTTTGGAATAATTGCATCTTTCAAGAAACTACCAACAGTTAAACTTCTTCTTGTTTGAACACCCATTCTGCCTAGTTCTCTTTCAATATATTGATTTGAGAAAGGATCACCAACAAGATAGATTTCACCTGTAATGTCAACGTTCAAAACTTCACGATTTTTGTCGATCTTAGTTTGAGCCATTTCTTTTTTAACAACTTTTTTCAATTTGTTCAATTCTCTGATAGAGCGAACTTTTTTATACATCTCAATACATTTGTTGTAATGACGTTCTGCCTCGCCGACATTAACCTCTCTTGCTCTGTAATATGCAAGTAAAGTTTCCAAATCATCAAGTGCAAAAACCATTCTAATCATCATAAAAATTGCACCTGCGGCAGCAAAATAATCGTTTCTACCTAGCAAATCGTGGAAAAATTTGAACAAACCTTTAATTCCATCGTACAAGTTTAATTCAATATAATTTGCATTGTAGCCCAAATCAGAAAGCGTATTTTGAATGTTTATACCGTAAACACCCAAACGACAACACCCTGGAGATGTAAGCATCGCAACGTAATCAGCACCGCCCTCAATTGCCTCAATAAAGTTACCCAAAATTAATTTGTATGGCAAACAAACGGCTTCAGGTGCATTTTTTACGCCCAAAGAAAGTGTTTTTTTGCTTGTATAAGGCGGAATATAAGGTTCAATACCAAATCTTCTCAATGCAACTGACCAAGCAACTGAGATTGTCCCCATGTGAGGAAATGCGACTGTAATTTTTTTATCATTTTTCTTCATTTTATTCTTCCATTCTGTAATTCAAATCTGGTTTTCTTGCTGCTAAAGTTTCATCTATTTTCTTAACTGAAGCCTTGTGAGGTGCTGTTAAAATCATTTCAGGATTTTCGTCAACCTCTTTTGATATTTCAATCATTATATTAATAAACTCGTCTAATCGTTGTTTACATTCAGTTTCAGTCGGTTCTATCATCATTGCCTCGTGAACGATTAGAGGAAAATAAATTGTTGGTGGGTGAACACCGCTATCCATCATACGTTTTGCGATATTTAAAGTTGAAACACCTTTTTCTTTTTGAAAATCCCCTGACAAAACAAATTCGTGCATACAAGGTTCATCATAAGGTAATTTATAATATTCTTTCAATTTTTCTTTTATATAATTTGCATTTAAAACTGCATCACCACTGACTTTTTTCAACTCGTTGCTCATCATCAAAATATAAGAATATGCTCTTACAAGTACACCGAAGTTACCGAAATAACCTTTAACCGCACCAATTGAGTGTTGCAAGTTATAATTTCTATGATACATTTGACCGTCAAACGTAATAACAGGAGTTGGCAAAAGTTCTTTCAATTCTTCAACAACCCCAATAGGACCTGCCCCAGGGCCACCGCCGCCATGAGGAGTTGAAAAAGTTTTATGCAAATTCAAATGAACGATATCAAATCCCATTAATTTTGGATTTGTATAACCCATAATCGCATTGAAATTAGCACCATCATAATACAACAACGAGCCGTTTTCGTGCATTATTTTTGAAATTTCTAAAACATTTTCTTCAAAAATGCCTAAAGTATTAGGATTTGTCATCATAATACCTGCAACATCTTCGTCTAACAATTCTTTTAACGCTTCGACATCAACTTGTCCTTTTTCGTTTGATTTAACTTGAACGATATCAAAGCCCGCCATGTGAGCACTTGCAGGGTTTGTACCATGTGCTGAATCGGGGATAATAATTTTTCTGCGATTTTCACCTTTTAATTCAAAATATCTTTTTACGACCATCATTCCTGAAAACTCGCCATGAGCCCCTGCTGCGGGTTGTAAACTAATTGCGTCCATGCCTGTAATTGTTTTTAAGACTTCTTGCAAGTTATACATCAATTTTAAAGCACCTTGCACATCTTCGTCTTTAAGAGCAGGGTGAAGATTTAAAAATCCGTCTAAATTTGCTAATTTTTCATTAACTTTTGGGTTATATTTCATTGTACAAGAACCCAAAGGATAAAAACCTTTTTCAATACAGAAGTTTTTATCAGACAATTCTTTATAATGACGTAAAACTTCTAATTCGCTTGCTTGAGGTAAACCAATTTCACCTTTTCTCAAGAATTTTTCGTCAATAAAATCGACGTTGCAGTCGCCCTCGAAAAAGTTTACACCATTTATTCCGTTATTTTTGTCAAAAATCGTTTTCAACTAAATCATCTCCTGTTTTTCTAATTCTTTTTTAATTCTGTTCAAGCCTGACTGAATAATTCTTGAAATCCTAGACGGCGAAATTTGGTATTCTTCAGACAATTCTCTAAGTTTTTTATCCTTAAAAAATCTTTGTTCAATGAATTCTTTTTCTCTTGGCGGTAAGGTTTTCATTAAATCAGCGACTTTGCTTTTTAATTGAGAGAACTCCATTGATTCTTCAGGACTTCTGTCTGTTGAACGAATAATTGTAGGATTTTCAGCATCTGCCATTTCGTCAACGGATAAAATTGTCTTATACATCGCTTCTCTAAGGTCATCTTGGCTCATAACCTCACGTTTTTGCTTCATAGAATACCATTTGTAACGACGGCGAACTTCGTTACGAATAGACCATTTTATCGCTGTTGAAAGATAAGAGTTATTATAAGACTCAGGGGATTTTTGTTTAAATAAGATGTATAAAGTTTGCGTGCCAATATTGACCATCTCAAGATAATCCAATAAATGCAGAGTTGATGCCATTTTTTGAGCCTCAACTTTACATACTGTTTCAATTAGATTTTGATAGTCTTTTAAATTTACCAATCTATCTGTTGGCATGAATATTCGCCTTATAAAACCTTATCCCATGGCTATTATATCAAAGAAAAAAATATTTAATCAGAATTATTAAATAATGATTACAAATCTTACCATTTCTTAGAAATTCGCAAAAAAATGACCGAAACAAAAGTTTCAGTCATTTAATCTTTTAAAAAAATCAAAAACTATTCAGCCATTAATTTTTTTGCTGCTAAAGTTAATCTTGATTTTTTTCTTGATGCTGTATTTTTATGTAAAATACCTTTAGAAACTGCTTTGTCGCATAATTGATATGCTTTTGATAAAGCACCTTTTAAAGCATCTTCATCTTTGGCTTTTGCTAATTCTAATACTTTTTTCAAAGCAGATTTAATAGAAGTTTTGAAAGCAACGTTTTTTTCGTGATTTCTTTCTGCTACCAATACTCTTTTCTTAGCCGATTTAATGTTTGCCATTTTGTCCTTCTTTCTTTATTGAGAAATTTCAAAAAGTTAATGACTCTTTTTAAAACTTCAAAATCACTCTGAGGATTGTGAGTAAGAAAATTTTAGAATAAACTTTTTGACTTGTCAACAAAATGTTAAGTTTATACCGTTCGGTATATAGGTCATTTCGGCTATTTTTGTAACATTTCAATACAAATTTTAAAAAATTTTGTATCTTTTTTTTGAATTTTATGTTATAACCAAAATATAAAAAAGGAGAGAATTGTTCAGACACAATTTACCCTAAATTTACACGAGAAAAAAATGGAGGCATTTTATTATGTCAGTAGGACAATTTGTTTTTATGTTACACAGCCATTTGCCATACTATCGTAAAGCAGGTATGTGGCCATTTGGTGAAGAAAATTTGTATGAATGTATGTCTGAAACATACGTACCTCTTTTAGATGCAATTTCAGAATTGTATGAAGAAGACGGAATTAAAGCAAAACTTACAGTTGGTATTACACCAATTTTGGCTGAACAATTGAACGACAAACATTTACAAGATGGTTTTGTTGAATACATGGACACAAGAATTAAAGCAGCCGCAGAAGATGTTGAAAGATATCCTGATCCTGAAGTTGAAAATTCAGAACATTTAAGTTACTTGGCTAACTTCTGCTTTAATCACTTATCAAAAATCAAAGACCACTTTGTAAACAGATATCACAAAGATTTAATCTCAGCATTCAAAAAATATCAAGATTTAGGTTGTATTGAAATCACAACATCAGGTGCAACACATGGATTTTCACCATTACTTGCAACTGACAACAACTTGAATGCACAATTCAAAGTTGGTTCAGATACAACAAAACGTTTATTCGGTAAAAAAGCAAAAGGTTGTTGGTTACCTGAATGTGCTTACAGACAAGGATATCAATACATCGGACAAGACGGTGAAAAGAAATGGCGACCTGCAATTGAAGTAACACTTAACAACAACGATATTCAATACTTCTTTACTGAATCACACGTAATTGAAGGAGGAAACTCAATTGGAAACAGACGTGTAATCGGACCTTACGGCAATATTGAATATATTCCATTACCTGAACGTGAAGCAACAGGTTATGACACATATTCAGCATACTGGTTACCTGATGCACAAGTTGCAGTTATGGGTAGAAACGACAAAGCAGGCTATCAAGTATGGTCAGCAGCAGACGGATACCCAGGTGACGGTGTTTACAGAGAGTTCCACAAAAAAGACGACAAATCAGGCATGCACTATTGGAGAATAACTTCTTCAACAACTGATTTGGGCGATAAAATGCTTTACGATCCAGTATTGGCATTTAACAAAATTAACGAAAACTCAGACCACTATACAACAATGCTTTACCACTTGTTGAACGATTACAAAAAAGCACACAACGGTAAAGAAGGTCTTGTAATGGTATCATTCGATACTGAATTATTCGGACACTGGTGGTTTGAAGGTGTTGAATTCATTAAACAAGTTGTTAAGAAAATCAACACATACTTAAAAGATGATATTCAAATGATGACAGCAGGCGAATACTTAGAAGCACACCCACCAAAAGAAGCAATTCAAATTCCTGAAAGTTCTTGGGGGGCAGGCGGACACTTCTACGTATGGATGAACCACTTGACAGAATGGATGTGGCCAATTATTCACTCTTGCGAAAAACGTATCACAGAAATCGCTTCAAGATATGAAGAAAAACCTCAAGATAAATTGTTATTGAGAGCATTGGCTCAATTATCAAGAGAAAACTTGTTGTTACAATCATCTGACTGGCCTTTCTTGATTACAACATGGCAAGCGAAAGACTATGCAACAGATAGATTTAGAGAACACGTTGACAGATTTGAAACTATCGCTGATATGATTGATTCAGGTAATATTGATGAAGCAAAATTATTTGAAATTGAAGATATCGACAACTGTTTCCCTGATATTGATTACAGAGTATATCTTCCAATTGAAGAAGGTGTAATCCCTCAACAAGCAACAAAATTGAAACCGTTGTATAAATAACAACATTAAATAATTACAGAAAAGACCTTACGCAAGTGAGGTCTTTTTTAATTCATATTTACAATATTTTACAAAATCTAAAAATTATTTTATCAACATGTATAATATATAAATAAAATTGATTTATTATTTAAGAAGGAAATTTATATGAAAAAATTCTTAGCATTCACATTGGCAGAAACTCTAATCGTAATGGGTATTATCGGTATTGTTTCAGCCTTAACACTACCAAACTTGAATTCATCAACTGGCGAAAAAGAAAAAATTGCAAAGGTTAAAAAGATTTACCAAAACCTTGACGATGCAATTGGTCGTGCTACAGCAGTTTATGGACCTGTAAACGAATGGTTCGCTAATGATAATTCTTATTCTGCACAAGTTACTCGTTTTGGCGATAGGGTAACTGAATTTATGAAAGTATCTAAAAATTGCGGAGTTACAACAAACCAAAAATGTTTTTCAAATCAAAGAATTAAAAACTTAGCAGGAAACAACGGCAACACAGAGGATTATGATGCACAAAACAATGCGTATAAATTCCAAGTTGCAGACGGCACTTCTTTTGCTATTGTAAGACACTCTAATTTTGGAAACAATGCTGTTTACTTATTCTTTAACATTGATGGAAACAAAGGTAAAAATGTTATAGGAAATGATGTATTTTCTCTAAATTATTCTATGACAGACAACATGATACTAGTCGACTCTACACCAAATATGAATTCTATCACTTCAACAGGTTGGGGAGAATCAGCAACAGGCTGGGTTATCACATTTGACAATATGGATTACTTAAAAGCAGGTACTGACGGAAAATGCAAAAACAACACTAGCATTACTTTAAGTGCCACAGGAAACAATCCTGTAACAAGTTGCAAATAGAAATTTTAAATCACAATAAAAAATGGCGAAACTCAAAAAGTTTCGCCGTTTTCTTTTATATTAATTATCACATACCGCTTAAAATCGCATTGTCTAATTTATTTCGATAAAAATCTGTATTGATATTCAATTTTGTACCGATATCAAGAAGTTTTTCTACAAACTCTCTATCAGCCTCGTTTTTAATGTCTTTCATTTTATCAATATATGAACCAACTTGGTGATAAATTTTATTGAAATAAGTGTTTTGAGCCTCAGAAATTTTCACATCAAGGTCAAGTTGTTCAATAAAATCAAAAATCTCCAAAGTTGCTTCTGCTTGATGAAGTTCAATACCTTTAGCAAGTCTGTTTATGTTTTGCAAAAGTTTGTAACTAAACAAACGGCTTGTAGGAGTTTTGTCGATTTCAACCCCAATTCTTTTAGCCTCAAAACAAATATCCGCTGCTTGCTGAATAATTTGCGGTTCAAGGAACGATTTTGATTCGTTAATCAAATCATTAAATTCTTTTGCCAAAGCATAACCTGCTGCAATTTTGAATTCATCAGGAACACTCAAGCCTAAAGACTGCATTTGATAAATAGATGCCTTGCCATCGTTATACAAATCCTTGTATGTTTGAGCGAATTTATCCATTTTATCTTTTAGCAAGATTTGAAGAATTTTGCGTCTTTCTTCAATGAAAATATCTTTTAAAGTGAAATATTCTCTGCCAAAATATTCATCGATATCACGAATAATTTCAGTAAACGGACTCAACAAGAAAGTCTTAACAAGTTCTTTTTGAATTCTTACATATTCTTCTTCTGTTGAGAAATCCTTAATCGCACAATGGAAATCTCCACCTTGGTATTGCATTAAAACAAACACAAGATTTGATTTTTCCAAAGTAACTTTTGAACTGATTTCAATATTACCGATAACAAAATTTGCGTTACCTTTTTGAACTTTTTTATAAGAATTTCTAGTAACTTTATAGCAATATACATCTTCTTCATCGTCAAAATCTTGATATAATGAAGAAATAGCCCAAAGCGATGCAATTTGTTTTTTAGTAACAATTGATGGTTTTACAAAACGTTCAAAAATATCTTTACCAGTGCCGTATTCTTTGAAATTACTTTGTGCTTCGCTCAAAATTTCTAAGAATTTTTCTTCAAAGTTTTTGTCAGTAAAGTTTGATGCCAATTGCATTGCTCTTGCTGCATATTTCATTATTTGAGTTGTTTCAATACCTGAAATTTCAGAGAAGAACCAACCGCAACTTGTATACATCAACATTGCTTGACGTTGAATTTCTAACAATTCCATACCACGAACTTTTTGCTCGTCAGTTAAATCTTCGATAAAATATTCGTTTTGAAATTTTTTAATATTTCTTTCTGTACGTTCAAGAATAACTTTTATGTAGTTATTTCTAACTTCCCAAGGATCAACTTTAAAGTATTTTTTGCCCTCTGTTTCAAAAAGAACACTCATTTCATCTCTCAAATAATCAAGAGCCTCTCTTAAAGGTTTTCTCCATTTTTGATTCCACCCTGGGTGTCCGCCTGTTGAGCAACCGCAGTCCTCTTTCCAACGTCCAACACCATGGAAACAACTCCAAGATGAAACAGGTTTTATTTCAACTTCCCAATCACTTCTGAATTTATCCAAGAATTCACCGTAATTAGTTAAAATAAAGCCTTCGTCCTCTGCTTTAATCTTCAATACGTAAGCCAAAGCCATATCACCGAATTTTGTATGGTGACCATAACTTTCGCCATCTGTTGCGATGTTTACAAGTTGAGGAAAATCTCTTGAACTTGAAACACCCTCTTTTAATCTTTTAATAAATTTATTACCGTCTTTTAACAACTCGTCAAAAGCAACTGATTTTGAAATTGCACCGTCATAAAAAAACAAATCAATATATTTTCCTGGGGCTGATTTAATGTAATATCTGTAAGATCTTGCAGGGTCAATGTTACCCCAACTTACGTCTTGCCAGTTTGATTCTTGAATTCGTTTAACTCTTTGTGCTTGATAAGGTGACAAAACAGTGAATTTAATACCGTTTTCAACCAAAACTCTCAAAGTATCATCATCAACTGCAGTTTCAGCAAGCCAAATACCTTCAGGTTGACGACCAAAACGATGAACAAAATCTGCAATACCCCATTTTGTTTGAGTTTGCTTGTCGTGTTCATTTGCAAGTGGCATAATCATGTGGTTATAAACCTGAGCCATTGCGTTACCATGTCCGCCATGTTGCAAAACACTCTTGATATCAGCCTTGATAACTCTGTCATACGCAAGTGGTGCATAATCTTCCATCCACGACAACAAAGTAGGACCAAAGTTAAAACTCATTCTTTCATAGTTGTTTACAACATCTAAAATTCTGTTGCGATTATCAACAATTTTTGACACAGAATTTGGATTATAACATTCTTTGTTTACTCTTTCATTCCAGTCATGACAAGGCAAAGCACTGTCTTGTAACTCAATTGCCTCAAGCCAAGGATTTTCTCTTGGCGGTTGATAAAAGTGTCCATGTATTGTTAAATAATTATTATTACCCATAATTTGCTCCGTTTTTCAACATTTTAGCACAGGACAAATATATGTTATTCATACAAATAACCTATTTAGTTTTTACAGGGTTAGATTTTGCTTTTGATGAAATAATTTTAAAATCTTCAACTTCTAACCAAGCATCACCCAAAGCATTTGAGAACACAAGTCCTGAATATTCAATAACGTCGTCAGTTTCCAAATCAATGAATTTTTCCGCAGTTTCTCTTTTCATAAAATTCTTTAATTCTGACAATGGAATATCATTTTTTGCATCATCACGTCTAATCAAAAATGCGATATATTTTTCAGAACTTCTCATTGCAGGTTTGTAATCCAAACCAAGGCTTGAAAATTTATCAAATTTTGCAGTAATTTTTACTCTTTTGTTTAAGTATGCAGTCGGATTTTTAACCAAATCCAAAGCCTTTACTGGAGTGTAAGTGTATGTAATAGGTTCTGTTTTGGCAACTGGTGTTTGAGTTTTTGGTTGGCTTGCTGTACTTTTTACAGGTGCAACAGTCTTAACATTCTTTGCAGGTGCAGTTGCAGCCATTAAATCAGAAGATGTTAATCCCCCAAAACAAAATACCAACATTGCAAAAACAACAATTATATTTACTTTTTTCATTTTTAATCCTTTCTTTTACAAGTTTATTTTAGCATAAGAATAAATTATTTTTCATTCCCCATACATCTCGTATTCAAATAATTTGTCAACAAAATCGGAATAAAACTTGAGTTTAATGCACTAAAATCAAACACAAACTCGTTAATCCCCGCATTTACAAACTCATCAATTTTGTCATAATTTTCAATAATTTTATCCTCAAACATGTGCATTCTGCAAAATCCATCACACGTAAACGGAAATAATTTGTTCAATTGTGGATTTTTTAAAGCAAATCCGCCTCTATGACAAGGTGCTTTGCAAGAAAGTCTTGAAACTATCGCACTGTCATTATTCAAAGGACACAACCCCATTGACGGAACTCGAACATTTCCCGCAATTGTAATTTTTTTGTTCGGAATAATATTTTTAATTTTTTTCAAAGTTACCAAAGCCTCTGACAAATCAGTTTGAGGCGTAAAATCAATTGTATCAATTGGGTGCAAATTGTTCAAACACTTGATAGACAAACTGTTTAACAAATTAACCCCTTGCCCAATTTCAACAGGAATTCGAGAAAAATCTCTATCGTTTATAACTGTCCAAAAATATCCTATATTATTTATAATTAAAGAAGATGCTATCGGTTCAGACAAAACAAGAGATTTATTGTATTCAAAAACTCTGTCAAAATCCCTTTCAATAAGAATTCTCGGAGTTGAAAGTTGAAATTTAATATTATTATTTTTACAGAACTTTTTAACTTTTTTAATTACCGTTTCAAAACTACTTGTCGCAAGGTCAGCAGTAGAAATAATTTCGCCGTATTCGATTGAATCAACAGGATTAAAACCAACTTTTGTAATAAATTTTTTCAAAGCCTTTAATTGGTCTAAAGCCGACAACCTTAAATTAATCTTGTAATGACTATCTTTGAAGTATTTTACATCACTTTTTAAACGAGTTTTTTTGTACTCCCATTCAAAATCCTGAATGTTACGACTGAATTTAAAATCACGTCCCTCTGCACTCACAACGTCGCCTGAAAAATGGTTTGTTTGATAAACACATTTTCTAACGTGCTTGAATGGAAGTTTTTGATTTTTAAATAATTTCGGCTTATCAAGAATTTTTTCGATTAATTTTATGCCGTCTAAAATTTCTTCTGATGTCGCAAATTTTCCTTTGATTACAACATCATTTATAGCATTAAGTTTTTCAATTTCTTCGGCAAACCAAGGCAAATTATCAGAATCAATTGCCAAAGGAAGATTTGTATATTTCTTAATTTTGGCAATATTTTTCAAATAAATTTCTTCGGTTATAATAACCTCATCGATTTTGTGAAAATTACTCATAAAATCAATACCTGAAAGGTTATGAATATCAAAATATGAGTCAATAATAACTTTGAACGGTAAAGAATAAACCTTAATCGCCTCTAAAATTGCAAAACAATTCACAAAAATTCCGTCGATTTTAGTTGTTTTCAAATAATTAATCATTTTTTTGATAACAACTAAATCTTCTTCGGTGATATTGTGTTTAAAATTAACAAAGATTTTACAATTATTACGTTTTGCAACATCAATAAATTCTGAAATATATTCAAAATTTCCGTCCATAAATTTTTTATGATAAACATAAAATTTACGGCAAGATGTAGATTTAGCAAAGGTTTCGATATCCTCAGGCTTTTTTACTGGTGCAAATAATTCAATCTCGTTCATGAGATAATTATATAAGCACAAGAAAAAAATTAAATGTTTTGTTAAAAAAAGTAATAAAGCATGGAAAATTTTTTATTAATTGTGCTAGTATATTATAGTATATTATGCTCGAAGTATTGTACTAAAAATCCAACTAGAAAAGCCAAGAGCATTAGGGGAAACGTAACTATATATAGAAATTGGGGAAAATGATTAGCGGATTCAGTAACGAAAGAGTTAGTTATAGAACAAGATACTTGAACTTCCCGTCAACATTGACAGAGAACGTTCCAAGCATTAGTAAACCTACGGTTCATGTTATTAAAATCAGATTTAATAACATCTTTAAGAACGAAAAGGTAATGTTTGCCGTAATTTCAGTATCCTTGAGCGTTATCTCTTTACTTATTGGTCTTGGCATGTACTCAATGTATAGAAACGTAACCACAGAAGAAATGATTGAAGCCCCTCAAACAGTTGCTATGGAAGAATTACAGTCTATCAGTGCAGAAGATGCAGGAATAACTGTGATGAACAAAGCAGGCATGCCTGCTGGCATGTCAGGTTCACAACAAGGCGGAAATTTCTTTGCTTACAACAACGGTGGCGGAATTGACCCTAATTCAATGTTGTTGGCAAGCGGAAACAAAAAAGAAGGAAATCCTACTGGCAAAGAAGTTTTAACAACAAAAAGAGCAGTAGTTGATATTGACGATAAAGTTGCAGTAAATCCATTTTTACCAACAGATGAAATTAACAAACGAGTAACTAAAAAAGTGGTAAAACCAAATCCAAACTTTATATTGCCACCATCTGCTAGTGACGTAAGCGAGGGTGCAAGATTGTTACTTCAAACATCTGTATCAGGTATTATGTATGATGCTTATAGCCCATCTGCAATCGTAAAAATCTTTAACACAGATTACCTTGTAAAAAAAGGTGATTCAATTTTAGGATACAAAATCCTAAACATTACGCCAAAAACTGTTGTAATAAAACGTGATGCGAATATTTACAACGCACCTATCGGCAGAATTTTGGCAACGTTAGATACAGTAAACAACAACGAAATTTCACATTTGAACACAAGATTTGGCGGTTCGAATGTAAATTCAAGAAGGTAAGAAAAACAACATAATCGGGAGTAAATAATGATAAAAAGAAACTACAGACTATTGGGGATAATTTTAGTCTTAGCAATATTAACAGTATTAACAACATCATTTGCATTTGCTAATGATTTACGTTTGGCTGTTGCTCAAAACAAACCTGTATTGAGAGGTAATCCTACAAATCAAGCAATTGATTTGAGAGGCTCTACTAATATTTCAAGAAAAAATCCTAAAATTACAGTTAGTTTAAAAAATACAGACGTAAAACCTGTATTGAGAATGTTTGCCGACAAAGCAGGCATAAACATTATTTTACACCCATCAGTTAAAGGTTATGTAAACTTAGACCTTGTAAACGTACCATTAAACGATGCTTTCAGAATGGTTTTACAAGTAACAGACCTTACTTACTCTCAAGACGGAAACACAATCATCGTTTCATCTAGTGAATTTGCAAGAACATCAGGTATATCAAAACAAAGTATCAACACTGTTCCTGTAAACTATGTAGATGCTTCAATGATTGCAAACTTTTTAAATCAAAATATATTTTCAAAGAAAACTCCAGGGTTATCTAACTGGGATGTTGTTGTAACAAACGCAACAAGAAACGAATTATTGGTATTTGGTACACAAAACGACTTAGCAATGGTTAAAAAAATCGTTGCTAAATTTGACGTACCACCATTAAATACAACATTTACAGTAAAACATACAACTCCTGCTGAAATGGCAACTCTTGTATGCAGAATGTTAGGAATGACAGAGGGTGTTCTTGATGAAAGTTCACAATCTGTTCAATGGGACTACTCAACTCGTAGCGATTCTCCTGCCCCTCAAGGTGGTAGCGGTTCATCAGGTTTAACA
>SAMEA104315436__coassemble_1303_pt1 | contig 16563 bp, 18 predicted proteins | sample SAMEA104315436__metabat2_low_PE_046 | metagenome-assembled genome bin SAMEA104315436 (sample SAMEA104315436) | gut metagenome | biome: Monkey gut; feature: monkey-associated habitat; material: faeces | place: China | collected 2013
TAACAACAATTGTGCAACAACTAAATTTGCAACCATATCATCGATTTGTGTTCCCAAAAAGATAATTCTTTCTCTCAACAATCTTGAAAAGATGTCGAATGAACGTTCACCTCTGCTTGATTGTTCGATTACTACAGGTACGAAACTCATTTTTTAATTTCCTTTCTTTATATAAAATATTATAATTTATTTTCTTCCGTTCTTCTATTTTTATTATTTTTTGTCTTTTTTAGGTGCTACATAGTTCATTGTATTGTTTTTTACAAGAAAGTCTGTAACTTTTTCACTCAAGATTTGTTGTGAAACTGCACTCAACATTGTTGGGTTCATTGCTAATTGTTTCATAACTTCTGTTTTGTCTAAACCGTAAGCACTTTGCATTTCAGCAACTTTTGCAGTCATATCATCTGCATTCATATCGATTTTTTCTAATTTAGCAATTTTATCGATAACTAAAGTGTTTTTAATTCTTTTCAAAGCATCTTCTTGAGTAGATTTCATAATAGAATCTTCGCCTTGTTGTTCAACTGCTTGTTCATAAGTGAAGCCTTGTTGAGCCAAGCGTTGTTTATATTCGTTTAACAACATTTGTTGTTCACGTTCTATCATTGATGGTTGAACATCAATTTCTACGTTATCAAGAATTTTGTCGAATACTGCAAGTTCAGCAGCGTGTCTATCACGAGATTCTTTATCTTTTTGCAAGTAATCTTTAACATCTTTTTCTAATGCTTCTACTGAATCAAAGCCCATTTTCTTAGCGAATTCTTCGTTTAATTCAGGTCTTACTTTTTGTTTGATTTCGTGAATTTTGATTTTGAACATTGCAGGAGCACCAGCCAATGTTTTTTCGTGATATTCTTCAGGGAAGTTCAAATTGATTTCGAATTCTTCATCAACTTTGTGACCAACTAATTGTTCTGCAAACCCTGGGATAAATCTTGAATGAGCCAAATCTAATGTGTAGTTTTTGCCGTCACCATGTTCAATTTTTTCGCCGTTTGAGAAACCTTCAAAGTCAAATTTTACTAAATCGTCTTCTTTTGCAGGTCTATCAACAACTACTTCATAAGTAACTGCTCTATCAAGCATATTATCTAAAGATTTTTGGTAAGCATCTTCTGGAATAACGTATTCTTCAACATCTACTGTCAAACCTTTGTAATCTTTCAATTCAAATTCAGGTCTAACTTCAACTTTTGCTGTAATTTTTAAGTCTTCACCAATATTGAAGTCGTAATGTTCAACTGTTGGTTGAGAAATTACATCTAATTCGTTTTCTTTAATTGCTTGTTGGAAAACTCTTGGAAGTAACGATTCCAAGGCTTCATATTTAATTCTATCTGCACCGATGTGTTGTTCTACAACTGCTCTTGGTGCTTTACCACGTCTAAAACCTGGAATATTCATGTGTTGAGATATTCTCATAGACGCTTTGTTATAAGCATCAACTGCATCTTTTGCAGGAAATTCAATGTTCATTTTTACTACGTTGTGTTCTTGTTTTTCTAATTCAATTTTCATATTTCTCACCTTATATTATTACTGATTAAATTATATCAAGAAAAGATTGCTTGTAAAGTTATTAACAATCTATGGTAAAATAATTTTGAGGAAAATTATGATTAAAATTTTAGAAAAAGCAAAAGACACTCATAACCTTAGTTTTAAAGAACTTGTCGCACTTTTGAAAGACAACTCAATTAATGAAGAACTTTTTAAAATTTCAAACGAGGTTCGAAAGGAATTTGTGGGAGATGAAGTTCATCTTCGAGGTCTTATTGAATTTTCAAACATCTGCAAATGTAGTTGCAAATATTGTGGTTTAAGAAAAGATAACTCTAATCTTGAACGATACAGGCTTACTCCTGAACAAATTCTTGATTTTGCACAAAAAGCAAAGAATTACGGCTACAAAACTATCGTTATGCAGTCAGGCGAAGATGCTTTTTTCAACAAAGAAATTTTAACAGATTTAATCAAAGAAATTAAAAAACTTGATGTTGCTCTAACTCTTAGTATTGGTGAAAAAACTTATGAAGAATATGAAGTCTACAAAAATGCAGGTGCTGACAGATATCTTTTGAGAATTGAAACCACAGACAAGGAACTTTACAAAAAAATGCACCCAAACATGAGTTTTGAAAACAGGGTTCAATGCCTTAAAAACCTTAAAAAATTAGGTTACGAAGTCGGAAGCGGTTGTCTTGTCGGACTTCCTGAGCAAACTATCGACTCTTTAGCAAATGATATCTTGTTTTTCAAAGAAATTGATGCGGACATGGTAGGCATAGGTCCTTTTATTCCGCACCCACAAACCCCTCTAAAAAATGCAAATCAAGGAAGTTTTGAACTTGCACTAAAGGTTATGGCTCTTACAAGAATTCTTTTGCCAACGATAAACATTCCTGCAACAACGGCAATGGAAACTCTAAACCCTAACGGAAGAATTATCGCCTTACAGTCAGGTGCAAACGTTGTAATGCCAAACGTTACAGAGGGCGAATATCGAAAAAAATACGAAATTTACCCAAACAAAATTTGCATAAATGACACTCCAAACAAATGCAGACACTGCATTGAGGGTAAAATTACTTCCATCGGAAGAACTATTTCAACCGGTTACGGATTTCACAAAAAATAAGCAAACAAAAAGGCGGACACTTTCGTGTCCGCCTTTTTAAAAATCTTTTTATGAATAAGAATATTTGATATTCTTATCGAATTGTGCTGAGCAAGTTGCATATTCTGCTTCAACCATTTTAAGTTTTGATTGATATTGCAACAATTGTTGGTCTAATTTCTTTTCTAACAAGTGCAATCTTTCTTTTCTAGCCTCTAACTGTTTAAGAACAGGGCTATCAGCACTCAAATCAGTACCTGCGTTAATCAATTGAGCATCTTGTGCTGTCAAATCTGCTTTTGCTTGTTGCACAAGTTGAATTTTATATTCTAAGTCCAACCTTTGTGAGTTCAAAGTGAACATTCTCATTGACGATGTTAATAATCCCATTTTATTAGTCCTTATCTAGTTTGATCTAAATTTTTTCCTTTAAGGAAGTTGTGTTGATTATTTTCTGCGATTAATGCTTCCATACGGTTCAATTGATATCTGTGGTAATTAACTCTGTATTGAGCCATTTTCAATTTTTTTCGAACAGTCAATGCTTCTTTTATCGATGTAACGATATCATTCGCAAGAGCCTGTATTGGATTTTTCTTTGCAAAATAGTTTCTTGTATATGCAACGAAATTCATTATTCGCTTGAAGTTAGTCTGTAAAGCCTCTACTTGGAACATATCGTTCTCCTTTTCATAAACTTTATAGATTGCCTTCACATATTTAAAAACATGTTTTAACCTTTTATTGCCTATATTTTAGCATGTTTGTAACATGTCTTAATCATGCGGTACAATCTATCTTATCACCTGTAATACTCAAGAAAACAACTTTTCTTTTCATATCCGAGTATTTTATCGGCATAGATTTTTTTAACTTTAGGGCTGAGGGCACTTTTTGAAACAAATTGTAATAAAAATTTACAATAGCACACAAAACCTTTATAAATATATTATTTACAAAGATTTTGTATATTATTACTCTTAAATATGTACGTAAGTCCATAAAATTATTCTTCTACTAAATTCCTATAAGTTTTGGATTGCTTTTGAGTCAGAATCCATACCTTCTTTTAACATTTTTCTAACGATTTCACCTTGAGTATCAAGCATTTTGCAAACAGTTTCGATATTTCTTACTTTGTTTGACAAAATTGTATCAGCATTTGCAAGGATATTTGATGAAACGTTTTGATATGCGGCTAAAGCGGCAGATGAAGTACCTTGCATCAAGTTACCCATAACAATTGCAGGCAAACCATATTCACCCAAATAAGGTGCTGCCGCTGTCATAATGCCACCCCAACCTGAAATAAGACCAGCGATTGGCATTACAACATTTTGCATACCTAAACCGTAACCATTCGCAGTACCAACACCATAAGCGGTAGCACTTGCAACATCAGCGATACCACCCAAAGCAGATGCACCACCTGTTACAACACCTGATGAAGTTCCCAAACCACTTAAAGTATCAGTGATTGAAGAAGCACCACCAGTTGCAAAACCGCTTAATGAAAGTCCTGCTGCACCGTTTGGAAAACCTGAGTAGTTACCTAAAGTTCCGATACCAAACGCTGAAGATGTACCATTTACTTGTGCAGTAGAACCTGTAATTGGTGACCAATAAGAAGTCCCAGGGATATTAAATGATTGAGTACCACCCATTGCTGACATAAAAGATGATGGTGCAAACAAACTTGCTAATTTATACAACGCACCGCCTGCCAATTCAAAGCCTGTACCTGAACTTGCAGAACCTGATACGGTTAAATCTCTCAAGCGGTCATAAGTTTCATACAATTGAACCTTTGCATCGCCTGAGGCAGCACCGAATTTATTTGCTATTACAAGTAAACTATCATTTTTATATGACATATCTTAACCTCGTGGTTTTATGGGAAAACCCAATTACTACTATCCTCGAAATCGCAAGTGTGCGGTTAAACACACCTGCAATTTTTCGAACTGACTCATTAATAAAGATATTAACGAGTCGATACTTATTATTTGAATGTACCGAATGTTGATTCGACGTTCTTTTGAAGTACGCCTTTTACGGCTTCCATTTCGGTTGTCAACGCTTTTTGTTCAGTTTCTAACTGTTTTAATCTCAATTCAAGAGTTCTATCTTGTTCTTGGATTAACGATGTTTTTGCGTTGATATCAGCCATTTGTTTTTCATACTGATTCAAATCATAATTGTATTGATTCATCGCATCGTTGTATGCTGCTTGGTTTGTTGTTTCTTCTGCAGTCAATTCGAAGTTTGTACTCATGTTTTTCAACTTCATGTTTGCAAAACGTCCTGAACCTGAAGCATCGTCCATTACTGCATAATCAGTATTTGTAACTTTTTCTTTCATTGTAGTTGCATAATATTGAGTCAATGATGGTTGATAATCAATACCTGATGAAATTGAATAGTCATCTTCTGCGTGTTTTGTTTTTGCAATACAATCTTCTAATTCAGATTGAGTTACGTAATATGTATTACCGTTTTTAACATATTTGTAAACTTCACCATTTTCAACCATTTCTTTAGTAATACCACCAGCATTACCGAAGTCGTTGATGATTTGATTAATTGCAGTTTGGTCTACAAGGCTTGTTTTGTCAGAGAAGTCAACTCTTTCAGCCTTTGAGTTACCTAACATGTAGTAATCTAAAACATCTTCAGTAATTGTTTCTTTGTAAGTTCCGTCAGGATTTACAATTCCGTTTGCAACTTCTGTATCAGCAGTAATTGTATTATCCAATTTTTGTGTTGTATATTTTGTTACAGCATTTCCGTCTGCATCGTAACCTGTGTATGTATACAAATCGCCGTCAAATACTGCACCGTTATTTGAATGAGCATAAGCCTCAACATAAGCCTTGTATTCGTCTGAATCAGGGTCTAGTTGTGCGTAATCTGAATCAACATAACCTGTACCGTTCCAAACTTGTAATTTATCACCAACACCGTCCCATTGGAATTTGTCGTTTGCTGATGCGTCAACAGTTGTACCTTGTACGTCAACTTCTTTTGCTTGAGGTTTAGTCATTTTTTGTACTTGAGGGTTTGAGTTTGTTGTTTCAACACCTTTGTATACATCTTCATAGAAGTAGTATGTTACAAGTTTGTTGTATTCTGTACCGTCAGCATCTTTTTTGTCTACTGACTGAATATCAGAAATTGTGTAAGTGTTAATACCATCGTTGAATGAGTACTGCAATGAAGTGTAATCTGTAATGCTTGGTACTGTTGGAATTGTTAAGCCTAACATTTGATTCCATAAACTAGCAGATTGGTTACCTAAAGCAGTACGAGCCTGGTTGATTTGTTGACCTTCGTATTCAACATTGGTTTTTCTTGCGGTAAGACCTAAATATCTTGCCTGTGATGCTGCCATGCCCATAGTGTCATCTCCTATCTTTATAAACTACTAACGTTGTTCTTGAGTTTACTCTCTCTTTCTTATTAATGACCATTCTCTGAAAGTCAATAATATTCATGATTATTATACGGTATGTTAAGATTTTTTTACATTAAAAAAGACCAATTTCATACATCTGAATTAGTTAGAATTTCTGAAATACATTAAACGAATTAAAATATGTTTGTAACAAACATGTAATTATATATACATGTATAAGGTTACAAAATTGACGTATATTTTTGGTTGAATTATAATTAATGGTACGGGAGTTTATGTGTATAAACACGATTTATTTATTATAAGGTGGGAAGATGAATTATAGAACTAAAAACAACGTTTTGTTATTACTAGAAGATAAGACTGATGTCTATGCTGAAAGAATTGCTCTTGGCATTAAAACTGCTTACGGTTGGAAAGAATTCACATACAAAGGCTTAGGCTTAATGGCAAGAAAAGTCGCAAGTTTCTTGATGAACGACTTACAACTAAAGAAAAATGAAAGAGTTGCTATTCTTTCTGAATCAAAACCTGAATATGGTGCTTGCGTATTCGCATCTATCATGGCAGGCGGAACAACAGTTCCTTTAGACATTAAATTAACAAAATACGAATTGGTTTCAATCCTTTCAGACTGCAAACCATACGTATTATTTGTTTCTCAACACTACATTGATAAAGCATTAGAAATTCAAAAAGAAGTTGACTCAATAAAACACATTATCGTAATGGACGAACCAACTTACAACTTGGATTTACCAAGTTTATATACAATAAACGCATCTCCAAATTGTAAATGGCGACACAGAAATTCAAAATCTTCTGCATTTATCATTTACACATCAGGAACAACTGGAAATCCAAAAGGTGTAGACATTTCATTCAGAAACATGCTTTCTCAAATGAGCGACCTTGAAGAAGTTTTCCCTAACTTCATCAAAGTTGGCGAAAATACTCAAGTATTATCAATTTTGCCAATGAACCACTTATTTGAAATGACAGTTGGTTTCTCAACCTTCTTATATTGGGGACTTTCAGTATTCTACACACAATCTCTAAAACCAAAAGATATTCTTTCTATCATGAGAGAAAAACAAGTTGGCTTGATGATTGTAGTTCCTGCATTCTTGAAATTATTAAAAGCAGGTATTGAAAACGAAATCAATGCAAATCCAAAAACTAAGAGAATTTTCTCAATAATGTTCAATATCGCAAAACGCATTCCATCAATGAAAATCAGAAAAATGATTTTCAAAAAAATCCACGATAAATTCGGTGGAAAATTCAATGGTTGCATTTGCGGTGGTGCACCAATTGACAAAAACGTTGCAAACTTCTTTGAAACAATTGGTATCAAGGTTTATGCAGGTTATGGTTTGTCAGAAACAAGCCCTGTTGTATCTGTAAACTATGACAAGCGTAACGACTACACATCAGTAGGTAAACCACTAAAAAGTTTTGAATGCCGTATCGACAAAGTTACAGGCGAAATCCAATTAAAAGGACCTTGCATTATGAAAGGTTATTATAATCAACCTGAATTAACTGCCCAAACTATTGACGAGGACGGTTGGTTACACACAGGCGACATCGGACATTTAGACAAAGACAACCATATTCACATTACAGGTAGATTAAAAAATATGATTGTTCTTTCAGGTGGTAAAAAAGTATTCCCTGAAGAAGTTGAAGCAGTTTTGGAATCAAGCAATAACTTTGCTGAAGTTTGCGTAATGGGTTCATCTCGCACAGGTGGAACAAAAGACGGTACAGAAGAAATTGTTGCAATTATCGTTCCAAAAGATACTTACATGAAAGATAAATCTGACGAAGAATTGAACAAAGTCGTAAGAGAAGAAGTAAAACAATTGTCAAACAGACTTGCACCTTACAAACGACCTATCAACATCGTCGTACACAAAGAAGAATTACCAAAAACAACTACAAGAAAAGTTAAACGTAGAGCGGTAAAAGAAATGTTGAATTTGTAATAAATTATACAAATAAATATAAAAAATGACGGCGGATTTTTCAAATCCGCCGTCATTTTTTATTAACCTTTTTCAAACTATTTACAAGAAGTAACAGTTGCGTTCAAAACTGTTCCATTAGGGCATTTATTTTGACTATTTACTTTTAAATAATCCATATTTCCATAGTCAATTACCCAACCTGAACAAGCAGTTTTCCACCCTAAACAAGTGGTCGCAGAATTGTAATTTTTTGATTGTCTTTGTCTAGGAACAATTCCCTCATCTTCTAAAATTGAAAAAGAGAATTTGTCATAGCCATCTTCATTTTTACCTTTTGACCTACCGTCAATATCTATCAAGATAGTACCACAAGTTGCACTAACATCTGTTGACTCTAATTTTGAACAATTTTTTGTCGCCCAAACTAAAATACCAGTACCATCTGCAGTAACCATTGTTGGCAGAGAAGTATTTTTCTTACCTGACTCATCATAATAATAACAGTCATCAGGATTTGTTGTACCACAATATTTTGATACTTTCATAAATTCACTCATTCTTTCCAAAAATTCAGATGAAACATTTCCATCGCTATCACCAACAGTCCATTCATTAATTGGTCCATAAATCGCTTCCATACGACCATAAGCATCAGTCAAATTTTGGTAAAGTTTTTTTACCTTAGCAACTTTTTCTTTTTCACCTGTTGAACTATTCAAGTTTGGCAAAGTTAATGCTGAAACTATGCCAATAATACCCATTACAATAAGAGTTTCAGCGAGCGTAAAGGCACAAAATTTTACCATAAATTTAGATAATGATTTCTTCATAAGCACCTCATTTGATTAAATTTTAAATAACAGGTATTACAATTTATTTTTATATTTAAAAATTTTAAGTTTAATGCCAAGCATAACTTAAAAACATAGATTAATAATCTCTCGTACTATTTTAACGTATTTTTTACTCTTTTATCAGTATAACATATTTTTTCAACGACATCAAGTGTTCAAAACACCCCAATTTTACAAACAACCGTTAAACCATAGCGAATTCTATCAATTCAGGAGTGTTTTTCAATTCGTAAAACATTTTAGCAGCGACCTTGAATTCATTTGGGTTTGCACTAACCAAAAATCTTTCACTTCCACCATTTTCATTCAACAAATCCATTTTTTCCAAATCAGATTTAATATATTCTGCAAAATAAACAGATGGATCAATAAACAAATCTCTAGGTGCAAATTTTGTTAAAACATCAAGCAAAAATGGATAATGCGTACACCCCAAGATTATCTTATCAGGGTCATTTTCAAGCATTCTATCCAAATTCTCTTTTATCAATTCAATACTTAATTCGTCGTTTTGTTTATTTCCTTCAACGATTTGAACCCACCCAGGGCAAGACATTTCAAAAACTTCAATATTTTTGTTGTGTGCGTTAATTTCATGCCTATACGCACCTGACGAAATTGTCGCAGAAGTAGCAAAAACACCCAATTTCTTTATTGGAAGTTCTGCAATAACCTTTGCACAAGTTTGAATTATCGGATAAAGTTTGTAATCAAAAGAATTTTTATATTCTTCGTAAACATTTGCAGAGGTTGTATTACAAGCCATTACAACCGCCTTAACATCTTCAAGTTTAAAATAATTAAATATATCAGAAGTTAAGTCGATTAATTGTTGCTTTGTTTTTTGACCATAAGGGCAATTTTTCAAGTCGCCAAAATAGATGTAATCTTCGTTTGGCAAAATTGATTTCAGTTTTTCGTAAACTGTCAAGCCACCGACACCTGAGTCAAAAACTGCTATGGGTTTATTTTTTTTGTTGCTTGTAATAATTCATTATCCCTTCTGCAATTGATTTTGCGGTTGCTTGTTTACGTTTTACAGAAACCATATCTGCACGTTCTTCGTCGTTTGAAATAAATCCTATTTCGACAAGAATTGCAGGCATTGTCGTATGATTTATAACATAAAATCTTGATTTAAACAAGCCTCTGTCTTTTGAACTTACGCCTTTTGCAAGCGAAGCGTGAACTGTTTTTGCAAGTCCAATACTGTAATCGTGATAATAATGTGTTTCAAGACCTGTTGCTGAAGTACCCTCACTTGAATTTACGTGAATACTTACGAAAATATCAGGGTCATGTTCTTCTGCAAATGTAACTCTGTCTTGCAAAGAAACATCTTTATCCTCATCACGAGTCATATAAACCTTGTAACCATTTGAACGTAGGATTTGTGCCACCCGTTTTGAAACATCTGTTGTAATATCTTTTTCGTATATGCCTGAACGAGTTGCCCCACAGTCAGTTCCGCCATGTCCTGGGTCAATTACAACAACTTTATCACCTGATTTTCTTGATTTGATAATCTTTTCAGGATTTTTTGTTGGCAAAGTTACAACACTTTCAGGAGTTCTAGTTGTAACAGGCTCTTTCTTTGTGCCTTTTATCGCTAATTTTATTGTTCTTGCGTCCGCCCCTGTATAAACTTTTACTTTGTCATTTTTATCCAAAGGAATTGAATATCTCAAGCCAATTCTTGGCATTAAATCAATTCTTGACGAAGTCATTTCTGTTCCTCTTATAATTGATTTAAAGTCTTGGTCGTTATATTGAACCGCATTGAAAAAATAAATCGTCAAATTCGCAGAACCACGTTTCACCGCATAAACAACTGGTTTGTTAAAATAAAAATTCAAGCCGTAATTTGCAGAATCAACTTTTGTAACTCTTGTTGAAGTCAAATTTGTTTTTATTGAACTCAATTGAGAATGATTCATCACATCTTTATTTGCTATCAAAATTGACTGATTATCAGCAGAATAAATCGGAATATATTTATCAGGATTTTCTGTTGTGATTACGATACGAGCCTTGTTTGCCTCAAACTGCCCAATTCTTACTGTATCAGCCCCATATTGAAAAATCTTTGAGCGAATTGCAGGTGCGGTATAAGTGTTTGGCAAATCAATTACCAAACGGTTTGGAGAACCCAACTGAATTGGTTTTTCCATTGAAAAAGAACCTACACCACTCAACAATATTCCATTTTGTTTTGCAGAAACTCCTTTTAAATAATATCTTGTTTTTAAAACAAAATCTTTTTTAATCGTTTTTACATTTGCGTTTTGATAAGAAGTTTTCACATTCACAGGAACGGTCGAATTATCAAAGGCTTGCTGAATTTGACTTAAAACTTTTTCATTTCCACCTTGCTGAACAAAAGGTTTTTCATCAGCGGTAATACTTTGCGAAACCATTGATATAAATGAATAATAGTCAGTATTTTCAAATTTTTCATCACGATAAGAAGTGTGCATATAATTTGCATCGTAACAAACTTGATTATTAAAAGTAACAAAAATATTGTTATTCAAGCGATACAACTTCAAATTATCTGTGTTATATTTTTCAGAAAAATAAATTACAACCCTTACAACATTTGGATTTGTAGAATTTTGCGAAACAACAATTTGTCGCAAATCACCGCCAGAAGAAATTTGAAAATCTTGTTTATCCGTTGTCAAAACAGAGTTTGGAATATCAAAATATACTCTATTTGGATTTTGTAATTTCACAAATTTAATACTGTCAGTTTGTTTGGTATTAAGTGTTGACGACAGGTAAAGCATATTTGCAGACACATCATAGCCGACAGAAGAAATTTTTTCGTCAGCAAATGCAAACTGCACACATACAAAAAATAATATTAAAATGTATCTTAAAAAATTTTTCATATACTTATACCGATTTTAATATTGTACCATTTTTTTTACATCTTGAAAAATAGTTGACCTTTCTTAAAAAAAAGGATATGATTTTATAAAAAAAGGGATAATTTTATGAATTTAAAAAGACGTTGGTATGATAATCACGAAGAAGCAACAAGGGCTTTCGACATACTACAAAAACTTGATAACGAATCTCGCAGAAGATTATCAAAAGATTTAATCGAAATTGTTAAACAAATCAAAGAACTTCATCGTGAGGAAGAAGAACCAACCTTGAGCCTTGGAATTGAACGAGTTTTAGGACTTTATCAACAAAGTGTAAACGAAAGACGTTGGTACGACACAAATCACGACTTAAAATACGCACTAAAAACTATGTCTACACTTCCAACAGAGGACTTTTTGAATATTATGGAAGGTTTATCAGTTTCAATAAACGATTAAAATTTGAATATATTTTACTAAGCAAAAGGGTTGATTTTACTAAAGATTAACCCTTTTTTGTCGTTAAAAATTTTGAAAGGAGAAATTTTTAACCCATGGCACGAATTATTGAAAACGAAACAGGAAACAGAAGAATTATCAAAATGACGACAGACGACGTAATAAGTGTTGTCAAAGAGTATCAAAAGCACGTAAAAATAAGAAGTTCTTACGAAGAAATCAGAAACCAACTAGAAGATTGCGTAATTTTTATTCCAGAAGATGTTTAAATCAACCATTTAACCCAAATTTACATGAAAAATATTGATATTTGAAATAACATCATTATAATTTAAACAGATAGACACTATGGATAATTGGAGGTACGCTTATGGGAATGGCAGCATCTCAGGCTCGTTATTTAGGTTTAACGGCTAGAAAAACTAACGTAGAATACGAAGGACAACAAATTAACCAAGCACGTACAGCCTTGGCAAACCAATCTGCGAATTTGTGGAACAGAATGTTAGCCTTGCAAGTTCCAACTGCACCTAACACAACTGACTACACAGAGCAACAATATGCTTTCTCTGATGGATATAACAATTACGAAATTGATAAACTTCAACAAGTTGATAAAGAAATTGATGGCGAAAAATATAACTATCTTGTAACTTATCACTACAACCAAGATGTTTACAAAGGAATTCAAGAAAAGAATTCTAACCCTCAAGTTCAAAGAATTGACACATACAAAACTGCAGAAGGTAAGCAAAAAGACATCGAAGTTTCAAAAGATGATACACAAAATACTTACACAGTTACAGACAAAACTGGACAAACACAACCAACCGTATTCAAACCTTGTGATGATAAAGATTTGCAAGAATTGAAAGAATTGGCTTCAAAAGGTATCATCAAAATTGACGATATCGAAAAAATGTATAAGAGCGAAAGCGATGACGGCGTAAAAACTTTCTGCAAACAAAAGGACCTTGAAGCAGTAAAAGAACAAAAAGAAGACGAATTAAAATACGCTCAAACACTAAAAGATGACTACACATACAAAGTTGGTAACTCAAAAGCAGAACGTTACAACCCTGATGATGTTGTTCAAAAAACAGCATTAGAACAAATCAGACACGATTTCCCTCAATTAAACGGAATTTCTGATGAAGATTTATGGGTATATAGCAAAAACGGTAAAACTTTCTTCGCAACAGAAGAAGAACTTGATGCTTGCGAAATTACAGGTATTCAAAACCAAGTAAACGACAAATACCAAATTTCATCAACAATTGATTACCAAAAAGTTTTGAACCAATACTATGCAACAGACGTAAAAGAAAAAGTAACAAACACTGAATATGCAAGACTTGATGACGTTTCAGGCTCAGGAAGATTTCAAAATATTAAACTTGAAAGCACAAGTACAAAATTCTCACTAAATTCTGAAACAAAAACTGATGAAACTGCATACGAAAACGCAATGCAACAATACAATTACGATATTTTGCAATATGAAAAAGAACTTGCTGACATCAACTCAAAAACTTCATTAATTCAAGTTCAAGACAGAACACTTGAATTGAGATTAAGACAACTTGATACAGAGCAAAAAGCATTAACAACAGAAATGGAAGCAGTAAAGAGCGTTATTCAAAAGAATGTCGAAACAACATTCAAAACATTCTCATCATAAAATTCAGGTACACAAGAATTTTACGAAAAGAGGACACCTTGGCAATGCCAAGGTGTCTTTTTTAATTCACCCAAAAGGGGTTAGCATAAACTTGTTTTTATAGTATTCTATAAATAAAAAAGGAGAACTTTATGAAAAAAAATTTAATTATAACTGCTTTAATTTTTATTATACCGATTATTGCATACGCAATTCTTTCTGATACAACGGCTGTTTCAGCACAAAAAAATGTTGCAGACAGACCTCAAGTTGTAAAATTTTCATCAAAACTTTGTATCGACTGTAAAAAATTAAAAAAAGGCTTTGAAGAATTGCAACCTCAATATAGTAACCAAATTAATTTTACAGAATATGACGTTCAAGTGAGCGACAAAGCGACAACTGATGCAATTAACAAATATAACATAAACCTTGTTCCGACAGTTATTTACATTGACAAAAACGGTAAAGAAATGAGAAGAACAGAAGGTTTTGTTGAAAAACACACACTTAAACAATATTTTGATGAGTTGTTAAAATAATATGATAGATTTCGTAACCACACTAACGCAAAGCGTACACAAAGAAGAATTTGAAATGACAATGCTACTTGCCTCATTTTTTGGTGGCTTGATAGCCTCAATTAGTCCATGTTCTTTGTCAATGTTACCGATTATCATTGGTTATATCGGCGGATATTCAGAAGATAAACCAATAACAACCTTATTCAAAATGCTAACCTTTATTCTTGGCACTGCGGTTGTGTTTACGACTATCGGAATAGTTTGTGCGGTTACAGGAAAAGTTTTTATATCGTTTTTCGGAAGTTATTTTGGCTTGATAATCGCATCTTTTTTGGTTGTGATGGGGCTAAAATTATTGGATATTCTTGATTTTGAATTTCCGACAATCATAAAATCAATACCAAAAAATAACAAACATTATGCGTTTTTATACCCATTTTTAATCGGTATGGTTTTCGCACTTGCTGGAACTCCTTGCTCAACACCAATTTTAGCGGGCATAATGGCTTTTGCTTCGGTATCAGAAAACATTTTAATTGCAGTTTTAATGTTATTTTTATTTGCCTTAGGACAAGGCTTGATTTTAATTTTGGCAGGTGTTTTCACCTCGACTTTGAAAAACATGCAGTCTGTCGTTAAAATTTCAGAAATTTTATTAAAAATAAGCGGTGGCTTGTTAGTCATTTCAGGGTTGTATATTTTTTATAAGATTTTCTCACCGCTATTGTAATATCTCTAATCTGTTGTACAATAGACATAAAGGAGATTACAAATGAAAACTATTGAAGGTCAATTAGTAGCAAAAGACGAAAAATTTTGTATCGTAATTTCAAGATTTAACGAATTTATTGGTTCAAAATTATTGTCAGGTGCTATTGACGAATTAAGACGACATGGAGTATCAGAAGATAATATTGATGTAATTTGGGTTCCAGGGGCATTCGAAATTCCTCTTTTGGCAAAAAAAGCAGCAAAAACAGGAAAATACGATGCAATTATTACCCTTGGTGCAGTAATAAAAGGTTCAACAGGTCATTATGACTATGTTTGTGCAGAAGTATCAAAAGGCGTTGCTTCTGTAAGTTTAGAAACTTGCGTGCCAGTAATATTTGGGGTTTTAACAACTGACAATATTGAACAAGCAATTGAAAGAGCAGGCACAAAGGCTGGAAACAAAGGTTCTGATGCAGCAAAATCAGCAATAGAAATGGCAAATTTAGTAAAACTTGTTTAGGAAAATTAATGAGCGAAATTATAACAGAATTCCGAAACGAAAACACAAAAAACATTGATTTGTTGAGTAGTTTCGAAATAGTACAAAAAATCAATGAAGAAGATAAAATCGTTGCTTTAGCGGTTGAAAGTGAACTTGACAATATTGCAAAAGCAATTGATATGATAGCAAAACAATTTATAAAAGGTGGCAGACTAATTTATTTTGGTGCTGGAACTTCAGGCAGACTTGGAGTTTTAGATGCGTCAGAATGTCCGCCAACTTTCAGCGTTCCGCACGATATGGTTCAAGGAATTATCGCAGGCGGAGATAGTGCTTTTAAAACGCCTGTTGAGGGTGCTGAGGATAATTTTGAGGCTGGTAAAAAAGATGCCGAAATTCTTACAGACAAAGACGTTGCAGTAGTAATTTCAGCAAGCGGAAACCCAAAATATTTGTTAGGGGTTTTGGAAAAAGCAAACGAAAAAAATACAAAAACTATCGCACTTACTTGTAATTCACAAGCAAAAATAAGCGAAGATGCAAGTTTGACAATTTGTGTTGAAGTAGGTCCTGAGGTTATTGCAGGTTCAAGCCGTATGAAAGCAGGAACTGCTCAAAAAATGGTTTTGAATATGCTTTCAACTGGTTCAATGATAAAAATCGGTAAAACTTACCAAAACTTTATGATTGACCTTAACCCTACAAACGAAAAATTAAAAGATAGAGCAATTAGAATTGTTGCTCAAATTGCTGAAACTACTCACGTTAAAGCATTCGAAGTTCTTGAAAAATGCAATTGGGAAGTAAAAACAGCAGTTGCATCTATTGTTTTGAACATAGATATTGAAACTGCAAGACAAAAATTAAAACAACATTGCGGGGTTTTAAGAAAATTATTAAGCGAAAAGGATAACGTATAATGAAATTAACTATATTAGGTGCTGGTTGCTGGGGTGCAACTCTTGC
>SAMEA104315436__coassemble_1314_pt1 | contig 16366 bp, 10 predicted proteins | sample SAMEA104315436__metabat2_low_PE_046 | metagenome-assembled genome bin SAMEA104315436 (sample SAMEA104315436) | gut metagenome | biome: Monkey gut; feature: monkey-associated habitat; material: faeces | place: China | collected 2013
ATTACTTATTTGAAAAATAATTAATTTAATATTTCTAAACAAATAATTTTGCACGCCCGTTTTTGACGTTGATATATTCTATCATAATAATATATAAGGAGCGTTTATGAAAGAACAATCAGACAAAACAAAAACTACATGGGGCGGAAAGCGTATCGGTGCTGGTCGTAAGGCTGGAGTTAAAACTTCAAAAAATACTTGCGTTTTTTATGCAAAATGCACCGAAGAAGAAAAAAACAAACTTTCAGAATATTTAAAAAAAATAAGAACAATTTGCATTTTTCTTTTTGTTTTTCTTTTTCAACTTCCTTGTTTTTCTGCCGATAAAATAAGCGTTGTTCTTCCGTCTAATTTGCCCCAAGAAATAATCGTTCAGAGTATTCAAACAACAAAAAAACATATCATTTTTAACTTGAAGAATACTTCAGACACAAGTTTTTCATTTGTTTTAAGTAAATCCGTTTTTGTTGATAGTAACGGCAATTCACACAAACTTATGTCAACAATGGGATTGATAAATTATATTCAAAATAAGCCCATTGTAAGCGAGCCAATATATACAGACGGTTTGAATTCAACTTTTGCTGTTTTTCCACTTGAAAACAATCGTGTAAAAAAAGCATTCAAAGAATACGAATCAAAAAACAATCTTTCAATGTATCCATATTTTACATATCAAATAGCACTTTTTGGCAAAGATAGTCCAATCCAAAACAAAGACTTTGCGTTGATTATTCCTTGCAAAAATAACAAAGATTTTTCAACTCAAAATCTCGTCTTTAAATTTCAAACGTCCGATAATGTGAAATAACAGACAATTACTGTCGCACCAGCATCACATAGGAAACGTGTTTAACAATTAAATAGAAGCTATTTTGCTTAACAGCTCTCAAGAACCTTTAAATTCGTTAATTTCAGAGATTATTAAAAGCATTTAATTTGATTTTTATATCTAAATTTTCAACATATTGTACCCAATTAAACCTTATACGACCTACCATAAAGTGATTAAGCAAAAACAATTTTATTTTTGTCAAATTTATTTTTCTCCGTTAATCTTTTAACTTGAAAAATACATTTTCTATCAATTACACCAAGATTTTGGTAATATTTTACAAGTTGGTTAAGTTGAGTAAGTGTATTTTTTAATCTTCCTGGTTGTAAATGTCTTTCAACACAATAGTTATAAAATTGCTCTATATCTAAATTGGTAATGTCATTTAAAATTTTATCTCTAAAAAATGGAACAATATGGGTTCTAAAAATAGATTCATAGGTTTCATAAGTTCTTTTTGTGCAATTAATTTTCGCATAATTATCTAAAAAATATTCAACTGCTTGTTCAAATTTAATAATTTTACGATTATTAGGCACAATAGTTATTTTATAACTTTCTGGAATCTTAAAAATGTACTTATATAATCCTTGTTCAAAGACCAATTTATTACTGTTCAAAAGCCGTTCAAGGTCGGTTTTACAATCACATTCTGCTATCATATTAATTTCATCAATAGTAAATTCCTTTAAATGTTTTGCTAAACGTTCAATATTCATATATTCCTTTCTGTCTTGGATTATTCGGGGTGTCGGCGGAGTAACGTCCGACTGACACCTTACGGGCTGGGTTCGCTTTGCTCACACGGCGCCCTACCGAAAATCCGCTTTTCAATATTCATAAAATCTCCTTAATAATATCAAGTGTTATCTCCGTCAAATTATTATCTTTTGCAACCATTTCAAGTTGGTTTATCAATTGCACAATTTGTCGAAATCTATTGAATTTTTTGTGTATATATTCGATAGAATCAGTTGTAAATTTAATTTCTGCTAATTGATTTATTATTTGAGCAATATCATTTACCCCAAAAGTTTCAAATTTAACTATTTCAGAAAATCTATCAAAAAGGTGTTTGTATCGTTCCAACTTTTTATGAGCCAAACCCATACCCACAAAGATTATTGGGCAATTTGTTTCATCGTGAATATCTCTCAAAATTTCTATCGTTTTCAAGTTATTCATCAGATAATCAATTTCATCAACTATGATTAGTTGAGGCTTTCGTTTCAGTTTTTGTACTATCAAATTAAAATTATCCGACGTCAAATATCTTGGAATTTCGTCCATTTCCTTTGCGATCTCTTCCAATAACCACCGCCCTGTCATTAAATTTGTCGCCCTTAAATATATCGCATCATATTTACACGCAAGCCACAATGCCGTTTGAGATTTAAAATTTTTTATTGGTTATCTTAAAAGTTTATTAAAAAAATATAGTACTTTGTGATAATATAAAAGAAAAGGAGTTTTTAATGGCTATTCCAGATTTTCAAACTTTGATGTTGCCCATTTTAGAATTATTAAAAAACGGTAATTCTGTAAAACTATCAGACATGGTTAATATCATGTCTGATAAGTATAATCTTACAGAAGAAGAAAGAAATGAATGGTTACCAAGTAAAGTTCAAAAGACAATGTATAATCGTGTCGCATGGGCAAAACAATATTTAAAAAATTACGAATTAATTGATTCTCCAGAAAAAGGTTCTTTTATTATTACCCAAAAGGGTATATCTGTTCTAAACAAAAAATTAAATAAAATAGATTTAAGATTTTTAAAAGATTTAGATAAAAATGATCAAAATATAAAGACTGTAACAAATAATTTAAAAGATACTCATATTGAAGAAGAAAAAACTCCAGAGGAATTAATTGAAAGTGCTCAAAACTTGTATTTTGAAAGTTTACAAAGCGAATTGTTATCAAAATTAAAAAAAGTTGATCCTGTAAGATTTGAACGAATAGTTTTACAACTTATGGAAAAGATGAATTACGGAGTTGGGCAAATGACACCATTAAGCCATGACGGTGGTATTGATGGAATTATTAATGAAGATGAATTAGGTCTTGAAAAGATTTATCTTCAAGCAAAAAGATATTCTGATAATAAAGTTAATGAAAAAGAAATGCAAAATTTTGCAGGTGCATTAGGTTGCTCACCAGTAAGAAAAGGTGTTTTTATTACTACAAGTTATTTTGATGAACGTGCAAAAAGAAAAGCTAGTTCCATTCAAGGTAAAGTTATAAGACTTGTTGATGGAGAAGAACTAACACGATTGATGATAAAACATAATATTGGTGTCCAAACTAAAACGAAAATTGAAATTAAAAAACTTGATGAAGATTTTTTCAGCGAAGAATAACTATTTTAAAATTTGTGTATACAGAAACTCAAATCTCATTTTAGAAAATCAGCCTCAATTAGCCTAGAATTAGGATAGTTTATAAAATTAAGTAAATCCAAAAGTGACTATTAAATCCCAACGTATAAACACTAAAAAAACGACCTCTTGCGAAGCCGTTTTATTAAATGGCGGGGCTGACGAGGCTCGAACTCGCGACCTTCTGCGTGACAGGCAGACACTCTAACCAGACTGAGCTACAACCCCATTTGTCTATTTAGTTCGTAAGTTAATTATATGCCAAACCCTAAAAAAATGCAATATCTTTTTTAAAAATCTATTTCTTTTACTGTAACATTTTGTATAATTTCAAGTTCCGCCCTTATTTCATCAGCCTTTTCACCTTTCGGTACATCTATCAAAATTATCCCCCTCAAAGAACACTCCCCCTCATCGTAACTATTTATACCCAATCTTGTCCTTATATCACAACAAAATTCGCTCAACACCTCTTGAACTCTACGAACTGTATAACCCTTATTCTTCTCTATCAATATCCCCAAAATTCTTGTCATTTGTCTTCTCCTCGCCCTTTCTTTATCTAAATTTTAAATTTTATATTTATATTTATATTTATATTTATATTTTGTATTTTTATATTTTTTACGTTTGTTTTAATTTTTACGCCATCACAAAAAAATACCAACTGCTCAACAGTCGGTATTTTTGTCTAATCTTTAATCCTATATTAATATTCTTCAACTAATCCATTGCTTGAAGTTGTTTCTTTTGGTAGTTATGAATTACTGCTGATACCAAAAATTCATAAGATTTTTTGTTTTCAATTCCAGGGAACTCTTTGCGAAGTTGTGCTCTTACCATTGATTCAAGTTTTTGAACTCCGCTAACTCTTGTTCCTTCTGCTGAAGAAATCATATTAATATAATCTGCACTTGTTTTATCTTGACCTTGAATAAAGTTCAAAAATTGTGCTTTTTGATTTTCTTGTTGAATTTGTTGTTGTTTTAAGTTTTTGTTTTGCATTTGGGAAACCTACCTTTATCTACCGTAATATTTGTTTTTGTTTCTTATGTCTTTATAAAGCCACCTGAAAATAAAAATTTACTCATTTTAAGGTTTTGTTTACATAAGTTTACAAATATTGTCAAAACATCATCATATCTTGATTTTTTGGTTTTCAACTATCCTTGAATTTTTGAAAAATCACATAATTTTTCAAATTTTTCTTTCAAAATAGTCAACATTGCCAAGCGGTTGTTTTTAACTGCCACGTCTTCGTCCATGACTAACACGTTATCAAAGAATGCTGATATTGCAGGAACTAAGCCGTTCAAGCCGTTCAGATATTCAGCATAATCGCTTGTTTCAGGCAAGTTGCTTATTGCTTTGAAAAGCATGCTTTCAGAGTCATGTTTAAACAATTCTGATTTAATTTCGTCATGAACAGGTGTTTTCAAAATTCTAATAATTCTGTTTGCACTTTCTAGCAATTCAGGGTTTTTCATTGTTGAAACTACTTTCACTCTTGCCATGTAGTCTGACAAATCTGTTAATGGATTTTTAGACAAGCATGCTTCAAGAGTATCTTTTTTGTACTCGTCGTTCAAGAAGATTATCAATCGTTGTGTGAAAAATTCTTGAATATCTTTTATACAGTCTTTTTTTACTGGTAAAAGTTCCAAAGTTTTTTCCAACATTTTATTCAAATCTAATTTTAAGTTATTTGCGATAACGGTTTTTATAACACCCAAAGCCGCACGTCTTACACCTAGAGGGTCAGAAGAACCTGTTGGTTTTCTTCCGTCAACAAATACTGCACAGATAGTATCCAATTTATCTGCGATACCAACGACTTGACCTTCAATTGATTTTGCAAGTTCGCTATCAGCATTTAGAGGGAAGTAGTGTTCTTTGATACCGTCAACGACTTCTTGTTTTTCGCCTGAAACTCTTGCGTAATCTGAACCGATATACCCTTGAAGTTCAGTGAATTCAAATACCAAACTTGTGCAAAGGTCTGCTTTGCAAAGTAAGGCTGTTCTTTCGATTGTATCTGAGGTTTTACTCAATTCAGAGGCAATTGTTTTTGACAATTCAATAATACGTTGAGTTTTGTCATAAATTGATCCCATGCCTTTTTGGAAAGTCATGCCTTTTAGGTTTTCAACGTAATCAACAAGAGGTTTTTTAGTATCTTCTTTGAAGAAGAACACAGCATCGTCAAGTCTTGCCTTGATTACACGCAAGTTACCTGCTTTGATATTTTCAAATTCGTCGCCTACATAATTTGTTATTGTAATAAATTTGTTTGTTAATTTTCCGTCTTTGTATAGGGCAAAATATCTTTGGTGAACCGCCATAACTGTTACTGTAACTTCTTCTGGAATTGTCAAAAATTCTTCATCGAATTCGCAAGTAACGGCAACTGGCCATTCGCACAATTGAGTAACTTCTTCTAGCAAATCCTCGCTATATCTAGGAGTTGCACCGATTTTGTCCGCTTCTGCCTTTGCTTGTTTAACAATTTCGGCTTTTCTTTCGTCTTGGTTTACGATAACTTTAACACTTCTAAGTTTTTCAACATATTCATCAGGGTTATTGATTTCAATTGTGTTTGGAGTTGCAAATCTGTGTCCTCTAGTTGTTTTGCCTGATTTTATGTTGATAATTTGAAGTGGAATTTCTTTGTTATCCATAATTGAAACTATCCAGCGGATAGGTCTTTGGAATTTTTCTTCGAAATCGTCCCATCTCATAAAGTGAGAGCCTTGCATTTTCAAGATAAGGCTTGGGATATTTTCTTGTAAAACTTGTGCGGTTTCTTTTCCTTTTATTTCAACTTTTGCGTGTAAATAATTATCTTCAACGTAAGCATCTTTAGGGTCTACGCCGTTTTTCTTCAAAAAGCCTTCGCCTGCTTTTGTTAGATTACCGTTTTCATCGTAAGCAACGTTTTTGATAGGTCCTCTCAAAATTTTTGTTTCGTCGTCTTGTTTTTCAGCGATGTCACTGATGATTACGGCTAAACGTCTTGGAGTTGCCATAACATTGATATCTGAATATTTAATATTATTTTCTTTTAAGAATTTTGAAAAACCATTTTTCAATTGTTCAGTTGCTTGTGCAATAAACTTGTAAGGTAATTCTTCACAGCCTACTTCTAATAAATATTTACTCATTTTATACCTCTGTTTTTGATTCTGTGTTATTAAATTGCATTTCGTAAAGGTGTTTGTATTCGCCGTTTTCGATTTGCATTAATTCTTCGTGAGTGCCAAGTTCTACAAGTTCACCTTCGTTTATAACTGCTATTCTGTCAGCATTTTTAATCGTAGATAATCTGTGAGCGATAACAAATACTGTTTTGTCCTTGATTAAGTTATCCAAAGCCTTTTGAACAATATCTTCTGATTCGTTATCAAGGGCAGAAGTTGCTTCGTCTAAGATAATAATAGGTGCATTTTTAATCATTGCTCTTGCGATAGCAACACGTTGACGTTGTCCGCCTGAAATTGTAACCCCACGTTCAGTAAGTTCTGAGTCAATTCCGTTTGGCAAATCGGCAATCATTTCTTCTAAATGTGCCAATTTTACGACGGTTTGAAGTTCTTCGTCTGTTGCTTTAGGATTTCCCATCAAGATATTTTCTTTTATTGAACAAGAGAACAAGAAATTATCTTGGAAAACCATAGCGATGTTATCTCTCAAGTCTTTAAGTTTGATATCTCTAACATCGACATTATCAAATTTTATAGAGCCTGATTTTAAATCATAAAATCGTGGTAATAAAGACACGATAGTTGATTTGCCACCACCTGAATTTCCAACAATTGCAAGAGTTTCGCCTTTTTTAACATCTAGCGAAATATCTTTTAGAACAGGTAAATCTTTTTTGTATTCAAAAACTACGTGTTCAAAATGAACTCCGTCTTGCATATTTGGAAAATCAACGGCATCTTTTTTGTCTTGAATTTTAACTTCGTAATCGAATAATTCAAGAATACGACCGATAGCAACAAAAAATTCTTGAAGTTGTTGCAAGCCTCTGCCAAGACTTTTAACAGGTTTGTATAATAACAATAATGATGTTACAAATGATGCAAAGCCACCAACTGTCATAACACCTGTGTTGATTAAATTTGTACCGTAAGCCAAAACGATAGCGATACCAATTGATGCGATAGTATACATCATTGGACTCATCCAACCTGCACGTTTTGTTAATGCAATATTGATATTGAAACTTTCGTTAAGTTGATGTTTGAAAATATTGTATTGTCTATCTTGTAGGTTGTATGAAGAAACAATTTTGTTTCCGCTATATGTTTCGTTCATGTTAGTAGTTATATCACCGCTGATAACGGTATTTTTGTTTGAAGTCTTTTTAATCCAATTTCTGATAAGAAGAATTGGTAGGAAAGCGACACCAAGAATTGCAACCCCAACGATTGCTAATCTCCAAGCACTATATAACATTACAGCAACAAGACCAACTGCCCCAAAGAAAGAGGTAATAACGTCTTTTAACTTGTCAACCAAACCTCTTGATGCATTGTCAGGGTCGTGGATAAATCTTGAAATGATAATTCCTGATGGGTTATCGTCATAGAATTGAGAATCCATGTAAACAAGTTTTTTGAATAGAGCAGATTTTACTGCAATAGTAATCTTTTGACTTGTCCATTCTGTCAAATAGTTGTTTAAATAGTTCAAAAGTCCTTGGAAAGCGGCGAAGAATACGACTGCGTAAGGAATACAAAAGGCTAAGAATTGCCAAGTGAAAGTAAACCCAAGCACAACTAAATCTTGCTTGCCGATAACGTAATCCATGTAAGGTTTTAGAGCAAAAGCCATAAAGCCGTCTAATAAACCAATTGGAGTTGCTACAATAAATCCTAAAATTACCCTACCTAAAACAGGTTTGATAAAAGGGAACATTCTTTTTAAAAGCCAGCCATATTTGTAAGAACTAGCAGATGTGGTATTTTTTAATTTCATAATACTTATATTATATTATGAATAAATAAATTTACAACAAAAACGTAAGAAACATAACGCTTATGAAAAATAAACGTGAAGAAATATTATATCATTTTACTAAATAAAAAAACGGTTGACGTTTATATCTTTTTAAAGGTATTATAAAATAAAGGAGATGTTAATGATAAAAATATATATCGGCATGAGTGCAGATTTGTTGCACCCAGGGCATTTGAATATTATTCACGAAGCAAGAAAATTACTTGAGTCTTTGGGTGGTGGTGAACTTATTGTTGGTTTACTTACAGACAAAGCAATTGCGAGTTACAAGCGTTTGCCATATATGACTTGGGAACAACGTAAGATTATTATTAAAAATGTAAAAGGTGTAACTCAAGTTGTTGCTCAAGAAACACTTGATTACGTCCCAAATCTTTTAAAAATAAAGCCTGATTATGTTTTACATGGTGATGATTGGAAAACTGGAGTTCAAGCACAGACAAGACAACGCATAATTGATGTTATGGCAGAATGGGGCGGTAAAGTTGTAGATATACCTTATACAGAGGGAATTTCTTCAACAAAATTAAACTCTGTTCTTAAAGAAATTGGCACTACACCTGAAATTAGATGTCATAGATTAAGACGTTTATTAGATTCAAAAGACATCGTTACTATTTGCGAATCTCATAATGGTTTGTCAGGTTTAATCGTTGAAAACACTTTTGTTAATATAGATAACAAAAAAGTTGAATTTGACGGAATTTGGATATCTTCTTTAACTCAAACTGCGGCACAAGGCAAGCCTGATATTGGCTATCTTGATACAACAAGCAGAATGAACTCGTTAAATGATATTCTTGAAGTTACAACAAAACCGATAATTTATGATGGAGATAACGGTGGTCCGATAGAGCATTTTGTTTTTACTGTAAAAACTCTTGAAAGACTTGGTGTAAGTGCAATTATCATTGAGGACAAAATTGGTTTAAAAAGAAATTCTTTGTTTGGTAATGAGGTTTTTCAGCAACAAGATACCCCAGAAGATTTTGCAGAAAAAATCAAAGCAGGAAAACAAGCACAAATTGGTGAAGATTTTATGGTTATTGCAAGAATTGAAAGTCTTATACTCGAACAAGGAATGGAAGATGCAATAAATAGGGCGAAGATTTATCTTGAAGCAGGTGCTGATGGCATTATGATTCACTCTCGAAAAAAATCATTTGATGAAATTAAAGAGTTTGCAAGATTGTATAACCAGTTACCAAATAGAAAACCTCTTGTAGTAGTTCCATCATCTTTTAATCAAGTAACAGAACAAGATTTGATTGACAATAATATCAATATTGTTATTTATGCAAATCATTTATTACGCTCTGCATACCCTGCGATGGTAAAAACCGCAAAATCAATACTAAAACATCATAGATGTAAAGAGGCATCTGAAGAATATTGTATGCCAATTCAAGAAATCATAACTTTAATTCCAGGTACAAACAATGATTAATGTCGCAGATTTATATAATTTATTAATAGAAAATAATATTAACTGTTTTTGCGGTGTTCCAGATAGTTTGTTAAAGGATTTTTGTGCGTATATTACGGATAATACGGATAACAAACATCATACAATTACTGCAAATGAAGGGAATGCAATAGGACTTGCAACAGGTCATTATTTATCAACTGGAAATCCTGCATTAGTTTATATGCAAAATTCAGGTATTGGAAATTGTGTAAATCCATTATTGTCATTAACTGATGAAGAAGTTTATAATATTCCTCTTTTGATGTTTATCGGTTGGCGAGGTGAACAAAACAAAAAAGATGAACCTCAACACGTTAAACAAGGAAAAGTTACTGACAAATTACTTGAGGCTATGGGTATAAAATATTCAATTATGCCTGAAGATTTTGATGAAGCAAAACCTCTTATTATCAAGGCTTTTCAATATATGAAAGATACAAGTTGTCCGTATGCTTTTATTATCAGAAAAGGAACTTTTGAAAAATACTCTTTAAAAAACAAAAAAGTTTCAAATTATGAATTAAAACGAGAAGATGCTATTGAAACAGTCATAAAAGAATTAAATGAAAAAGATATAGTTGTTTCAACAACAGGACATATTTCAAGAGAAGTTTACGAAACACGAAATAGATTAGGTCAATCACATAAACAAGATTTTTTAACAGTAGGTTCAATGGGGCATTCTAATTCTATTGCATTAGGTATTGCACTAGAAAAACCTAATAGAAATGTTTATTGTTTTGATGGTGATGGGGCATTTTTAATGCACCAAGGTGCAATAGCCGTTAATGCAACAAAAGAACTTGCTAATTTTAAACACATAGTTTTTAATAATGAAGCACACGATTCTGTAGGCTCTCAACCTACCGCAATGTATAAAGAAGTTTTATCAAAAGTTGCACTTGATTGTGGTTATAAAAAATCTTACAGTGTTTCAACAATAGATGAATTAAAAAATATATTGCCTGAATTTATAAGCGATAATTGCACATCACTCCTTGAAATCAAAGTAAAATGTGGAGCAAGAGAGGATTTGGGTAGACCAAAGGAAAAGCCACAAGAAAATAAAAAGATTTTTATGGAAAACCTTAATCAAATAGAATTTTCTTATCGTGGTTCAATTGAAAATTTGCATAAAATCGTTGAACTGGAAAATGCGAAAAAAGTTTTAGTTTTTACAGGTAAAAAATCTTTTGAATCTATAAAACCTATTGTTGAAAAAGAATTTAACAATTGCGAAGTCATTTATTACAACGATTTTTCGGTTAATCCAAAGAAGGAAGAAATTGATATTGCAATAGAAAAAATAAAAGACGAGTATGATTTGATTGTTTCAATTGGTGGTGGAAGTGTAATTGATTTTGCAAAGGGATATAGATATTATTCAAAATCAAAATCTAAACTTGTTGCAATTCCAACTACTGCAGGAACTGGTTCAGAGGCGACTCAATTTGCAGTTGTTTATGTAGAAGGTGTAAAAACATCTTTAGATAAACCTGAGATTTTGCCTGAATATGCGATTTTGGATAGTCAGTTTGTTGAAAATAATCCAAAATATTTAAAGGCTTGTACGTCTATGGACACTTTTTGTCATGCGATTGAGAGTTATTGGGCTAAAAAATCGACTGCAATAAGTAGAAGTTATGCAAAGGAAGCAATGATTTTATGCAAAAATAATATAGAAAAATATGTTAATTCAAATGATGAAGTTGTTGCAAATAATATGATGAGAGCCTCAAATCTTGCAGGTAAGGCAATAAACATTTCAAGGACTACAGCCTCTCATGCTTTATCCTATAAAATTACCAGTGAATATGGAATTCCACATGGTCATGCCGTTGCTTTAACTATTGCAAAATTAATAGAGATGAATGCTAAAGAATGTCAGTATGCTAAAGATATTTATAACATTATAGGTTTTGAAAATTCCGTAGAATATTTTGCAAATTTGTTTAAAAATATTGGACTTGAAACAAATTTTGAAAAATTAGGCATTACAGATATTCAAATAATTGTAGATAGCGTTAACGTTGAGAGATTAAACAACAATCCCATTTCGTACTTGGTGGGGAAAAATTTATTAATTGTTTAACTGTAAAAATTTAAAGACTTCAATTTCTATTTCAAAATACAAATCCGCAAGTGGTGTGTTTGGCTTGCGGATTTGTGTTTTTTCGTTTTTGTTTTTTTATTATTTTAGTTCTTTTGTTGTTTTTTATTTGCTACCTTTTAGGTTATTAGCCTTGGTAGTTGCCTGTTTGGTATACTTTCAACAAAGAATTGATATCTGATGTGTAGCCTGATAAAATTGCTTCGTCAATAACATCTGCAGTTGAGCCGTAACCGTGGTCATTCAACCAGTTTGCAACCTCGCCTGCAACTTGGTTAATCCAAGAATCCATATCAATTCCAACATAAGAACCTTTATTATCTTTTGCGTTGATATTTTCAATGTAACCGTATTGGTTTTCGCTATAAACCGAACTGCCACTGCTATCTTTTTCAAAGTAGTCATCTATCTCAATTACACCATTAAACGTGCTGTTAAAGAAATAATTTATTAAATTATTTAAGGTCAAAGAGTTCTTGTTGAAAATAAATAACTCATCACCATCAAAATAACTTGAATAAATTGAATACATTGATTCATTTGAAGAATATCCTGAACCATAGGTAGTATCGTCAGAACCACTATAATCCCTGTATACTTCAACTTTGCCATTTCTATTTACATTGAATACTAAAGCAAGATTATTTTCTTTTGCATTGATATTTAATGTATCGTTGCCTCCACCGTTAGGGATAGAGTGATGATATCCCGCAAAATCAATTTCATCTTCAAAAGCACCATTTTCATATATTGTAGAAGCAGTTTTGTTTATATCGATATTATAAGTATCGTCGCCTTTGCCACCATACATAAGAGCAGCACCTGATTTGTGATTAAAGATATCGTTATATTCTGTTCCATAATACTCAGTTGTTCTATATTCTTTGTTATAAACTCCTGTAATATTAAATCCCGCATTTCCGTTGCTCACAAGGTCTGCCAAATCGTAAGTTCCACCATTGCGGTCTGAAATAGAAATATTATCGTATTTTATTTTTCCGCTATCACCTTTAATTGGAGTAGATTCTCCAGTATTTACATAATTACCTTCAAAATAATCCTTGATAGTAACAGTTCCGCCTGATCTGTTTGAATACAAGTGGTCGATAACAAGGTCATTTCCTTTTTTAGTGAAAGAGCATGAGTTTATATCTTTTATGTCTACAAACGTCAAGTCAACACTATCTGTTGTATCTGCAATTTGAACAATGTCATTGCCGTCACCTTTACGGAATACAAGAGTTTTGTTGCCAGTTTCTTGAATATGGATTTCGTCATTACCTCTACCACCGTCGATATAATCATCACCTTCGCCACTGTAAATAATGTCATTCCCATCACCGCCGAACATGTAATCATCACCATTTCCGCCGTCGATAGTGTCATTACCATTTCCGCCTATAATATAGTCATCACCTAATCCGCCGTACATTTTTGCAGAACCCGATTTATTAACTAATGTATCACCGTAAATAGTACCTTCAAAAATTGTAGTTCTTGATGCTTTATCGTAAGTACCTTGAACAGTTAGTCCTGATTTTACAAGGTCTGCCAAAAACTCTTGTAATTCTGCATCTTTGAAAATACCAATATTATCGTATTTGATATTTCCTGATTCATCAAAATAGTCTTTGATAGTAATTGTTCCGCCTGATACTAGAGCCCCTTTTCTGTTAGGGTACATGTGGTCAATAACAAGGTCATTTCCTTTCTTTGTAAATGACAAATTGTTAAAGTAGTCTGCATCTGCAAAATCAAATTTAACTGTATTTACTGTATCTTCAATAAAAATAGTGTCATTACCATCACCGTTATTGAACACAAGAGTTTTATCACCTGTTTCTTGAACATAAATAGTATCATTACCTTTACCGCCAAGAATAGTGTCATAACCTTCGCCACTGTAAATTGTGTCGTTTCCTAGTCCGCCGTTGATAGAATCATCGCCTTCGCCACCGTAGATAATATCGTTTCCGTTTCCACCGTCGATAGAATCACCGCCTTCTTCACCGTAGATAATATCGTTACCGTTTCCGCCGTAGATAGTGTCATTAAAATCTCCGCCGTAAATCAAGTCATTTCCGTCTTCGCCGAAGATTAAATCATCACCATTATCGCCATAGATAGTGTCGTTTCCTCTACCGCCATGAAGTTCATCATTACCATCTCCGCCATGGATTTCGTCATTTCCGTTTCCACCTAGGATAGAATCATCACCAAATCCGCCGTACATTTTTGCAGAACCTGATTTGTTGATTAAGATATCGTTGTTTCCAGTTCCCTCAAAAATCGTAGTTCTTGTCGCTTTGTCGTAAGTACCTAAGATATTTACACCTGTTCTTACAAGGTCTGACAAACTGAAATCTCCGTCAGTGCCGACAACATAAATATTATTAAGGTTAATATTTCCTGCCTCATCACTTACGAAATAATTCTTGATAGTAACAGTTCCGCCTGATACTAGAGCCCCTTTTCTGTTAGGGTACATGTGGTCGATAACAAGGTCATTTCCTTTCTTTGTGAAAGACAAATTGTCTAAGTAGTCTGTATCTGCTATTCCTGTAAAATCCAATTTTACGGAGTTTACTGTATCTTCAATATAAACAGTGTCGTTACCATCGCCGTTATTGAATACAAGAGTTTTATCACCTGTTTCTTGAACATAAATAGTATCGTTACCTTTACCGCCAAGAATAGTGTCAAAACCTTCGCCACTGTAAATTGTGTCGTTTCCTAGTCCGCCGTTGATAGAATCATCGCCTTCGCCACCGTAGATAATATCATTACCGTTTCCGCCGTCGATAGTGTCATTAAAATCTCCGCCGTAAATCAAGTCATTTCCGTCTTCGCCGAAGATTAAATCATCACCATTATCGCCATAGATAGTGTCGTTTCCTCTACCGCCATGAAGTTCATCATTACCATCTCCGCCATGGATTTCGTCATTTCCATTACCGCCGTAGATAGTATCGTCACCAGAATCACCGTAAAGAGTATCGTCATCATTACCGCCGTCGATGTAATCGTTATCCTCGCCACCATAGATTAAATCTTTACCGTTTCCGCCGTAAATTTTGTCATTACCTGTGCCACCATAGATAGTATCATTTCCGTTGTCACCGTAAATTGTGTCATCTCCTGCATAGCCATAGATTTCATCGTTACCATTTCCGCCATGGATTTCATCTGCAGAACCATGAACTTCTTCTTCGTCACCGTATATTTTGTCGTTGCCGTCGCCACCATAAATTATGTCTTTTCCAACTCCGCCATAAATTGTGTCATTACCTCTACCGCCGTCAATGTAATTTTCTCTAGCAACAAGGTCACCGCTATTGTCGTCAGCGTAGATTAAATCATTACCGTCACCGCCGTAGATTTTGTCATTACCTTTTCCACCATAAATTGTATCATCTCCAGCATCACCGTAGATTGTGTCATTTCCATCGTCGCCATAGATCATATCATTACCGCTTCCGCCGTAAATTAAGTCATTACCACTATCACCATAAATAGTATCTTCGCCATTACCGCCGTAAATAGTATCATCACCTTCGCCACCGTTGATATAATCATCTCCGTTGTCGCCATAAAGTTTGTCGTTACCTTTTCCTCCGTCGATAATGTCGTCGTCGTTACCGCCATAGATTAAGTCGTCACCTTCGTCGCCATTGATAGCATCTTTACCATTACCGCCGTAAATAATGTCGTTTCCTTCGCCACCTTTGATAGAATCATCTCCGTTGTCGCCATAGATTTTGTCATTACCTTTTCCGCCGTCGATAGTGTCTTTACCATTTCCGCCATAAATTACGTCGTTTCCATCTTCGCCGTTGATAATATCTTCACCGTTTCCGCCGTAAATTGTATCGTTTCCATCGCCACCGTCAATTGAGTCGTTATCATCGCCACCATTGATAATATCTGAATATTTTGAACCTGTGATTGTGTCCTCACCCAAGCCACCGTTCAAAGTCAAACCTCTTTCAGTAGTCGATTTTTCAATAATTTCGTTTTTAACTTTTTTTGTTAAATATGCGTTGCTTGCGTCGATTTCATCTTTAAATCTTGAACCTGTAAAGTTTTTGTTAGAAATCTCTGTTGTAATAATTAAGTTTTCTAGGTCTTTCAAATCAATTTCTTGTCTAGCACCTGTTGAATCTGCATTAACTATTTTGATATAACTTGTATCAGGTGTTCTTCTTGTCGCATTATTTGTAACATCTCTTAGTAAATAATCTTTAAGTGTAATGCTTCCTGCAGTTTTATCGTTTTTGTCAACATAAATTATTAAATCTCTACCGTTTTCAGCGGCACTGTAACCAATGTTTGGCATTTGAATTAGATTATTATATTCAAAGTCATCAACGAAATGAATTTCTAACTTTTCGCCTTTTGTCAAATTAACTAAATCGTTGCCGTCGCCTAAACGGTAATAAATAATGTTATGACCGTCAGTACTGTTACCAGCACCGCCAGTAATAGTATCATTACCTGTTCCGCCATAGATTTCATCGTCACCATTTCCGCCAAAGATAACATCGTTA
>SAMEA104315436__coassemble_1344_pt1 | contig 15851 bp, 16 predicted proteins | sample SAMEA104315436__metabat2_low_PE_046 | metagenome-assembled genome bin SAMEA104315436 (sample SAMEA104315436) | gut metagenome | biome: Monkey gut; feature: monkey-associated habitat; material: faeces | place: China | collected 2013
AGATTTCCAATTTTTAACGTGTGGTGCGAATACGTAAGAAGTGCCAGTATATGTCAAAAAGCCTACAGCACACAAAGCAACCACAATAAACGCAATTAAATATTTTTTTATTTTCAAAGCATCTACAAAATCTAAGAAAGAAGTTTTGAAAATTCTAAAAAATCCGCCCTTTGAATAGTCCATCGCAACCAAGCCGATAGACAAATCCAAAACATAAGTAAATGCACATAAAATACATAACTTTTTAATTTGGAATAAACTTACGCACAACAAAATCATTGAGATAGTAAAAGAAATTACACCCAAGGCTGAAATATAGCAATAAGGGTTTTTAAAAACTTCTAAAAATCTAAATAATTTATATTGAGAAAGTTTTTTTGCACCCATTAACAAAGCGATAAATGAATACAAAAATAATCCCCAAAACGCAAGAGGAACACCAAAAAATTGAGATTCTTGAGTCTTTGCGACAGAATCACAGTCTATAAATTCATTGATAGAACAAAAACTTTTTGCCGCATGTTCAGCAAAATTAGCATTATAGTAAATAATAGCCAACTTAATTGTTGTAACAAATCCGACAAAAGCAATTAAGCCTATCGTAATTTTTTTCCATAATGCAACTGTATAATTTTCTTGAGTTTCCATTTTTACTCCTTAAATATTTGGCAAATCACCTTTTACAGATGCGATTACGTCGCAACCTAGGTTAAATGCTTTGTGAAGTGCTTTCAAAGCCTCGTGTGCAACATCTGCATCTACAAGACAACTGATTTTTACTTCACTTGTTGAAATCATTTTAATATTAATATTTAAACTTGCTAAAGTATCAAACATAGTTGCAGCAACCCCTGGCCTGTCAACCATTCCTGCACCTACAATTGAAACTTTTGCGACATTTTCATCAACGTGAATTTTGTCAGCCTTAATATTTTCGTTCAAACTTGTCAAAATTTCTATTGTTCTTGGCAAATCTGATTTACTAATTGTAAAAGCAATATCATTAGTATTGTTGTGTAATCTTGCGTAAGACTGAATAATTGTATCAACAGAAATATGTTCGTCTGACAAAGTATTAAAAATGCAAGCCGCAACCCCTGGTCTGTCAGGTACATCGCAAATTACAATTCTAACTTTTGACATATCTACCGCAACACCAGTTACTGGTTTACATATTTCCATATCGTTTACTCCCTTAATTAAAGTCCCCATATTTTCAAGATTAAAACTGCTTCTTACCCTAATTGGCACATTGAATTGTTTTGCAGTTTCAACAGAACGAGGGTGCAAAACATTCGCCCCAACACTCGCTAATTCTAGCATTTCATCGTAAGTTACCACTTCTAATTTTGAAGCATTTGGAACAATACGAGGATCTGTTGTATAAACACCTTCAACATCGGTATAAATATCGCATCTTTCAGCATTTAAAGCCGCCGCAATTGCAACCGCAGATGTATCTGAACCTCCACGACCCAGTGTTGTAATTTCACCGTCAGGTGTAACACCCTGAAAACCTGCAACTACAATAATTTTGCCTTCGTCTAAGTATTTATGCAACTTATCAGTTTTTATATCAACAATTCTTGCTTTATTATGAACATTTTCTGTAATAATACCGATTTGCATTGCGTTCATACTAACCGCATCATAACCTTGTGCCTGAATAGCCATTGACAACAACGCAATTGAAACACCTTCACCAGTTGAAAGCAACATATCAATTTCTCTTGATGATGGAATTTCGCAAATATCTTTTGCCATTTTCATTAAATAATCAGTTGTATGTCCCATCGCTGAAACAACTACAACGACATCATTTCCAAGTTTCTTTTCTCTTATTACAGATTTTGCTACATTTATAATTTTATCGGTATCGGCAACTGATGTTCCGCCGAATTTTTGAACTACTATATTTCTCATTATCTTACCATTTTTACGTTCATTATATATTTAAAGGTTTGCTTTGGCAAGCATGTATTAATATTATATAACTATTTCGTCAACGACTTCTCTAAACGCACCGTCGCCACCATAGGCTTCCGTTATTTGAATATTTTCAATCGCTTTAATCTTTTTATTAGCATTCGGAACTGTAATTTTTGTTTTTACAAACTCTAAACATTCCTTGTCGTTTACATCGTCGCCAATATACAAAACTTCATCAGCAGAAAGATTATGACGTTCCAAAATTTGTTTTAAGACATCGATTTTTTTTCGAATTTTCATATAAACATCTTCTAATTTAAAGTTTTCAGCAATCATTTTTATTGCAGAATTTTCTTCCCCTGAAATAATCGCTACTTTGTATCCATTTTTTACAAGGATAGAAACACCCATAACGTCTTTAAAACTTATTTTACGAGTAATTTTTCTATCGTCATCAATATAGACAGAACCGTCTGTAAAAATTCCGTCAAAATCTGTGATAATCATTTTTATATTGCTTGGAATTTTCATTTTAAACCCTTCTTAACTTTTGTATAATAGGCTTTTCGCTTTCATAAACAACTTTTTTACCGTCGCCTAAAATAGTTTTGATTTGATGAACATCTCTCACAATTCTATTTATGCCGTCGTATTCCAAACTTGCAGCCTGATCTGAACCCCAAAGAGTTCTATCAAGAGTTATATGACGTTCAATAGCATTTGCACCTAGAACAACCGACATAATTGTAGGCAAAATTCCACGTTCGTGTCCTGAAAAACCTATTGGGCAAGAATATTTTTCTCGCAATACAGGAATAACATTCAAATTTATTTCATTTGATTTTGTTGGGTAAGTAGAAGTACAATGATAAATAATTAAATCAACTTCGCCCAAAATGTCAACTGCGTGTTGAATTTGCTCTAATGTACTCATGCCAGTTGCCAAAAATATTGGTTTACCCATTTTTTTTGTATATTTAAGCAAATTATCATCTGTCAAAGATGCAGATGCAATTTTGTAACAAGGTGGGTTGAATTGTTCAATAAAATCGACTGATTGCTCGTCCCAACATGAGGCATACCAAATAATATTTTTTTCTTTGCAATATTCATCAATTTCTTTGTATTGCTCAAAACCAAATTCAAGTCCTCGTTTCAAATCGCCATTTGTATTACCGAAAACGCTTTGACGTTCTTTTGCTAATTCTTCTTGCGTATAAACAACGTCAATTGTACGTTTTTGGAATTTTACGGCATCACAACCAGCACTTACAGCCATATCTATAAGTTTTTTTGCTTGAGCGACACTTCCGTTATGATTTATCCCTATTTCTGCGGTAACAAAACAAGGGTAATTATCCCCAATTGTTTTATTCGCAATTTTTACATCTTTTCTCATTTTTACCTATATTTTTTTAGTCTAAATATTTTTTATAAAGTCCAAATTCTTCAGAATTGTAAGTTGAATCATCTTCTTCTGAATCTTCAGGAATTTCCTTATCAATTTTTATTTCCTCTTGAATTTCTTGTCCTTGAGGGTAAATTTTATCCAAAGGCAAAGATTTTGACAATTCTTTCGTCAAATTGTCTTGAGAAACAACAACTCTTTCTGAATTCTTTTCATCTAAGTCTTTAATTAAATTAATAGAATCATTTGTAACCCCAATTAACATTTTCTTTCCTGCAAGTTCAATTACATGTAAAGTTTTGTTATTACCAATTTGAGTTGTAGAACGAATAATAATTTTTGAATCGTCTATATCTTTATATTGTTTTTTCAAAGTTTTATAGCCTAAAACATTCAATTTTGCATAAATAATACCTGTTATATAAATAAGTAAAATCACGACCGCTAAAGCGATTACGACCGAAAAATAACTTCCGTCAGTAGAACGTTTTAGGGCATATTTAATATTTGAGGTAATTGCCTCATTTGCTAAAACTGGTTGAACTGCAAAAAACATTAATGCGAATAAATAATAAAATTTCTTCATTTTTAACCTTTCAATAAATTAATTGAATTTGAACAAGAAATATAGTAACATAAAAATTGTAAAAAAAGGATAAGGGATATAAAAAATGCTTTGGTATGCGGTAAACCTATTTGTAATATTCATATTTTTTATGTTATTACTCGTTTCTAAAGAATATACAAAACGTTGGACAAAGATTAACGATTATCTTGGAGTCGTAAACGAAACCTTGGATTCTATCAGATTTGGTGATTTAGGCAAAAAAATTAAAACTATTAACCCAGAATCATACGAAACTTTAACAGAAAGTATTAACGGTCTAATCGATTCTCTGAAGGAAAAAGAAAAAGCCGTATCTTTGCAACAAACAGAACTTATCCACCAAAACAAATTTCTTGAAGCGATTTTGAATTCGTTATCTGACGGTCTTGTTATTATTGACCAAAAACATAGAATTTTAAGAGCAACTCCAAAAGTATTCCAATGGTTTGACGAAAAAGGAAAAGCCATTATAAAAAAAGATTTGCTTAACTATATTGAAATTTTAGACAAAACTCCTATCGAAAAACTTGAAAACACAGAAGTTTACATCAAGGGCTATCCTGAAAACACTTTTGAGGCTAGTACGATGAAACTTTTGCTTGATGAAGATAAAAAATCAAAAAAATATATTGTAATTATAAAAAATATTACAAACCAAAAAGAAATCGAAAACTTAAAAGAAGATTTCGTTGCAACCTTAACTCACGATTTAAAAGTACCTATTGTTGCAGAATCAAACATCTTGGAATTTCTTATTGAAGAAAAATTTGGACCTATTAGTGACAAACAAAAAGAAGCCATTAAAAATATGCAGGTTTCAAATCAAGAACTAATTGAACTTGTGCAAATTATGCTTGAAACTTACAAAATAAAAAATACTGGGGTAGTTCTTTATCGTGAAGAATTTGAAATAAATCCATTCATCAATGACATCATCAATGAAATGAACCCTATCGCAGAAAAAAATAACTTAAAAATTCGATTCAAGGAATATGAAAATATAACAATAGATGCCGACAAACTCCAATTAAAACGAGTTATAAAAAATCTTATTCAAAATGCCATTTTGCATAGCGAATCAGAAAAAAATATTGATATTTCTGTCGTAAAAACACAAACAGAAGTGGATATTTCGATTATTGACTACGGTAAAGGTATTTCAAAAGAGGATCTTGAAAAGATTTTCAAAAAATATTATTCAACCGCAAAAAAATTCAGAAAAATCGGAACAGGCTTAGGGCTATACCTTGCTCAACAAATTGTAAAATCTCATGGCGGAGAAATTATTGTTAATAGCAATAATGAACAAGGCACTGAATTTTGCATAAAATTACCGTACACAAAAGAAAATTAGTATTATTACGAAAATTTGTAGTATAATTATATTGTCATGTTAGAAATTAGCGAAGAAAAAAAAATAAATATACTTTCAAATATGGTTTATTCTTTATTTAGAATACTTGAAAGAATGATTCATATAGAAAACGTAAACTATCCAACCATTGAAAACAAAGTTATATTTGCAATGTGGCATTCTGATTACTGCAGTTTACATGGAATACCTTTTGAAAAAAGAAAAAATGTTAATATTTTAATCAGTAAATCGTCAGACGGTGAAATTATCACAAGAGTTGTTCACAAATGGGGATTTAGCACAGTTCGAGGTTCAAAAGACCAAGGTTCTCGTAGTAAAGGCGGAGTAAAAGCAACCATTGAAATGATGGAACGTGTAAACGAAGGTCAGAACGTTGCAATTATGGTCGACGGACCGACAGGACCTTGCCACGAAGTAAAAAACGGAGTTATTAGAGTAGCAAAACATACAGGCGGTGCAATAATTCCAATGGTTTGGTATTCTCCAAACAAAAGTTTGATAAAATTACCAACTTGGGACAAATTCAAATTCCCAATTTGGTTTACAAAAATTGTAAATGTGTATGGTTCGCCGATTTATGTGCCTGAAAATAGCACACCTGAACAAGACAAACAAATCAAAGAACAATTAAAACAAGCATTACTAGACTTGGAAGCAAAAGCACCTGAAGCATTTAAAGAGGCTTACAAAAAAAGAAAATGACAAAAAATGTAAATGTGATGGCCATTCAAATGTCATCAAAACTTGGGGATAAAAAAGAAAACATTAAAAAAGTTAAAGAACTGATAGAAAAAAATGTTCAAAAAAATACAGATATAATTGTGTTACCTGAAGTTTGGACTGTTGGTTGGGCTTGCGAATATTTTGTCGAGTCCGCAGAAGAACTTGAAAATAGCGAAGTTATAAACTTCTTATCAGATATGGCTAAAACTCACAATGTAAACATCATTGGTGGAAGTTTTATAACAAAACAAGGCGAAAACCTTTATAATACTTGCCCTGTATTGAATAGAAAAGGCGAATTAGTTGCTACATACAACAAATGCCATCTTTTCAACTACTATGGCGACACCGAGGGCGTACTTCTAAAAGCAGGAACTGAGCCAATTATCGTAACTCTTGACGGAGTTAGAGTAGGATTAAGCATTTGCTATGACATAAGATTTCCTGAGTTATATCGTGCTTATGCCGTAAAAGGTGTTGATTTAATGGTAAATGTTGCGGCTTGGGGTAGCACAAAAGAAATCCCTTGGGTTTCAATGACGCACTCAAGGGCAGTAGAAAACCAATGTTATTTTGTCGCTCTAACCCAATCAGGTGCAATAAATAACGGTTTATTTAACCTAGGAAAATCAACAATTATCGACTACAAAGGGGATAATTTAGCCGAAATAACAATTCCAGAAGGTGCAATTAGTGCTGATTTGAACCTTGAAGAAGAACATTCTTTCAGAGAAAAATGCACAGTATTCAAAGATATACACGAAAATTACAACGTTAAGGAAAAATAATATGAAAAAAATATTACTAACAATTTTATCATTATTTTTAATATCGCAAACATCTTTTGCAGCGACAAAATATGACGTAGAAGAATTTAGAAACGTAATCCACAAAACAAAAGTACCAAAAGGTGCAGTATCAGTTTCCTTGAGAGAGATTAAAACTGGCGAAGTTGTAAACGAATTCAATTCAGACGTACAAGTTTCACCTGCATCGACTCAAAAGATTTTGAGTTACTTTTCATCATTGAATACACTTGGCGAAAATTATAATTTTTCTACAAGATTATATAAGACAAAATCAGGCGATTACTACATCGTTCTTGGTGCTGACCCCTATTTAACAGGAAAAGACTTAAAAGAATTGATGTCTAATATTAAAATTCCTAAAAACGAAGCCTTAAAACATCTTTATATTGACGATACAATTTTAGACAACAACACTTGGGGCGAAGGTTGGCAATGGGACGACAGTTTGAATGTTTTAATGCCAAAATTTGGTGCTTACAATATTGACAAAAACTTATACACAGTAATAATCCGTCCAACTGTTTTGCAAACCCCTGCAAACATTTTTACTAATGTTTTTTACCCAACAACATTTATAAACCAAACACTTACAGTTCAATCAGGTAACAACATAAAGATTACAAAAGATGCCGAAAACGACATTTCACCTGATGCTTTGACTGTAAACGGAGAAGTTAGCGAAACAACAAAAGTTCAAGTGCCAGTGCCATATTTAAGACGATATTTTATATTAAGACTTGAAGAAGCACTAAGTGCAAATAAAATCACATACACAGGTAAATACGAAAAAGTAAAAGTACCTGCAAATGCTGAATTAATAGGCGAAATCAAACACCCTATTTCTAACGCTTCTGTTGATATTTTGAAAAATAGCAATAATATGGTTGCAGAAACGGTATTTAAACTTGCAGGTGCAAAATATAGTAAAAACACAGGTTCGCAATCAACAGCAATGGCAATGTTTAATAACTATTGCACAACAAACAAAATTGACTGTTCAAACATAAGATTAACCGACGGTAGCGGTGTTTCAAAAAATAACCTAGTAACCGCAAACTTTATGACAGAATATTTGGCAAAAGTTGCTCAAAATTATGGCTACGACAAGGTAAAAACTCAACTTCCAACCCCAGGGGAAGGAACTTTAAAATACAGAATGCTTTTATTAAAAGACAAACTTTTTGCAAAAACTGGAACTTTGTCGAATATTAGTGGAATTACAGGATATATTGACACTAAAAACGGAAATTCTTATGCTTTCGCAATTTACGTAACAGACGGAAACACAAGCGAAAATCAAAAGAAAATTCTTGAAGAATTATTGATTAAACACGTTTATAACAACAAATAAAAAATCTTAATTTTTAGGAACAAACTTTTCGTAAGAGCCTAAAAAGCGGAAATATTTTGCCTTTTGTTGAATTTCATCAATTGCATTTTTAATTTTGTCGTCTTTTATATGTCCGTCAAAATCAACAAAGAAAGTATATTCGCCGAATTTTGTTTTAGACGGTCTTGAATCAATGTATGAAAGATTAATGTTAAAATCAGAAAATATTTGCAAAATTTCTAACAAAGCACCTGATTTATTTTCAGTTGAAAAAGCAATACTTGTCTTGTCATTACCTGTCACAGGAGTCTCAAAATCCCCAATCAAAGCAAATCTAGTTTGATTTGTTGGGTCGTCGTTAATATTTTCGCAAATAATATTCAAATTGTATAATTGAGCAGTTTTTTTGCTACCAATTGCTGAATAAGTAAGATTATAACCATCTAGTGAACGAGCAGCCTCAGCCGTACTAGAAGCCTTAATTATAGATACGTTCATTGGAAGTTGAGTTGAAATAAATTCATGACATTGAGCAAGTGCTTGAGGGTGCGAAATTACCCCTGTAATGCTATATAACTCAGTAACTTTCGACAATAAACAGTGATTTATCGGAATAATAAATTCAGACAAAATTCTAACATTTGGATTTTTTGTCTTAATTAAAGTATCACTTGATTCTCTGACTGTACCCTCAATTGAATTTTCCAAAGGAATAACCCCAATTGAACCCTCATTATTATCAACAAAATCAACCACTCGGCTAATCATATTAAAAGGTTCTTCAGCAGGATAAATGTCGTATTTATCCAAAAATTCATCTTTTGCCATTTCGCAATACGACCCCCCTGGTCCTAAATATGCAATTTTTAAAACATTAGATAAAAAATTCATTGCTAAATCTCCTTGTTTTATTTATAATTTTACTAAAAGGGATAAAAAATGGCAAACATAAAATTTGGAACAGACGGTTGGAGAGCCGTAGTCGGGGAAGACTTTAATTCAGAAAACGTAACATTAGTTTCAAACGCAATCGCTAAGTACGTTTTTGACACATTTGGTTTAAACAAAAAAATTATTATTGGTTACGACCCAAGAAACATGGCAGATGTTTTTTCAAAATTATGTGCTGATATTCTTGTTCAAAAAGGATTTCACGTACTTTATAGCAAAAAAGTTGTGCCAACACCTGTATTAGCATATAACGCAAAACACTTAAATGCTTGTGCAATAATGTTTACGGCAAGTCATAACCCACCAAAATACTTGGGAATAAAATTTATTCCTGATTATGCAGGTCCAGCCACTGATGAAATCACATCACAACTTGTTAATAATCTTGGTGAAACAATTGAAAATAGCCTTGATGGGGTATTTGAATATTATGATTTTTCATCAGATTATTTCAACCACTTAGAAAAACTTATTGATTTTAATGCGATAAAAAATAATCACACAAACATCATTTTTGACGGATTATATTCAGCAACTATTGGGTATTTTGATAAAATTTTGAAAGCAAAAGGAATAAAATTCCAATCTTTGCACATGAAACACGATACAAACTTTGGTGGAGGAATGCCTGAGCCAAAACCTCAATATATGCAAGAATTGATAACTAAAGTTAAAAATTCGGTAAATGCAGTAGGTTTTGCAAACGATGGCGACGGCGACAGATTTGGAGTAATCGACGAAAAAGGCAACTACGTAACTCCAAACGAAATCATCGCAATACTTTTGATGCACTTAACAAAAAACAAAAACTTAAAAGGTTCACTTGTTAAAACAGTTGGTGCAAGCACATTGTTGGATATCGTGACTAAAAAATTAGACGTAGAACTTATTGAAACCGCCGTAGGGTTTAAACACGTAGGCGAAGCAATGAGAAAATACAACCCAATTATTGGTGGCGAAGATTCAGGCGGACTTTCAATTCAAGGACATATTCCTGAAAAAGACGGAATTTTAGCAAACTTGTTAATCCTAGAAGCAATGGCTTACGAACACAAAACTCTTGTTCAATTGCAAGAAGATTTACACAAATTTGCAGGCAAAAAGTTCTACAATGATAGAATTGACATTAAATTAGAAACTCAAGAACAAGTTCCAACGGCACTTGAAAATGCTGAAAAAATTAAAAACTTGGGCGAATATTCAGTAACAAGAGTAAACAAAATTGACGGAGTTAAATTATATTTTAATGACGACAGTTGGATTTTAGTTCGACCAAGCGGAACAGAACCACTTTTGAGAATTTATATTGAATGTGATAGCAAAGAAAAATTAGAAGAATTTAAGGAGAATATAAAAAATGCAAGTATCGCTTAATTGGTTAAAAGAATTCGTTGACCTAGACGGAATTGACGAAAAACAAATTGCTCATGAATTGACAATGAGTGGATTAGAAGTTGAAGAAATTGAATATTTGAAACCAAAATTTACAAATATTATTACTGCAAAAATTGAAAAAATTGACCAACACCCAAACGCAGATAAACTTCATTTGGTAACAGTAAACATCGGTTCAGAAGTTAAAACAGTAGTTTGTGGGGCTCAAAACATTGCAGAGGGTCAAATTATCCCTTACGCATCAGTAGGTTCAAAGGTTCTTGACAGAAAAACTGGCGAACAATTTGAACTTACACCTGCAGTTATCAGAGGGGTTGAATCTCAAGGTATGCTTTGTTCAGCAGATGAATTAGGTTTGAGCGATAGAAATTATCAAGAAGAAGACGGAATTTTAATTTTGAACAGATTTATTGATAATCTTGAACTTGGCAAAAAGTTAGAAGATGTATTAAATCTTGAAGAAGATATCGTTTTAAATGTTGCACCAACTGCAAACAGAGGCGACCAAATGTCTGTAATCGGTGTTGCAAGAGAACTTTGTGCAATATTTGATAAACATTTAAAATATTCACCACTACAAGCAACAGTTGAATACGGAAACGACGGTTTTGAAGTTGAAATCAAAGACGAAGATGTTTGCAAATTCTATTCTTTAGGCTTGTTAAGTGGAGTAAAAATCAAAAAATCTCCTGACTGGATGCAAAAAAGATTAATTTCATCAGGAATTCGTTCAATCAACAACGTTGTAGATATTACAAACTACGTTCTTTTGGAACTAGGCACACCACTTCACGCATTTGACAGAAACAAATTAAACAATTACCTTTGCGTAAGACGTGCAAATGAAGGCGAAAAACTTGTTACACTTGACGAAGTTGAAAGAAATTTAACTCACGATAGCGTATTAATTGCAACAAGTTGGCTTAGGCGGTGTATTCGGTGGGGCAAACTCTGAAATCGATGACAATACAACTTCAATCGCTTTAGAGGCAGCATATTTCGTACCATCAGCAAACAGAAGAAGTGCAAGAAGTGTTGGCTACCGTTCAGAAGCAAGTGCTAGATTTGAACGTGGTATTGATATTGGGGCAGTAAAACAAGCCTTGATGAGAGCAATGCAATTACTTGTTGAATACGCAGATGCAAAAGTTGACGGCGTTGTTCAAACAGGTTCAGACAAAAACGAAATCGAACCAATTACATTGAGATTTTCGGAAATCAAAAGAATTTTAGGAATTGAAGTTCCAACAGAAAAAGCACTTTCAATTCTTGAAAAATTAGGATTTACAATTTTGGGCAAAAACGAAATTGCCGCAAAAGTTCAAGTTCCATCATTCAGAGTTGACGATGTATACAGAGAAATTGACTTAATCGAAGAAATCGCAAGAATTAACGGTTATGAACAAGTTCCACCGACATTACCTGAAAAGAACAACGTTCCTGAAATCACAATTGAAGAAAAAACAGTTGCAAAAGTTCACGATTTAATGCGTTCTTGCGGTTTAAACGAAATCGTAACAACTTCATTAATCGGAAAATCTTTGCTTGACCAATATATGATGACATATAACCCTGAACAAGCAGTAACAGTTGCAAACGCAGCAAGTGAAGAATATTCAATGCTACGTCAAAACATCGTTGCAAATGTTTTAAATTGTTTCAAGAGCAATTGGGATAACGGTCAAAAGAGTTATTGGGCTTATGAAATCGGCAGAGCATATTTCAAAGACCACGAAACAACTCAAAAAGATTCAGGTGTAACTGAAGTTAAAATGCTTGCAGGTATTATTTCAGGCGATATTGAAAATTCAAAATGGCAACAAGCACAAAAGACTGATTTTTACACATTGAAAGGTGTTTTCGAAAAATTACTTTCTAACCTTGGACTAGAAAACAGAATTCAAATTCAAGCAGAAGAAAACGTAAACTTTATGCACCCATACAAAACTGCAAAACTTGTTATGTTGGGCAAAACTCCAAAAAATATCGGATTTTTCGGACAAATTCACCCATTATTAAAAGATAAAATGAAATTAAATCAAGATGCGTTCATTTTTGAAGTTAATTTAGATGAAATCATCTCTTGCGTACACGAAAGCGTGCCACATTTCAAACACTTGCCACAATATCCTGAAGTACAAAGAGATATGGCATTCGTAATTCCTGAATCAGTAACTTATGCTGAACTTCAAAAAGTTATCAAAAAATCAGCACAAGGAAACTTGTTCAAAGGTTCTGAAATCTTTGACGTGTACCAAGGCGAACACATCAAAGAAGGCTTCAAGAGTTTGGCATTCAGAATTAAATTGCAAGACGAAAACGCAACTTTGACAGAAGAAGTTATTGAACGTCAAATGTCAGCAGTAAAAACAGGATTACAAAAAGCATATAGCGAAATTTCATTCAGGGAGTAAAAATTGAACAAAAGAATAATTAAAAATTTAATATTTTTGTTGATAGTTGCAATTGGCTTAATATTGCCAGCAAATGCAAACATTTTACCAAGAAGTACAAAAGACGTAGCATCTGAGGCAATAGGAATGTACCAAGTACCACATCACATTGTAATTTACAAAAAACCTGACGCAAAATCTGATATTTTGTACGAGGCAAATTGGGATTACAAAACTTTCAACAGTTCAAACGGTTACGCAGACAAGATTTTTTCAGTATTCGTGCAAGAAAAAGAACTTGCTTATGTTCAAGTTGTTGACTTCACAGAGGACTGGATAGAAGTAATTTATGACAAAACTACAAAGAAAAAAGGTTGGATTCAAGCAGAGGACCTTAGATTTATGCCATGGAGAAACTTCTATAATATTTACGGTCGCAAATACGGCATAAAAATCTTTTCTGATGCACCTGAATACGTAAAAGATATCCACAGTGCGACAATTGACGATTCTCAAACAGTACAAACAATAAAAAATCCGCTAAAAATAAAATTGACAGTAGTAAAAGGCAATTGGGCATTGATTACGGCAATTGAGGATAACAACGGAAACACAGGTTATATTCGTTGGAGAAGCGACGACGGAGTAATCTTTGCATTCCCAAGCATAAGATAACAAACAAAGACTTGATTAACCAATAAAACGAAACCGCCACCAAATCTAAACGATTTGACGGCGGTTTTTAAAATAAAAAAATTTGGACGGTTTCGCAAGCAAAACCTAGCAAAACAACGCAAAACCTAGCAGAGTTTACAAAACCTTATGAAGATTCAAACCCTTACAAGCCTTGCAAAAGACCTTAAACCCAACTAAATTCCGACACTCAAACCCGCACATAGGTTGATAGACTGTCCTGTCAAACCTTTTGCTTGTTCTGAGATAAGATATTTAACAAGATTAGCGACTTCGACAGGCTCTACGAAACGTTTTTGAGGAATGCAGTCTATAATTTCTTCTTGCGAAAATTCAGAGTCGTCGATAGAACCTTTGCCTAAATCTGTGTCGACCCACCCAGGGTTTATGACGTTTACTGTGATGTTGTCTTGAGCCAATTCTAGGGCTGTGGCTTTTGATAGCCCAATTAGAGAGGCTTTTGTTGCAGAGTAAGCACTTGCACAGGCTTCACCCATAACCCCACTGATAGAGCCGATGTTGACAATTCTGCCCCATTTTTGAGATTTCATATAAGGCACAACTTTTGACATCAAAAACATCGGTGCGATAGAATTTGTTTTAAAAATTGATGAAATTTGTTCAAGTTTGATTTCTTCAATTTTACTGTAAATGTATTCGCCTGCGTTGTTTATAAGAATATCGATGTTATTTTCGTCGATAAATTTTGATAATTTTAGTAAATCTTCGTCGTTTTCAAGGTTGCAAACACAATAATCAGTAGGATTAAGTTCTTTTAACAACTTTTCATCACGAGCGGTAGCAAAAACATTGTAGTCATAACTCAATTCTTGAGCGATAACCCTGCCAATACCTCTTGATGCACCTGTAACTAGGACATTTTTCATAATTATAATTCCTTTTTGACAAACGACATAACAATTTCTGATAAGAAACGTTTAACAACAAATTCTTGTTCGATTTTCGACAAGTTTTTTAATAACTCAAACGCAGTCGACAAATCAAAATTTTCATCATACCAACGATTATAAGAGTAATCGTTTTTAGAAATTTTTGAAATTTCTTCATCAATATTAATATTGCACTCTGAAATAAGAATTTGCAACAAATGCTTAGCAACAACGACTCTGTCGTCAAAATCTAGTGACTGAATAAAATTAACAACTTCATTCAAATCAGGATTTTGTTCGTACCAACGTTGCTTCATAGATTACTTGATTAGCCCAAAGCCTAATAAGAAAGTGCAAAGCAAGAAAATACCTGCAGTAATGTAAGTAATTTTGTTCAAACCTTTTTCAGCACTTTTTTGTGATGAAAACATTTGAGAAGCCCCACCGATAGCAGCGATGCCGTCGCCTTTTGGAGAGTGGCAAAGCACTAGAACTATTAATAAAATAGAAGTTGCTACTTGTAAGAACCAAACTAAACCTAATAACATTATAAATCCTCACTATTTGCATTTGCGATAAAGAACGATTTCATATCGCCAGTATGTAATTGTTTGTATTGATATAAACGGGCAGGTCTTTTAGAAGATGCTTTTGTGAATTCGTCTAATTCGATAAGCCCTTCAGTACCAAGAACTTTTTTTCTAAAGTTACGTTTATCAAGTTCTTTACCCATAATAAGTTCGTAAACTTTTTGCATTTCTGTAAGAGTAAATTTTTCTTTCAATAATTGATAAGCAACAGGGCAAGAACGTAGAGAAAGTCTAATTCTGCGACGAGTGTAATCAATAATTTCTTTGTGGTCGAAAGCCAAAGCAGGCATTTCGTCAACAGGATACCAAGCAACTTCGCCATCGTTAGAAACCATAGACTTAACATCTTCATATCTTACAAGAGCAAAGTAAACGCAAGTAATAACACGAGATGTAGGGTGTCTTAGAGGGTCGCCAAAAGTATATAACTGTTCAAGATAAACGTTATCAACGTTAGTTCTTTCTTTAAGAACACGAACAGCGGCTTGTTCAAGGTTTTCAGACATACGGACATAACCCCCAGGGATAGCCCATTTGCCGATAAAAGGTTCTTTTTCACGTTTAACTAAAAGCACTTGTAATGCGTTGTTTTTGATAGTAAGAATAACCGTATCGACTGTAATTTCGTGCGTTTTAGTTTCATTTAACATAAAAATTCCCCTTTGTAGTTTAATTTTAACATAAGAAGATAAAAAGTAAACACTTAATACACTTAATAAAAATAAATGTAAAGAAAACGCAATAAAGAACGGCGGGTT
>SAMEA104315436__coassemble_1362_pt1 | contig 15603 bp, 16 predicted proteins | sample SAMEA104315436__metabat2_low_PE_046 | metagenome-assembled genome bin SAMEA104315436 (sample SAMEA104315436) | gut metagenome | biome: Monkey gut; feature: monkey-associated habitat; material: faeces | place: China | collected 2013
GTAAAAAACTTTACGACAAACGTGAAGATTTGACTAAAAAAACTCAAAATCGTGATATTCAAAGAAAACTTAAAAATTACTAAAGGTATGCGATGTATAGAAAAGAAGATGTTTTAAGAAAACTAAACGCAGATAATTATTATATTGATACTCGTTCAATGGAAAATTTTATCAGGGATTGGAATATTGATCCAATTTATGAGGCAAAAGACGGTACAATTTTTTATGACGATATTGCGATTTTTAAACTTAAAAAAGGTATAAGTTTGAAATCTCAAGGATATAACAATGAGCAAATCTGTTATCGCATACACAAAACACCTCTTGAAATGCCGACAGAGGACGAAGAAGAAATCAAATCAACTGCCCTAGAAGAAGTTAAATCTCAAGCACCTGAGGTTAGAAACGTAACCTTGAACGTTACAAATCAAACCTTGCAAATGCTTGCAGAGGCTGTTGCATCAAAAATTACAGACGATATAAAAAATCATATCGACACTTCTCAATTTGCAGAAAAACTTGTTGAGGCAGGTGTTTACAAAAAAGACAATGAAATTTTAGCAAAACAAGTTGCAGAACTAATTGCAGACAACAAAAAACTTGCAAAAAGAGTTGCCGATTTAGAAAATTCAAAACGTTCTTTTTGGAAAAGAATGTTTGACTAAAAAATCCTTAAACATTTTTAAAATCATGCTTGACAGTATAATTTTAGCGGTGGATAATAGGATTACACAAATAGTATATTAGATGGGTAAATCGTTCTTAAAAACCTGAAAACGGTTACGATTCCTAAAAAAGAAAGGGATTTAAAATGTACGCAATAGTAGAAACAGGCGGAAAACAATACCAAGTAGAAGAAGGTCGTTACGTAGACGTAGAACTACTTGAAGGCGAAAAAGATAGCAAAATCGTATTTGACAAAGTGGTTATGCTTGTAAATGGCAAAAAATCAAAAGTTGGTCAACCATACGTAAAAAACGCAAGTGCTGAAGGCGTTATCTTAGGTCATGACAAAGCAAAAAAAGTTATTGTTTACAAACAAAGACCTAAAAAAGGTTACAGAGTAAAACGTGGTCATAGACAAGAATACACAAGAGTTATGATTAACAAAATCAGAACAACTGCTTCAAAAAAATCTGCTGATGCAGAAACAACAGAAGCATAAGAAAGTTAGTAATACAAGATTTATAATTAGAAAGCAGGTTAAACATGGCACATAAGAAGGGGATGGGTTCTACCCGTAACGGACGTGATTCCGAAGCACAACGTTTAGGCGTTAAAAAATTCGGTGGCGAAGCAGTTAAAACTGGTAACATCATTGTTCGCCAAAGAGGAACAAAATTCCACCCAGGTAATAACGTAGGTATCGGTAAAGATGACACATTGTTTGCATTAATCGACGGTGTTGTTAAGTTTGAACCGCACAGACGTGATAGAAAACAGGTTAGCGTTTACGCAACTGAAACAAAATAGTTAAAAATTTAATAGAAATAAAAAAGCCAATTGATTTATCAGTTGGCTTTTTTCGTGTAAAAAATAATTAAAGACTGGCATGGGGTTTAAAAATGTTACTAAAGGTTAAGAAATAGCCTTAATGGCAAACTTGGATTAAACTATAAGTGGTAAACTATCACAAAATAAAGAAATTAGGGATAAAATGACAAAAAATATACTGAAAAAGGTAGTGTTTACGCTATTTGCGTTTGTGTTATCAACACCAATTGCGAGTGCTGCGTTGTCTTTTCCGAATATTAATATCGGTATGCAACAGGCTAACACTCCACAAGATTTTTCAAACGGAATTCAAATTCTTATTTGGTTGACAATCTTAACTCTTGCACCAAGTATTTTTATTATGACAACTGCGTTTGTGAGGATTGCGATTGTGTTGGCACTTACTCGTCAAGCCTTGGGAGCAGGTTCGTTACCACCAAACCAAATTTTGATAAGTTTGGCTTTGATTTTGACATTCTTTGTAATGGCACCAACCATTAACAAAATTAATACTACTGCAATACAGCCATACATGAATAATCAAATTACTCAGCAAGCCGCACTAGATAGAGGTTTGAAACCTGTTAGAGCCTTTATGTTTGCTCAAACAGATGAAAAACAACTCGCTTTGTTTATAAAAATGGCTAAAATTGAAAAGCCTAAAAATATTGATGATGTTCCGACTTATGTTTTAATTCCGTCGTTCATTATTAGTGAATTGAATACCGCATTCAAAATCGGTTTTGTAATATTTTTACCATTCTTGGTTATTGATATTGTAATTTCGAGTGTGCTTGTTTCAATGGGTATGATGTTTTTGCCTCCGACAACAATTGCTTTGCCATTCAAACTGATTATGTTTGTAATGGTTGACGGTTGGTATTTGATTATAAAATCGCTAGTCGAGGGATTTGCGGCGGCATCTTAGAATTGAGGAAATAAATGAATCAAGATATAGTTATAACACTTCTTCAAAAAATGTTCGTACTGGTATTGGAATTGGCAACACCAGTATTGGTTGTTGGGGTTGTTGTTGGTTTAGCGGTAAGTATTTTTCAAGCGATTACTCAAATTCAAGAATCAACCTTGACAATTGTTCCAAAAATTATTGTTGGGGTTTTAACCTTGATTGTTTTGATGCCTTGGATGATGAATATGATGATTCAAACCGTAAATGAATTTTTTGATATGATTCCTGGGTTGATTAGTTAGTTTAAAGAGGTGCTTGTGGATTTTAATTTATTACAAATATTTTCACCAGCAAATATCTTAGTTTTTATGGCAGTTTTTGTTAGAATTAATGGTTTATTCATGGCTGCCCCGCTTTATTCTACCTATCCAATTCCAATTCAGGTAAAGGTTTGGACTGTTGCGTTTATTGCGTTTATTTTGTATCCGTTTGTTCAAAGACATACACAATTTATGATTCCGCATGATGTCGTTGGATTGACCGTTGTAATGATTAAAGAGTTTGCAATTGGTTATATAATTGGTTTTTGTGCTAATTTAGTCTTTATGGCAGCAGAATTGGGGGCAAATATGTTTTCAATTCAAATGGGTTTGTCTATTAGCCAAGCCTTAAATCCGTCGACTGGAACATCTTCTCCAATTATTTCGCAAGCCTTTACTTTGCTAGTTACAATGGTGTTCATTGGTTTGAATGCTCATCAATGGTTGCTTTCTGCTTTGTATAGTAGTTTTGCACATGTTCCAATTGGATATTCATTTATTTTTGACGGTGCTTTGGTTCAAAAAATAATTTATATGTCAGGGCAAATGTTTAATATCGCAATAGGTATTTCGATGCCTATTTTCAGCGTTTTGTTGATAAAAGATATTTTGCTTGGCTTTGTTTCAAAACTTATGCCAACGATGAATATATTTATGGTTGCAATGCCATTAAAAGTTTACGTCGGATTATTGCTTTGCATGATATTTATGCGTCCGATTACAGAGTATACAAGAATTATTCTTGAAAAAGTGTTGACAGAAATAGCGGCTATATTTTAGCAGAAAGGGTTTTAAGATAATCAATGGCAAATGATGGTGCTGATAGAACCGAAGAAGCCACCCCTCGTCGCCGAAGTAAGGAACGAGAGAAAGGTAATATTGCCAAGAGCAAGGATTTGATGTCCGGAGTAACTATTACTATCGGAATAGTTATGTTGGGTGCGTTTTCAAGTCTTATGACAAATCGTATGAAAGTTGCGATGTACCATTCTTTTACAAACTTAAATCCAAAATCTTATGACCCAAGCGAATTAATCGGAACACTTGCTCCGTATATGAGATTAACTGCCGAAGCCGTTTTGCCGTTTATGTTGGCGATTTTTATTTTGACGATAATTGCCTTGAGAATGCAAGTCGGTAAAATTTTTGCGATAGATAAAATTAAACCAAATTTTGAAAATGTTTCGCCTAAAAAATGGGTTGATAATTTGAAAAAATTATTAAATCCTTTTGAGCCTCAAAAACTTATGGAACTTGCAAAATCTGTATTAAAAATCATCATTGTAGGTGCTTGCGGTTTTTCTGTTGTAAATGGCAGATTAGATGAATTGTATGCCTTGTTGGGTGCGTCACCTGAAGTTGTTTTTGGGGTAATTGGTTCAATTTTGGCACAAATGTTTTTGAATATGTGTTTGGCGATTTTGATTATAGGATTTTTGGATTTGAAATTCCAAACATACCAATTCGAAAAATCAATTAAAATGACAAAGCAAGAAGTTAAAGACGAATACAAAGATACAGAGGGTGATCCGAAAATTAAAAGTAAGATTAAAGCCTTTGGTATGCAGATTTTGCAACAAAAAATTATGTCAGCCGTTCCGACAGCCGATGTAGTTGTAACAAATCCGACACATTACGCAGTCGCTTTAAAATATGATAGAAGTGTAAAACCTGTTCCTTACGTAGTGGCTAAAGGTGCTGATTTTATTGCGTTTAAGATAAGGGAGATTGCTCAAAACAATAACATTCCTATCGTTGAAAATAGGGTTGTTGCAAGAACCCTCTACTCTTTAGTCGAAATTGGTGATATAATACCATCAGAAATGTTTCAAGCGGTTGCAGAAATTCTTGCATACGTATACAAAAAGAATAACCATTAATCTTGGGTAGGTACAACAATAAATGAATTTCGGTAAAATTTCAGAAATATTGAAAAATAGCGATATCTCACTTGCCATTGGGCTTGTATTTATTGTTGCAATGATGGTATTGCCTTTGCCACCTGCTTTGTTGGATATTCTTTTGACAATAAACATTTCATTATCTGTAATAATTCTTTTGGTTTGCTTGTATACAAAAGAACCTCTTGATTATTCAAGTTTCCCAACTGTATTGTTGATTGCGACCTTGTTCAGATTAGGTTTGAACGTGAGTTCAACAAGGTTGATTTTGCTTTATGGTGAAGCAGGAAACGTAATTAATGCTTTCGGTGAATTCGTTGTTGGGGGTAATTACGTTGTAGGTTTTGTAATCTTCGTAATCCTTGTGTTGATTAATTTTATGGTAATTACAGGCGGTGCAACTCGTGTTGCTGAAGTAACTGCTCGTTTTACATTGGATAAAATGCCAGGTAAACAATTGAGTATCGATGCGGATTTAAATTCAGGGATAATTGATGAAGAAGAAGCAAAACGTAGAAGAAAAGCATTAGAAAGAGAAACAGATTTCTATGGTACTATGGACGGTGCTTCTAAGTTCGTAAAAGGTGATGCTACCGCAGGTATTTTGATTACTGTAATCAATATTGTAGGTGGTTTTATTATCGGGCTTGTTATGATGAAAATGGATTTTCAAACAGCCTTAACAACTTATACTATTTTGACCGTTGGTGATGGTTTGGTTTCTCAATTGCCTGCTCTTTTGATTTCAACTGCAACAGGTTTAATTGTATCTCGTGCAAGTGGTAAAGACGAATCATTATCTCAAGATATCGGCAAAGAAATGTTTTCAGACCCAAGAGTTTTGGGTGTTGTTTCAGGTTTATTGATGTTCTTGGGTATTGTCCCTGGTATGCCAACCTTACCATTCTTTATAATTGGTATAAGTGCTGGCGGTTGGGCTTATTACAAGTATACAGAACAACTTAGAGCAAAAGAAGAAGAACAAAAACTTAAAGAAGCGGCAGAAAAGGCTGAAAAATCAGGAAGAAAGAATAATAAAAAAGCGACAAGAGAAAGTGTTATGGAACTTCTTGCCGTTGATACAATTGAAATTGAAGTTGGTTACAGGTTAGTACCACTTTTGAATGTCGAAATGGGTGGCGATTTATTAGAACGTATTGCTCAAATTCGTCGTCAAACTGCGTTGGATTTAGGTATTGTTTTGCCGTCAATTAAGGTTAGAGATAACCTTCAATTGTCGCCAAATACTTATCAAATCAAGTTAAAGGGCGATCCTATTGAGGCTGGTGAAATTTATCCTGATAGAAGCCTTGCGATGAATGCGATGGGCGGTGATGATAATCCGAATATCAAGGGTATTAGTGCGGTTGAACCTGCATTTGGACTTCCTGCTTTATGGATAGAAGAAGATCAAAAAGATTATGCTGAGGCTTATGGTTATACGGTTGTAAGTCCGTCAGCGGTCGTTTCTACGCACTTGACAGAAGTTATTAAGAAGAATGCCGCATCAATTTTGACAAGAAATGATGTTCAACAATTGGTTGATAATTTGAGAAAAGAAGTTTCTGATAGTTACGTAGACGACTTGATGAAAGATATGACGATAGGTGATATTCAACAAATTGCTCAAAACTTGTTGAGAGAAAGAGTTACAATTCGTGATTTGAAAACTATTTTGGAAACTATCAGTTTGCAATCTAAATTCAGCAAGGATTATAACTACTTAACTGAAAAGGTTAGACAGGCTTTGGCAAGAAGTATTTGCAGACAAAATGTTGCTGATAATGGCGAACTTATGGCGATTACGATTTCACCTGACGTTGAAAGAACTTTGGCAGAGGGCATAAGTCCTGATTCTCAAAGTTTGACAATTAATCCGACATATTCAAAATTGTTGTTTAGTAGCATAAACAATGAAATTCAAAAAGCACTTACAACTTACGGTTGTCAGCCTGTAATCTTGTGTTCTTCACCGATAAGACGTGCTTTTAGAAATTTAATCGAAAATTATTATCCACAAATTTCAATTATGTCGTATAATGAAATTAGTCAAAATATTAAAACAAAATCCGTTGGGGTTGTAAGAGTAAACAAAAATACTAATATATAGAAAGGTTTTATAAATGAATGAACTTGTAAAAATTGACCAAGACGTAACAATAGTTCCAAATGATTTTAATTTTACAAACAAAGGTTCTGTAACAAGCGTATCAGAAAAGGGTTTTCGTATGAAAATGAAATACCCAACAACAGGCTTGAAAGTTAATTATATATGTGAATTTTATTCACACACTCCAAACGGAATTTTATTTTTCAAATCTCACCCAACAGAATTGACTGATAATGAAATGTTTATTGCAAACCCAATCAAACATAGATTTTTGCAAAGACGTCAATTTACACGTATCAAATTTATTACAGAAACAACAATGGTTGATAAACTTGATAAAAAATATGATATTACAACAGTTGACCTTTCAGCAGGTGGTTTGAAATTTACAACTCCAAATTCAATTGATTTGGATAGAGAGTACAAAATTGAGATTAAATTGGGCGACGAACAAACAGTTTACTGTTGGTTGCAACCAATTCGTATGGAAAAACAAGACACTGGTAAATTTATGTTGTCAGGACGTTTTGTAAACCAAACAAATGTTGATAAAATGACATTAATCCAATATTGTATGAACAAAAATATGGAAGCAAAAAATAAATAATGGCAAAAAAGAAAATCCAATATAAACAAAATACTGCCTTGTTCTTTGCTTGTGTATCTTTGCTAGTTTTTGGTGCTGGCTCGTTGTTGATGAATGGGGGGATAAATTACACCTCTGTTGTTGCATCTTGCCCAACAGTTGTGCCTGCAGTTGTGATTATGTATGTTTTGGGGTGGTTGATAGGTTCAACAATGGAATCTTCAAAATCCGTTAAAAACACAAATCTTGGATATGCAAATAATCTTTTGGAAGAAATTTTGAAAGAAGAAGGTTTAGATGCCTCAAGTGGAAGTTCTAGCGACTCAACAGGGGCTGATTCATCTGACGTAGACAGTTTAATTGACGGATTTGAAACTGAAAGTAAAGAATAATGAGTCTTATAAAATTATTTAGAAAATCTTACAGAACAAAATGTTTTACAACTCCAAGTCATAGTCAGAGTTTTTTTATAACCTCAAAATTTGAACAGTTTTATAAGCATGATATTTCTGAAACAGATACGCATAACCCTCAAGAGGCTCTTGAAAATGCAGAAAATAATGCGTCAAAAATTTATGGAACGAAACAAACTCTGTTTTTGACAAATGGGTCTACAAGTGGTGTTATAAGTGCCGTTTTGTCTTGTGTTTGTAAAAATGAAAATGTTTTAGTTTGGGAAAATTCTCACCCTTGTCATAAAAATGCAGTTGAACTTGCAAGTGCAAATCCGATTTTCTATTCTTTGGAAAAAGATGAAAATTGGGGATTATATAAACCTTTGAGTGCTGAAAATTTAGAAGAATATTTGAAAAATAATAAAATTAAAGCGGTAATCGTGACTTCTCCAAGTTATGAGGGAGTTGTTTGTGAAATAAAGGATTTGCAAGAGGTTTGCCGAAAATATGGTGCATATTTAATTGTTGATGAAGCACATGGGGCTTTGTATCCGTTCAGCGAAAAACTTCCGCAAAGTGCTGTAAAAATTGCAGATTTTACAATTCAGTCTTTGCACAAAACAGCAGGGGGGCTAAATCCGACCGCACTTTTGCACACAAATACTGATATTGATATGCGAAATTCTCTTACAAAAATCACAACAACCTCACCAAGTTATGCTTTGCTTATGACAATTGAAAAAAATATAAATTATTTGAATTCTCAAAAAGGACGACAAAAAATTGATATTTTGATAAAAAATATTGAAAATTTGAAAGAAAATTGCAAAAATGTTGAATTTTTTGACGGAGATATTACAAAAATCGTCGTAAAGCATAAAAATTTAACAGGTTTTGAACTTTCAGAAAAACTTTTTGAAAAAGGAATTGAGGACGAAAAAACAAACGAAAAATCAACAATGTTGTTGTGTGGTTTGGGTACTGATAAAGAAAAATTACGCCGATTAGAAAGAGTTTTGAAAAAACTTTAAAACTTTGTAAACATTTGTTAAAGCATGCCTAAAATATAGCAATAAAAAATCTTTAGGGTACATGTATAGGTATGCTTAATCCAGTTAGTGTGTCTTTGAATAAAATTTCAATGCCTTCGTTTGCGAAATATCAAACGACTCCTATTTTCACGACTGGATTACAAAAAGACACTTTTGAACATTCAAAATCCGTTGCGAATGTTTCGTTTACTTCGGTTGACAACACCGTAGTTGGAAAAGCAATTAGAGAGTTGGGCGATGTTCCTTGCCCATATTGTGGAACACGAGTTATTCAAGGTAAAGAGATTTCTCATTTAAACAAAGAGAATTTAGGCGGAAGAAGTGATGAAGCAATCGCTTTATTGAAGCCGTTTGAGGATAGAATGCACCCTGTTGAAAAGCAGGTATTTAACTTATTGGAAGATTTAAGCACAAAAGAACCAAAGAAAAATTTGCGTCAATTGTTAGACAAGGTTCGTCCAACTCATCTTGAAATCCTTAAACAACAAGAGTTTGATATTTTGGGCAGAATGTCTGATTATTCTGAAAAGAATTTGAAAAAAGACGATGCAAAAAAAGTTACAGGGCTTGTAAACGAAGCCACAGACATCATTAACAAGCAAGATGAAAATTATATTTTCCGCAGACGTAGATTTATGGAAAAATTTGATAATGTTACAAAAAATATTGAAAACAAAGATGCGGTTGCAAATTTGCGTGAAATTGCGGAAGAATTGCCAAGAGCCCACGACAATATGAGTTCATTTATTATTAAATTTACTCAAAAAGATGCGAAAACAAAATTGGAAAAAACTCCGTACCAAATTGGTATTTCGCTTGTTGAACCGTCAGTAGGCTCATTAGAACACATTAAACCTCGCCACCCTCAAGATAAATCACAAGGTGGGGAAAATAAATATTCAAATTATATTTACGCAAGCAAAGAATGGAATGTTCGCAGAAAGAACACTCCGCTTGACAAATGGGTTACTCAACACCCTGAAATTAAAGACAATATGCAAAAATATATCGATGTTGTTATCGATAGAATCAATAACGGTCAAGCCATGAAACGTTGCAGAGTTTACCCTGTAATTGTTGCAGAAACTTTGGAAAAAGAATCAAACGGCTTGATTAAACTAGACACATCAAAACTAAAATTAAGCAAAGCACAAATCAAAGCAGAAAGGGCAAGAGTTGAACAGGAAGAAAAAGTAAGAGCCGAACACTCTAAAAAAGCCTCTGCTAAAAAGAAAATTACACAGCCGACAACAGGTATAAACTTAGTTGCATAAAAAAAGAAAAGGATAAGGAAAAGAAAATGTTACAACCAGTAAAATTATTTTCTGCATTAGCACCAAAATCAATTGAAAAAAATGCAAATAATCAACAGCAATTCCACGTGAATTTTGCGACAAAACCTGATACTTTTGAAAAATCAACACCAAAAAATAACATTTTAGCACCTGCTTATGTTCCATTTACAGGTTACAAAGGTGATGAACCTGTAAGAGCCTTGGGTAATATTATTTGCCCTTGTTGTGGTATTGAAATGATGACTCAAAAAGATATGAACAAGGTTACAAAAGGACTTGGGGCAACAAGCGAACAAGCGATTAAAACTTTGGATAACTACGAAAAATATATGCACCCTGTTGAAAAAGAATGTTATAACATGCTAAAGGGTTGGGCAAAAGAAACTCCAAATTCAAATTTCAAAGAACTTTTGAAACAAAATCGAGAACCTCAATTGGTAATTCTTCAAGAAAAGCAAAACAAAATTCTTGATTCAGTAGATGAAATTGCAAAAGATTTGCCTGAAAACGAGCAAGAAGAAGTTAAAAAAGTTACAGATTTAACAAGAAAAATGGTTTCTTCAAATGATAAAGAAATCAAATTTAAACGTAAAACTTTTATTGCTGATGTAAATGATTTGGCAAAGAAAATCTCAAAACCTGAAGTTCACGAAAAAATGGTAAAAGAGGCTGAAAAAATGCCTACTTCACAAAATGATGTAAGTGCCTTTGTCGTAAAATACTCTGAAAGAGGACACAAGGAAATCGGCGAACGTTTGGTAAAACTTTCTGTTGGTACAATTGAACATATTCACCCACGTTCTGCAGGCGGTCGTAATAACCCTGGAAATTATTTGTTAGAATGTGGCGGTTGTAACCACGAAAGAAGCAGTATTCCGTTGCCTGAATGGGTTGACAGTCACCCTGAAATGGCACAAAATACGCAAAAATATATCGATGAAGTAATTAGACGTATCAATTGTGGCGAAGTAAAAGGATTTTCTTTCTATCCTGAAGCCGTTGCAAGAACTCTATTATACGAATCTGATGGCAAAATCGATTTGAATACAAGTGCTTTAAAAGTTAAAGACGAAGATTAGTTGTTAAAAACAGGCTCTAATTTTCGACTTAAATCATCGGTCAATTCTCTGTAATCTTTTGAAACAGGGGTTGGCTTTGATGTTTTGATTACATCAAGGAAGATTTTTGACGATTTTGGTTTGCCGTTCAAAAAACATTCTGAATTTGCAACATCTATTCTTGCAGGTGTGATTAAACCGCTTTTTGTCATTTTTTCAATATTTTCTTTTGATGATAAATACTGAACAAATTTTATCGCCAAATCTTTGTGCTTTGTATCTTTGTAAATAGCCCAACCTGAAGCGTCCATTGGAACTACACTTCCACTATCTCCGTTTGGAAAGTTTATGATATCCCAGTCGAAATCTGCAGATTCTCTATATTTTGGAACAAGCCAACGACCTGAAAGGTGCATCGCAAGTTTTTGTTGCAAAAACATTTGAGCCATTGTAGCACTCGCACTTTGAGATTTCTTTGGTGCAAAGTTGTATTTGTTCCTCAAATCTGCGTAAAAGTTGAGTCCTGATTGAGATTGAGGTGTGTTAATGATTTCTGTTTTTAAATCGTCAGACAAAATTCCGCCACCACTACTCATCAAATATGGCAAATAAAATAAAGGTTCTTCTTCAAAACTTATGGCAAAAACGTTGTGTTTTTTGAATTTTAGACCGAGGTCTAATAAATCTTCAAAAGTCCAAGTTGTTGTAGGTTCTTTTATTCTATATTTTCTGAAAAGGTCTTTGTTGTAATAAATAACTAAATTTGAGGCATCTCTCGGAATTGCAAGAACTTTACCGTCAACACTCAAGGACTGCAAAGTTTGTTCGAAAAAGACGTTTTTATCTGCATAATCTGTCAAATCCATAAGATAATTTTGATATACAGGCAAATTTAAGTTGTTTATAAAAATTACGTCAGGTGCTAAGTTTGAGGCAAGCAAAAGGTGTATTTTTTGAAAATAATTCTGCGGAATGTGCATGAATTCGATTTTTACATCAGAATTTTGTGCTTCAAAATTTGCAATAATCGGTTTTAAAATTTCGATTTCAGACTGAGAACCCCAACTCGAAAATTTTAAAACGGTTTTGTCGTCAGATTTTGTGCAACCTGAGCATAAAAATATTAGTAAAAAGAAACAAACGAGTAATCGTTTCATAAACTATAAATCCAATAATGGTCTTATGCTGTCAGGTTTAACTTCAACTAAAGTTTTGTTGCTTCCAACCTTGATAATGTAAATCATTGTGTTAGCGTCAGGTTGTTCGTTTAATCTAACTTGCATTGTGCCTTTAAGTTCTTCGTTAAATTTTCTGATAACGCTGATTTTTGAACCAACGTAGCCGATTAATGCGTTAATTCCGTCAACATTTACTTGAGCAAATCCTCTTTTTGAATCGATTACGTATTTTGCTTGAACCGACAAATGTTCAAATGGGTCAATTTCTTCTTTTTGAGGTGCTTCTTGAACTTCTACTTCTTCTGATTCGTCTTCGTCTGTTGTATCTTCGTCGACGTATTCTTCATCAGAATATTCTTCGTCCTCGTCCTCATCTTCTTCTACGTATTCGTATTCATCATCGTTTTCTTCATCATCTTCATCGATGTAATCTTCTTGATATTCGACATCTTCATTTTCGTCCTCGTCCTCAAAAATAAAGAAATCGTCATCGTTTTCGTTTGAATTTTGGTAGTTAAAGAAGTTGTCGTTTTCGTTTATTGAATATTTATCATCGTTAAATGGTGAATTTTCTTCTGCGGGTTCTTTTTCGTCAAACAAAGTTTCTTCATCTTGTTTGCTTATTGAAGTTAGTGGATTTTTGAAAATTCGTTTTTCTATTTCGTTTGCGTTTTCGTCAAAAATAGACATTTTTTCTTCCTCGCTAATTTTACTCAAAGGTCTGTAAAAATCATTTTGAGCCGAAAATGGTTGCGGTTGATGATAATTACTTCTTGCGTAAAGATTGTTTTGAACTTTTGATTGTGGACTTGAAAAGTTCATAGGAGTTGATAGTGGAGTTACGTTAAACCCTTCCTTGTTGTCTTCTTCAAAAGTGCTTCTGTTCGTATTGTATACGTCCATATTTGAATATGACGGATATGCTTGTTCAAAAGTTTCATCGTTGTTGTGTATCAAGCGACGTGTTACTGGTTGTGATTGTCGTTCGCTTGGCTCTTGAACTTTTTTGATTAAATCTCCTATAATCTTAATCAAGACTATTAACAATATAAATTGTAATACAGTCATGAAAGATGAGAAAGAAATTCTTACAGATAGTAACTTTTTAATTTTGTGAATAACTTTTTGCTTAAATCTGATGATTTTTTTGAAAAATGCTAATTCGTTTTCTGAAATATCGTCATCATCAGCAGATAATGTACCATCATCAACTGCTTGACCGTTTTGAAGATTTTGTTTATCCTCTGTATTTTCTTGTGAAGTTTGTTGTTCTTGTTGTGTTGTATCGTTTTGGGCTACCTGTTGAACAGTATTTTGTTGTACAACAGGTTGAACAACCTCTTGTCTTGTTGGTTGCAAAAATTGTTGAACTGGATTTTCACGTCTAATGATTGTTTGTTGCGACTGTTGAGGTCTTGCAACGTAGTTTGGCTGTTGAGTTACAGTTCGTTGTCTTGGCTCAAAAGTTTGCGTAAAATCATGATTTGTTATTGGTCTTTGTTGATGCAAAACTCTTTGCGGAACTGCCATTTGAACTTGTTGTGGTGAAACATACGGTCTTGTTTTTGTTTTTCTTTCAGGTGCAACTTTTGTTGTTACGTATGCTTGTGGAACAAGATTTACAGGTTTTTTGCTATCAATTGTAATCTTCGTGTAGCCTTTCCCTGGGAGTGATGAATATTGCTGAGTTTTTACGTCAACATTATTCAAATTTGATACACCTGAAATATCAGGCTGAACATTCAAAGAGTTCACTGTTTCAGGCAACAAAATAACATATTTGTTGTCAGGCTTTTTGTTCACGATAATTTGGTCTTTGTAAGGCTTATCTGTGTAAATATTCACCTTTACAGAACCGTCAGAAGTCTGATTAAAGTCCATTTTCACAAGTTCATTGTTTACATCTGCACAAAATGCGTTTGATGTAAACGAAAATAATACGGCAAATATGATACTGTATCTTATTACTTGTTTCTGCACTATAATCTCCTAGTTTAATATTAACATTATTATTATAAAAATAATACGATTTTTCATAAAAATACTGCCTTTGATGTATATTTTAAGGAAAAATACTTTGTTTATGTTATTCTTAAATTATGAAAAGCGGATTTGTAACAATTATAGGTCGCCCAAACGTTGGTAAATCAACTCTTTTGAACAAAGTTCTAGGTCAAAAGATAGTTATTGCAACGGATAAGGCTCAAACAACAAGAAAAAGAATTAAAGGTATTTTGACAAATGAAAAAGGGCAAATTGTTTTTGTCGATACCCCAGGGGTACATAAACCTTTGAATAAATTGGGCGAATTTTTGCTCGATGAAGCAAAAGTTGCAGTTCCTGATAGTGATGTTATTTTATTCCTTGTTGATGGCTCAGAACCAGCAGGAAAAGGCGATAAATGGATTTCTGAAAACATAATTAAAAAGGCTGAACAACCTGTGATTATTGTTTTGAATAAACTTGATAAAATCAAAAATCAACAAAAAATTGAAGAAAATATTTTGAGTTACAAAACTCTTTTTGAAAAAAACTTCCCAATTGTAAGAATTTCAGCAAAAACAGGAAGAAATATAGATACTTTACTTGATAATATTTACAGAAAACTTCCAACAGGTGATTTGTTGTATCCTGAAGATGTTTTGACTGAAGAAACTATGCGTGATGTCGCATCAGAAATTATCAGAGAAAAAATTCTTTTGAATACGCAAGATGAAATTCCACATTCAATTGCCGTTGTTATTGACAATTATAGAGAAGAAGAAAATATTGATAAAATTTATGCAACAATTTTTTGCGAACACAAAAGTCAAAAAGGTATTCTGATAGGCAAAAATGGTTCGTTGCTAAAAACAATCGGTACTCAAGCACGCTTGGAACTTGAAGAAATTGTTGAAAAAAAGGTATATTTGGATTTGACAGTAAAAGTCGAAAAAGACTGGCGTAAAAAAGACAAAACACTGAAATCTTTTGGTTATGACTCAAGCGAACAGTAAACTATCGCTTGCAACTAAACGTTTTTAAATTCGATTTTTTGCAGTAGGTTGGGTAAAACCCAACAAAATTGAATTATTTATTTTTTAATTTAAAAAATTTATTCGCAACATTTCTTTGAAATCTTTATTCATTCATTCTTTTTCTTTGTGGGTGAATTTATGCAACATTTCTTTGAGGTTTTTATTTATTCATTCTTTTTCTTTGTTGCGATGCAAAGAAAAAGAACGAACCAAGAAAAAGAAACACGCAAATCAAAAACAGTCCGTAAATTCAACCAAAAGTCGGCAAACTCGCTCCGCTCAAACAA
>SAMEA104315436__coassemble_1407_pt1 | contig 14795 bp, 16 predicted proteins | sample SAMEA104315436__metabat2_low_PE_046 | metagenome-assembled genome bin SAMEA104315436 (sample SAMEA104315436) | gut metagenome | biome: Monkey gut; feature: monkey-associated habitat; material: faeces | place: China | collected 2013
ACCTACAACCTACGGTTTACAAAACCGTTGCTCTACCGTTGAGCTATGCCGGCATCACTTATGATACTTTCTATTTTAATAAGGAAATAAAAATATGTCAAGCAAAAATTTTGACTTTTTTAAAATTATTATTAAACTAATAACAAAATCCACTATTTAGATGAGATTTATCTATTTTACTCTAAATCACTTGAATTTATCCGATACACATCATGAGAATAAGAGAAGCGAGGCGGTAACTATGAAAATTAATGGCGGTGTTCAACTTAACGAAAATGGTTTAAAAACAGCAATTCGTGCTATGCAAGTCCAAACTGCATTAATGTCTAACGTTAGTAACAACGTTAATGGCTTTGATAAAGTTGGATATCAACGCAGAGAACCTGTTGTTTCATCTTTTACCGAATTCCTTGGTGTTGACGGTCTTTCTACTGTTGTCGATGACACTGTTGGTAGAATTACCATGACCGAAAACCCTTTGGATTTAGCAATGGCTTCTAAAGGTTACTTCCAAATACAAACTCCTGACGGCATTAGAATGACTCGTGACGGTCGTTTTAAAATCGACGTTGAAGGTAACTTCTTAGATTTAGAAGGAAACAAAGTTTTATCTAATACAGGTGTACCAATTAAGTTCAATATTCTTCCAGAAAAAATGAAAGATGTCGTAGTTAATACTAGAGGTGCAATTAGTATTTTTGATAGCAAATCTAAAAAACTAAAACATGTTGCAAATCTCGGAATCGTTGATTCAAACGGCGTAGGCATCGTAAACCCACAAGTTCAACAAGGTTACACAGAATGTTCAAACGTTGCATTACAAAATGAATTTATGAGTTTAATGCCAATCAAAAGAACTTTCGAAGCAAACAGACAAATGTTCTTAATCGAAAATTCAAATCTTCAAAAAACAATCAGCCAATTGGGTCAAGCATAATAAATAAAATTTAGCGAGGTAATAATTATGTATAACTTACAAGGAATAATCAGAAAAAATATTAATAACGCAAGTAGCATGTTCGAAAGATTAGGTTACGTTGGTAACAATTTTGCAAATTACAGCACAAATGGTTACAAAGCAGTACGTTTCGAACAAATTCTTTCAGATGACGGCTACGTTTCAGGAACTTTAAGAACTGATTATCAAAAAGGTTCATTAAAAGTAACTTCAAACCCTTACGATGTAGCAATTGACGGCGAAGGTTTTATTCCAATCGTATCACCTGAAGGCGAAGTTGCTTACACAAGAGATGGTTCTTTCAAAAGAGGTAAAGACGGTTACTTAGTTACAAACGACAACTGGATAGTTGGTGCAGGAATTAAACTTCCGCCAAACTTATACAAATTCCAAATCAAAGAGGACGGCAGAGTTTTCAGTTACGATTCAGCAACAGATAGCAAAGGTAAATGCCTAGGAACAATTCCATTAGTTCAATTTGATTGTATGGAAGGACTTCAACAAGATACTCAAGGTAACAGAGTTTGGCAAACAGCAGAATCAGGCGAACCTAAGTTATTAAAAAACCACAATTACATCAAACAAAATTACTTAGAAAACTCAAACACAAATGTTTATACATCAGTAAACGATATGTTAAGACTAAATGCTTCAATGTTAGCAAGCATGTCAGTTTTAAAAGTAACCGATGATATGTATAACAAATCAATTAACATCAGAGAATCTTAGTAAATAAAAAATAATTAGCGAGGTAATAAAAATGGTTTCATTCAACCCAGTAGATAGTTTTTCAAGAACATCACAAGTATTAGGACTTGTAGCAAAAAGACAAAAACTTTTAACAGAAAACATTGCAAACGTAGATACACCAAATTACGTTCGCCAAGATATTAACTTTGCAACAGTGTTGGGCAACGCAAATGGTCCAATGGAAACAAGACTTTCAAAAGAAATGGGAACATCAAGCATTGTAGACCAAGGCGAAGAAGTTGGAGTTAATGTAGCAGACGAATTAATCAATATGCAACAAAACTCATTAATTTACACAATGGCAACACGTCGTATGTCTAATGTAATTTCTATGATGAAAACTGCACTTAACGTAGGAAGATAACGATATATATAATGTAACGTTACACACAAAATAAAAAACAAAAGCGAGGTAAAAAATGGGTATTTTAGATTCAATGTATATAGGCTCAAACGCCTTAAAAGCACATGGTAACAGATTAGACATTCACGCAAAGAACATTGCGAATATTGACACACCAAATTATGTAAGAAAAATTCCAGTGTTGAATACAATCAAAAGTGATAGTTTCGGTGCGATTTTGAATAATATGCAAGACGGAACATTCGGATTAGGTTCAACAAGTGCATTGCAAGGTGGTGTATCTTACGGCGGTATTGTGGAAGACCCAACACCAGGGGAAAGAATTTATAAACCTGGACACCCTGATGCAGATGCAAACGGATATATCAGAAGTTCAAACGTAAACGCAATGGTTGATATTGCAGATGCGATGATGGCACAAAGAGCATACGAAGCCAACTTGGCAGTAATGAATATTACAAAAGCAATGGCACTAAAGGCTGCAGAAATCGGTAAGTAATAAGATAAAAGATTAGTTAATAATATAAATATAGATGGATAAATAAATAAATCAATCAAAGAAAAATCACCCAAAACAAATAAAAAGAAAAACAAAAAAATACACTCGCTAAACAAACGTCAGGCATAAACCCATGCCTGACGTTGATTCGTAAAAATTATTGTTAATTTTATATTTTATTTTTTAGCACAGTGCAAATATCTTCATACAAAGTATCACCTAAATATTTTATATTTTCACGATTTTTTTGCAACAAATATTCTTTTGTAAAATCAGGTTTTTTTTGTGATGCTATTTTCTGCATTTGATTACACAAACTATTACTGTCTTTAGCCTTAAAGAAATAGACTAAATCATTTTTAATTTCTAAATTAACAGGTATGTCAGAAATAAGCGACCTTACTCCCAAAGCACAAGCATCCCAAGTGCTTCCTCCTCCAGGTCCACCTTCAAATAAAGTGGTATTAATAACTGCAATTGAATTTTTTATTATTTCCATTTGATCTTTTTTAGGTATACAACCCAAAAGATGTACTTTATTTTTTATGCCTAAATCCTTTATCAAAGATTTTAATTCATTTATATATTCGGGTTTTCTAGGTTCTTCCATAGTTCCAGTACAAACTAATTCAATATCTGAAAATTGCTGAATTTTAGAAAATTCTTTAAATGCTTTAAATAATGTAGAATGATTTTTATGTAACCAAAATTGACAACTCATAAGAAAATATCGTTTTGGTAACTTATATTTATTTAGCACATTTTGATTTTCATATAAAATATATTCTTCTTTAATTTTAGGTGTAAATGGTAACGCAAACATTTTATTTGGATTTGCATTATAATATTTAACAAAATCATTTTTTGCATCCATTGAATTTACGATGCAGTATTCTTTAACCATTTCTTGAAAATAATTATCTCTACAATTAATCTCATTTTCTGAAAAAAACTCAGGGTAATATTTATGTTGACAATCATATAAATATCGAATAAATGAGGTATCTCCCAAGTCAATATTTAAATCTTTTAACGGTAACACACAATCTATTTTAAAACGCTTCAATACATTTTTTATATTTTTTTCATTTATTTTTACATTTTTTATATTTTTAACTAATTGATAACCTTTCATTATTTGAATTTTATATAACACCTTATATAAAAAATATTTTAAGCCACTGTATTGTCTATATTTTTTTTCATATTGAGAAGTCAGTATAAAAAGTTCATCTCCTGTTTCTTTTGTTTTTTGAGTTAATGCTAAAATTATTTGGTTTATAAAATCTTGAGCACCAATCACTCCAGTAAACCCTGCGGTCAATATACCTATTTTCATATTAATAGATTAATCCTTTCTTATTTTTTTCGCAGGAACACCAACATAAGTTCCCTCTTGAGTTATATTTTTTAAAATAACACTCCCTGCACCAATCATACAGTTTTGACAAATCGAAACACTATTTTTCACAACAGTACTTGCACCACAAAAAGTTCTATCTCCAACACTAACCTTTCCGCACAATGTAGAATTTGGTCCAATAAAAACAGCATCTCCTATTTTACACTCATGGTCAATGGAAGCATTCGTGTTAACCACACAAAAATCATTCAAACTTGAAAATATCCCAACATAGGCATTGTGTGCAACAAAAATACCTTTTCCGATTTTGATGCCATAACCTAAATATGCTCTATTAGAAATAATAGAAACTAAATTATTATAATATTTTTTGCACAAATGTTCTCTTTTAAAATTATCCCCGACCGCAATAAAAACTTTTTCGTTTTGTACATTATAATGTTTAATAACAGGATAATCAATTATCTTTTCGTTTTTTCGTGCATTTTCATCTACAAAAATGATATCACCATATTCTTTATTAAACAAGATTACGTCTAAAACGGCTTTTGCATGACCTCCACAACCAAAAATAATAAGTCTATTGTCCATAAAAACTTCCTATTTTTCGACAAATATATAGAATATCGTCTTCACTTAATTCTGGATAAGAAGGTAAATTTATTCCTCTTAATGCAATATTTTCAGCAACACTATGACATTCATATTTATTTGAATAAATTGGCATTGTATGTAAAGGGTAGAATGTTGGTCGTGTTTCTATACCATTATCTTTTAGAAAAATTCTCAAGTTTTCTCTTTCATCAATACTATTAACTAAAATTGAATTCATCCAGTAGGTATGCTTTACATTACCAATTGGTTCGTGGAATACAACAGGTAAACCTTGCAAATTTTGCTTATATAATTCTGCTATTTGAATTTTTTTATCGATAAATTTATCAATTTGTTCAAATTGGGCTAATCCAATTGCGGCTTGAACATTAGTCATTCTATAATTAAAACCTATAGTATCATGCCAATATTCTCTATATTTAGCAAGCCCTTGCCCTTTTAACTTTAAGATTCTTTCATATAGATATTCATTATTAGTTAAAACCATACCACCTTCACCACATGTTATAGTTTTATTACCAAAAAATGAAAAGCAAGCAATGTCTCCAAATGAACCGACTTTTTGTCCATTGTATTCAGAACCAATGGCTTCTGCACAATCTTCTATAATAAAAATCCCATTATCTTTTGCTATTTTTACGATTTTATCCATATCACAAGGATGTCCATAAAGATGAACAACAACTATTGCTTTCGTTTTTGGTGTAATTTTCTTTTTTATATCATCTGGATCCATTTGCCACGAATTTTGTAAACTATCAACAAAAACAACTTTTGCACCGGCTTCCATTATTGGGTTCGCAGATGCTATATATGTAAACGTTGGACAAATAACTTCATCCTCATTGCCAATTCCAAGTGCTTTCATTGCAATTTGAATAGCGACAGTACCATTACAAACACCAACCGCATATTTAACACCTATATATTTACTAAACGCAAATTCAAAATCATTTACAAAATGACCTTTTGATGAAATCCAAGAAGTATCTAAACATTCATTTACATATTTCTTTTCATTTCCATTCAAACTTGGTTTATAAACAGGATATTTTATCATTTTACACCTCTCTATTTTTGTTGTATTTTATCTTAAAAATACCTAACAAAGTTATTATACGCAAATTATCTTTCTTTTCTTTGGACAAAAGAAAATTACCTGAAATTTTTCCAGTCATTCGCTTAAAGAACATCGCAAACTTGTTTCTTAAAATTTCAGACTCTTTTATTGGAATTTTTTCAAGTTTTATTCTACCTTTGTTTAAATTTACATTATACGCACTTTCGCCATTAACACAATGCGTTGAGCCTTTAACTCCAAAACCTATATTCTTTGCAACGGGTTTACCTAGTTGTAAACACAATTTATTTTTCAGAAAAACACTAGCACTCCATCTTATAGCCCAAGAATCATTTTTTTTATCTATTTGATCTTGTAACATTTGAGTAAATGGATATGAATCATCATAATCAAATTCTTTTGTTAAATTCTTACTCTTTAACATATCCAAAAGTGTTTGTCCATCAGGTTCAAATATTTCCCAGGCTCTTTTCCAAGTAGCCCAACCCCAACATTCACCTTTTTTAATAAAAAATGATTGTTCTTTTGTTTTTATTGGATAAGTATACCCTGATATGCAAGCAACTTCGTCATCTTTTTCGTACATGTCTAAAGCATCATTCATATAATTTAAAAAATATGGACTTGTCAAAATATCATCTTCAATAACAATAACTTTTCCATACTTTTCAACAACTTCCGAAACTCCTGCAATTATAGAATTGGCAAGTCCTCTATTCTTTGGTGCTTCTATAATTTTTTTAGAATTAAACCCCTCAATAGATTTCAAATATTCTCTAACTGCCTCAACATCAGATTTATCATCTTCTGTTTTATAACCATCAGAAAAAATAATTATATCCGACTTTGAAGATAGTTCATTTTTCTTTAATGCTTCGACAGTTTCAATTAAAACATCTAACCTTTTATAACAAAATAAAGCAATTGGTGCTAGCATATATATACCTTTCAAATATATTATTTTATAACATTTTTATTTTAAACAAATTGACAAACCAAATATTTTAAAAATTTTATATTTTCTATCTTTTGTATTTTTAACGGAGAAGATCTGTTCCCAAAAAGTATAATTAGGTTGATTTGCTTTTTCAATTTCTTCTTTTGTAAAATATTTATTTGTAATATTTCCAAATTCTTTATTCAATAACTCTTTATTTGTTGACGAAAGACCTTGACAATCATAATTGCAGATAATATTACTCAAATAATGAAATTTTGCACCATGTTTTTGGAAAATAACCCAACGATCTTTATCACTTGCAATTTTGTACGACTCATCATAATAGCCATATTTTTCAAATAAATCTCGTTGAATAAACATTGCTTGAGAACAAATTGAACCAAACACAAAATACAAATCATTAATCTTTTTCGGCAAACTATCTATATAATTTGATTTTTCTTCGCCGTAATTTATTTTGTTTGCACGACCATACAAAATCTCATCATTATGTTCGTTATTTTCAAAAACTTCTTTTAGAGTATCTTTACAATAAAAAGAATCACCTGAGTTCATAAAATTAAGATATTTTCCTGATGCTAATTTTATACCTTTATTTTGAGCATTATATATACCTTTATCAGGTTCTGAAATAAATTTATCTATTCTATATTTGTACTTATCCCAAATTTTTTGAGTTTCTTCATTTGAAGCACCATCAACAACAACCCATTCAAAGTCTTGCCAAGACTGTTCCACAATACTTTTGCAAGTAGTTTCCAAATCAGGGTCATTATAGCAAATTGTAATGATTGATAATTTTTTCATACTTAACCTTATTATTTAATGAAATTATATCACAAACATAGAAAGTTTATTAAAATTATCAAAATCTAAATCGGAAAATTAATACATCAAACATTTTTAACAATTGTAAATTTTAGGGTTGACTGATAGTTGCTCTCAAGTGTTAAACTCCTAATATAGTATTTTTATGGAGGAAAAATGAAAAACAAATTTCTATTTACAGTATTAACACTTTTAATTATAGGAGTAACAAATATGGCTAACGCAGTTGAACAAAACTATTCAGATGTTTTCAAAAAAGTTAATTCACCAAAAGATGTGAAAAATCTTTCGTATGATGAAATGGACATTCTTTCTAACGACATTCGTAAAGCAATTATCAACAAAGTAGACACTATCGGTGGGCATTTAGGTCCTGATTTAGGCATTGTTGAAGCAACTATTGCTATGCACTACGTTTTCGACTCACCAAAAGACAAGTTTATTTTTGACGTATCTCACCAAATTTACCCGCACAAAATTCTTACAGGCAGAAAAGATGCGTTCGTAAATCCACTAAAACACCCTGAAATCTCAGGTTACTCAAACCCTAACGAAAGCGAACACGACAACTTTATTTTAGGGCACACTTCAACTTCTCTTAGCCTTTCAACAGGCATGGCGAAAGCAAGAGATTTAAAAGGTGAAAAATACAACATCGTTGCACTTATTGGTGACGGTTCTTTATCAGGCGGTGAAGCCTTAGAAGGGTTAAGCAACGCAGCCGTTCTTAATTCAAATATGATTATTATCGTAAACGACAACGTAATGTCTATCGCACCTGTTGAAGGTGGTATTTACAACAGTCTTGCAAAACTTAGAGAATCTAACGGACAAGCAAAAGACAACATTTTCAAATCTATGGGATTTGATTACTACTACATTGAAGAAGGTAACAACGTTGAAAAATTAATCGACGTATTTAACAAAGTTAAAGATACCGACAAACCAACTGTTGTTCATATTCACACACTAAAAGGTAAAGGATATGAGCCTGCAGTTGCAGATAAAGAAACTTATCACTGGCAAATGCCTCAATTCGTTGAAAATTACGGAAAACCTCAACCTGTTGTTGAAACATATACTTCAATTACAAATGATTATTTAGTAGACAAAGTTAAAAAAGACAAATCCGTAATCGTTGTATCTGCTGCAACCCCTGGGGCAACAGGTTTGACAAAAGATGTAAGGGATAAATTGGGCAAAAACTACACAGACGTTGGAATTGCAGAACAACATGCTGTAGGTTACGTTTCAGGCTTAGCCTCAAACGGTGCAAAACCTGTATTCGAAGTTTTAAGTTCTTTCATTCAAAGAAGTTACGACCAATTATCTCAAGATTTTGCAATAAACAAAGCACCTGCAACAATTCTTGTATTTTGGGGTGGAATTTCTCCTGCTGATGTAACTCACTTGCAAGTGTTTGACATTCCATTAATCAGCAATATTCCAAACATTGTTTATCTTGCACCAACAAACAAGGAAGAATATCTTGCAATGCTTGACTGGTCTGTAGAACAAAACAAATATCCCGTTGCAATAAGAGTTCCAATGACAGCCCTAACTTCAACAGGCAAAACAGACAAAACTAATTATGCAGACTTAAACAAATTTAAAATCGCAAACAAAGGTGAACAAGTTGCAATTATTGGTGTTGGAAACTTCTTTGAATTAGGTAAACAAGTTCAAGAAAAATTAGAAAAAGAAATCGGAGTAAAGGCAACATTAATCAACCCTGTATACTTGACAGGTATTGACGAAAAAGCACTTAATGACTTGAAAAAAGACCACACTTTGGTAATCACACTAGAAGATGGTGTTCTTGACGGCGGTTACGGTGAAAAAATCTCAAGATTTTATGGTAATTCAGATATGAAAGTTCTAAACTTCGGTGCTAAAAAAGAATTCACAGATAGAACTCCAATGGACGAATTAAACAAACGTTATCACTTGACACCTGAATTAATCGTGGAAGATATCAAGGCTAATTTATAAGGAGAAATTATTATGGAGAAAAAAATCTTAATTGCATATTTTTCTTGGAGTGGCAACACAAAACATATCGCAGAAGAAATTCAGTCTAAAGTTGGCGGAGATATGTTTAGAATTGAAACATCAACTCCATACCCACAAGATTACAACGAAACTGCCTACGGAGTTGCAAAAAAACAACATGAAGAAAACATCATGCCAGAATTAAAAGATAACGGAGATGTTTCAGATTACGATGTAATTTTTGTTGGAACACCTGCTTGGTGGTACACAATTGCACCTGCGGTTAAAACTTTCTTGTCAGAAAATAATTTTGCAGGCAAAACAATTGTTCCATTCGTAACCCATGGTGGCGGTGGTGGTTACACTATCGCAGACGATATGGAAGCACTTGCAAAAGGGGCAGAAGTAGTAAAAAATCAACTTGTCGTATACGGCAGAGGGGATTCAAGAACAGAAAAAGAAATAGATAATTGGTTACAAGAAATAAAAACTAAATAGCCTATCAAAAGGGAGTTAATCAAAATTAATTCCCTTTTACTTTTTATGTTATCATTTTGCTAGAGGAAGTATAGATGGCAGTTAAAGAATTAACACATGGAAAACCTTTAAATCTTATATTGGCATTTATGTTGCCAATATTTATTGGAAATATTTTTCAACAAATGTATAACCTTGCAGATGCAATTATTGTTGGAAGATACTTGGGAGTACAAGCACTTGCGGCAGTAGGTTGTACGGCTTCGCTCATATTTTTTGTGATAAGTTTTATTTTTGCCTCAACTCAAGGTTTTACAGTGGTTTTGGCACAAAAATTTGGTGCAAGAGATTACGACATGGTTCGAAAATCTTTTACTACTTCGTTTGTACTTTCAGGTGGCTTGATGGTGATTATGACGCTTTTGTCAGTGCCTTTCACGTATAAACTACTTCAACTTTTGAGAACCCCTTATGATATCATTTCAATGGCAAATACGTATTTGTTCATAATGTTTTTGGGAATTTTTGCAACAGTATTTTATAACCTATCATCAAACGTAATCAGAGCCTTGGGCGATAGCAAAACTCCCTTGTATTTCTTAATTTTTTCATCAATTTTAAACATAATTTTAGCATTTTTATTCGTAACAAAATTCAAAATGGGAATTGCAGGTGCAGGCTGGGCAACTGTTTTGGCTCAACTTATTGCAACTATTTTGTGTATGAGTTTTATGTTTTGGAAATTTCCGATTTTGCACTTAAAAAAAGAGGACTGGAAATTAAATAAAAACTTTATAATGGAACATATCAACATCGGTATCCCAATGGGATTTCAGATGTCTGTTTTGACAATCGGAATAATCATTCTTCAATACGTTTTGAATGGATTAGGTTCTGATGCAGTTGCAGGTTACACTTCAGCAATGAGAGTTGAGCAAATTTTTAGTCAAGCACTCGTAGCCTTGGGAGCAACAATGGCAACCTTTACCGCACAAAACTTTGGTGCAAACAAAATGGGCAGAATAAAACAAGGTACAAAGTGTGCAGTTTCAATTGGGCTTGGAATTTGTGCATTTTCATTTGTTATTTTAGTATTTTTTGCCGAAAATATCGTTTCTATATTTATGAGTGAACATAACGAAAATATTATTTCAATGGGTGCATTATATTTGCATGTCATAATGGTATTTATGGTATTTTTGGCAATATTGCTAATTTTCAGAAACATTCTTCAAGGAATGGGACAAGCCGTTGCACCGTTAATGTCGGGTATTGCAGAATTAATTTTAAGAGGTTCTTGTGCATTAATTTTAGGACACGCTTTTGGATTTTTAGGAATTTGTTTTGCAACTCCTGCCGCATGGATTGGTGCATCAATAGTTCTTTTTATGGGGTACAAAATAAGCCTTATTAAAAGACTAAAAACCTTGAGAAAATCATAGTTTTTGCTATAATTCAAGAAAAAGGTATGAAAAAATGAAATTCGGCATTGAAATAATGATAATTGAGTTAATCGGTATTATTGCATTTGCAATATCTGGTGCAATTGTCGGAATAAAAAAGCATTTTGATATTTTCGGAATAATTGTTCTTGGCGTAATCACTGCCGTTGGTGGCGGTGCTTTGCGTGATATTATGCTAGGATACTTGCCACCTGCGATGTTTAGAAATTCAATATACGTTTTAGTTGCGTTTTTAACCTCAATTATTGCATTTGGCTTGGCAACAGTTGCAAGATTAAAATTCAAAAAAAATAAACAATTTTTCATGGATATGGTGAACTTTTGCGATGCTATTGGTTTGGGAGTTTTTGCCGTAACAGGTACAAATTCAGCCATTGTTTTGGGCTTTTCACAAAATGCTTTTTTGGCGATATTCGTTGGAGTAATAACAGGTATTGGCGGTGGAATGTTGAGAGATATTTTAGCAGGAAAAATACCATTTGTGCTTTACAAAGATATCTACGCATCGGCAGCAATAGTTGGTGCAATTATTTATTATTACATGTATACTTGGAAATTTAACCCAATATTATCCGTAACCTCAGCCATTTTAATTACTATTTTGATAAGAATTTTTGCAACATATTATCATTTGAGTTTACCGAGAATTCCAAAAATAAAATTTGATGATAATACGGAAGAAGAAAAATAATTTTTAAATATAAAAACAAAATAAAAACACTCCTTTATGGGAATGTTTTTTAAGTTTAACAAAAAGCCTTCGCTCATTTGTTTAAATTCTTTTATTAACTAAACATTGTAAAATCTTTGTCAGCATGTTCAGAAATTAAAGATTTTACTGATTCATATTCAGTTTTTAGAGCAGAATATTCTGTTTCAACTGCTTTTGATTGCATATCTAAGATTTTTTCTTTGTTATTTGTTTTTCTCATTTCTGAGTTGTATTCTGCTTCTGCTTTTGAATCATCTGATTCATCATCAACTTCAAGAATGCTTGTTTCAGAAGCAAGAGAAACTTGTTGACCATTTTTCATTAAGATGAATTGGTTGTTCAATAAACCTTGAACTAAGTATTGAGGATTACTCAACTCACGTTCAAATGATTTTGATGATAAAGAATTTACGTTATAACTACCTGCAGTTGTACCCACATTTGTAGCACCTTCAGCAGCACTCATACTTTGAGCAATAGACCAATTTCTGTAATCAACATTGTATTGTTTTAAATCTTTATTATATTGTTCAAGTCTTGGTTGATATACATTGTTGTAGTTGTTTTGGTATTGAGTATATCTTGTTTCATAATTTGCCCAATCTGCTTGGTTTTGGTTATAAGCAGCCAATTTTGCTTGATAATCTTCTGGTGTCATTGAAGAAACTGCTAGATTTTTTTCTTCGGCTTCATCATTTGCCATATAAACCATATTAGTCAGTTCATCTGATACTCGTTGAACGGCTTCTTTTGCAGCCTGTTCAGCGTTGTCAGTATTTTTAGCACTTTGGAATTGACTAGATGCTACTGTAAAATCACTATAATAATAATCATAAGTTTCTTCTAAGCCATTTGCTTTAAGGTTTGCGATATATTGACCAGCGGCAACTAATACGTCGTTTGCGGCATTAACAGGAGAAAGTTGTTGAGAGCCGTTTTCACCATTTGCACTAGATGAACCAATCGAATTATATGCTGAAATTGCAGAATTAACGGCATCAACACTTGGAACAACGTAATTTCTATACTCAATAGGTTTTTCAAGTTTTTGAGTAGGTCTTTGTGGTTCAGTACCACAAATTTCATTTTTATTTGGGGCAACAGGTGCTGTTGGTGCTGATTTACCAACCCATTTCAAGATTTCAGGATCTACATAATTTGAACTTGAATTAGCCTCCTCAGCAGTTGTAGCAGTTCCGTTTGCACCTGAAGCAGAACCAGCAACAACACCGTCTGAAAGTCGCATAACAGCATAACCATGATCAACTAAAGTTGAATAGTCTAATGCAATGTTACCATTTGAGCCATTTGAGAATTGTAAAGTCTTATTATTTAAAGCAGCAGTATATTTAGCAGCAATGTTTGCTTGGTCATTTGCTAATCTCATTTTGTCCATAGCAATTCTTTGTTGTTTTAACTCAATCGTCGATAATCTTGATGTAATAGTGAAAAATCTTGCTTGTGATGCTGCTAACCCCATAAACGACTCCTTTACGTTTCTACGACATGAGATATATCGACAACTATATCAAAAACTTTAATTTCATGTCTTAACATGTTAAGAAATATTAAAAGGAGCATAAAAAAAGACGACCGTTGTCGTCTTTTTAATTGGTGGAGGATAGGAGATTCGAACTCCTGACCCCCTGCGTGCAAAGCAGGTGCTCTACCAGCTGAGCTAATCCCCCACGCATTCGGTTTGTATAACTATTATACATACAAAAAAATTATTTGTAAATACCTATTTTAAAATTTCACTTAACATTTTTTCAAAAAAGTATTCAAGACGTTCTTTTTTCTCTCTATACCAATATCCTATCAATGCCTCAAATGCCGTAGCCTGACGATATTCCGCTTGATTATTTCGTCTTGCAACAGGCACTTCCATATTTCTTGCTCTACGTTTTATTTCTTGTTCATCTTCTGTCAATTCTCCATCAAATTTTTCCAACATACATGCCTGAAATGATGCCTTAACCCTTTTTGTCGTTTCGCCATGCAAGTCTTTTGGATTTTTGCACATCTCAACCAAATGCTCTCTCACAAACAATTCCCACACTGCATCGCCCAAGTGTGCATAATTTCTCATATTTAATTCTTGCATCATGACCTCTTTTTCTTGTTTCTGTATAATTTTATCACAATTTTTAATTTTTCATTGAATTTATTTTTTAATCATTAGATAATTTTATTAAAGGAAGGTTTTTATGAAAAAAATTTTATTAACAACACTAATAACTTGTGTTATCGGTTCTTCGGCTTTTGCCCAAAACTCGACAACACAAATTTCAACAGAAAACTACATGCTTTCTAACAAAGAAATTAAAGCACAAATCTACAAAATAAAAACAAAACGTATCGTAATTTCTAATGCTTTAAGATTGAATGACTCACAAAAAGAAAAAGCAAACCAAATTTATTCAAAAAATATGGAAAAAGAAGCATTACTTATTGCTCAACTAAAAAAAGAACAAACTATACTTAAAGAGATGAACGAACAAAAAAAGAATTCTTTAGAAAAAAAACAACAACGAAAAATTGTCTATAATCTTCAAAAAGCAATAATAACACTTGAAAAAGAAACAGACAAAGAATTCAAAAAAGTCCTAACTCGTGAACAAAGAAGTAAATTTAACAGATTATCAAAAGAAGTTCACATATCAGATTTTTAAATTTTGATTTGATTATTGATTATTATAAATTATAAATAAAAAAGGGCGGTTCAAGATTTC
>SAMEA104315436__coassemble_1409_pt1 | contig 14770 bp, 17 predicted proteins | sample SAMEA104315436__metabat2_low_PE_046 | metagenome-assembled genome bin SAMEA104315436 (sample SAMEA104315436) | gut metagenome | biome: Monkey gut; feature: monkey-associated habitat; material: faeces | place: China | collected 2013
TAAGATTAATAATTATTTTAAAGACTGAGCAGGGGAAATATGGATTTCAAACAATTACTACAAAATAAAATGGTTTTATACGGCATAATAGGTGTCGTAGTCTTAGTTTTGGCTATTGGGGTTATGGCAGTAGTTATGACCGCAGGCGGACAATCTGAGGCTGAGAAAGCAAAATTAGTAGACGAAAAACCTATTAACGAAGATTTAGTATTGTTGACTACCGACAATTTAGGTAAAGCAATTGAAATCCAAGCATTACTTGCAAAAAGCGGTATTCAAGCCTCTCGTGCTTTAGATGGCACAAAATCTTCTATCGTATTAAAAGCAAAAACTTATAACCAAGCACAACGTGATACAGCACTTTTAACAATTGTAAAAAGTGGTTTGATGGATCAAAATGTTGGTTTGGAAATCTTTGATAAAGGAGATTTTACTTCAACAAAAGAAGATAAAAGAATTCGTTTAGCAAGAGCGATTAACGGTGAATTAGCAAGATTAATCAGAAAAATGGACGGAATTGACAATGCTTCTGTATTCATTTCTATTCCTGAACAAACAATGTTTTCATCTATGCAAAAACCTGTTACTGCAACAGTTCAATTGACAACTCAAATAAGCGAAAAATTACCACCTTTGAAGATTAAAGCAATTACAAACCTATTGTTAGGTAGTGTAACAGGCTTAACTGCAGATAATATTTCAATTACAGATACAAACGGTAATGTATATTCAAGTATTATTGGTGCAGAGGACGAAATGCTTGAAAGAGTTGAAGAAAACGATAAATACATGCAACAAAAAGTTAATGCTCAATTAGATAGATTAATTGGTAAAGGCAACTTCGTTGTTACAGTAAGTACATCGTTGAAACAATCTCCAGTTGAAAAATCAAGTATTATTTATGACCCAAATCAAAAAGCATCAGTGTCTGAACAAACTTTCGTTGAAGGTTTGGGCGATGAATCAACTGATAATAGCAGAGGCTCAGGTAAAGCAAATGCAGTGAGCGTATACTTGCCAAACGGTTTAGTAACTCCAGGGTCTGCAAATTCAGCCTCAGCATCTTCACAAAACAGAAATTATTCAAGACGTGCAAGAGAAACTCAATACGGCGTAACAAAAACGCAAGTTAATGAGTACCAAAAAGCAGGTATTGTTGAAGAAATTTCAGTTGCCGTAACTTTGGAAAAGAATGCGTTGCCTGCTGATACAACTTTGGAAGAATTAAAAGAATTAATTGCAAGAGCAGCAAGTCCAAAGGTAAATCCTGAAAATGTAACAATTGCTTTGTCTGAATCAATTGAACCATATTTAGCAACTGACAAGGGCGAAACTTTACCAAAAACTGAAGAATCAGGAAACCCTTGGTGGTTGATATTAGCAATGGTTGGTTTATGCTTAACTGGTGGCTACGTGGTAGTATCAGGCAAAATCAAAGCAAGCCAAATTGCACAACAACAAGAAATGCAAGTGTTGAGAAATCTTGCAAGCCAACAAGACGAACAATTACGAGATATGAATATGAAAACGGCTGAGTTGGTTGAACGTCAAACTCAATTACAACAAGGCTTGATAGAACAACAACAACGTGAAGTTGTTCCACAAATTCCGTCACACGTAATTGACGAGGCACTTGCAGCAATCCACTCTGATATTGACGCACTTGACCCAAATGAAACAGGTGAAAAAATTAAAAGTTGGATTGAACAGGCTTAGCCTGTAAGTTGGCGGTCAGACGTTACTCCGCCGACAACCCGAAGAAAACAAGAGGCGGTTTTTCGTGCGAGTGAGTGAGTACGAGTGAGCGAAGTCAAAAATAAGTAATCAAGGAAGATTAACAAAGAGATAAAAAATGCCAATAGAAGGATTTGATTATAAACAATTTGCAGCAGATTTAGCAGCACAAGCAAAAGAACTTGTGCCACAAGAGTTTGACCAATTCCAAAAAGATTACATCGTAAAAACTTTGGTAAACTTTTCTTCTCTTGCAGGTGAAGCGATTGCGAACGATGCAGAGGCTGGATTTAATGCAGAACAGGCGATTTTGCTGACTCAAATTATTGCAGAATGGTCATTCCACAAATCTGTAGACCTTATCCGTTCAGGTATTCAACCTGAATATTGGGACGGTGTAATGCAAAAAATTGCGTTTACTATTTTCGATATTGGTAAACAAACTATCAAACAAGGGTTACCGCAAGATAAAATTCTTGAATTAATTGAACATCACGTAATAAAATCTTACGAGGCTGCTTTAGAAGAACTTCAACAGCGTGGTATTATTGACGAGGAATTAAAAGAACAAGCAGAAAAGCAAAACAATTTAAATCAATTGGTTCAACAGGTAGAGGCAGAGCAAGAGGCTCAACGTCAAGCAGAAATGGCTCAGCAACAACAAAATGGAACTCCTGCAGGTCAACCTCAACAAATGCCGAATGCAGGTTCTGACAAAAAATTGTTTAAATTGGCATCTCTTGCTTTATTGTTAAGAACTTTATCGCAAGACAAGGTTTCGTCAATTTTGAACAAATTTAATCCGCAAGATGCTCAATTGGTAATTCAATATATGCAAATGCCTGATTTGGATCAACGAGTTGATGCAAATGTTGCAATTCAATGCTTGAAAGAAATTAAAACAAACTTGCCAAGCAAAAACGGAACTGCACCAAATCAATTGATTTTCAGAATTAAAAATGCCTTAAAGAACGCAACTAGAGAAAAAGTTGAGGTAATGTTAAAGCGTGAAAGAATAAATGTTAAAAGGTTTGTAACATCTGCTCTACAAGACGAACTGTACGAACTTCCGCCAAAAATTTCAAATATTATTGCCCAACATATTGAATGTAGTGTATAATATAATCAATCATGATTATAAAAAAGCAAAACAAGTCTACTGAACAAGGTGCAGTTGTTCAACAACCTATCAATCAACCTCAGCAGTCGGTATCGCCTGTGCAAAATCCTTTGCCACAACCTGTTGAAGAAGAAAAGATTGATATTTTTGACTTGGATAATATTGATTTTTCTCAACGTCAGGAACGTCGTAGAGGCGATAGACGACGTGGTTATAGAAGAATTGATGACAGAAATTTGATTTCGAGGGCTCAAGAAGAAGCGGAATCTATAAAAGAAACTGCCGCAAAAGAAGGTTACAGAGCAGGTTTGGAGCAAGCCGAAAACGATATTGGACTTTTGAGAACAAAAATAGCAGATTTTGTTAGTTCTAAAAAAGAAGTTTTTGAGTATATTGCACCTGATATTTTAGAAATCAGTGTTGATATTGCTCGAAAAATCATTAAAAGAGAAGTGGAACAAAATCCACAAGTAATTTTGGATTCAATTGTAGATGTAATGCGTACATTGTCAAAAGAAGAACCAAGAATTACAGTAAAACTAAATCCTTTACAAGTCGATTTAGTGAAAACAGAGTTACCTGAATATATTTCATCAATGGGGATAGAGGCAAAAATTAATGTAGTCGGAGATGACTCTATTGCTGAGGGTGGCTGTATTCTTAACACAAACAACGGAATAGTTGACGCATCGCTTGATACTCAACTAGAAATTATTAAAGAAGCATTGAAAGGCATGTAATGGCAGCACCGAGTGGCGGAAGCGGAACGCAACCAATAAGTGAATTTGCTTTAGCGGGATTTGTATTAGTCTTGATACTTATCCTGTTAATGGAGATGCCTAATTGGGTTATTAACTTTTCAATTTCTTTAAATATGACAATTGGTATCGTACTTCTGATGATAGCCCTGTACGTTCAAAAACCACTTGAATTGGCGGCTTTTCCATCTATTATCCTTTTGGGTACGATGTTCCGTTTGATTTTGTCAATTGCATCAACTCGTTTGATTTTGGCAAAAGGTGATGCAGGTGAAGTAGTTTCTGCGTTCGGACACTTCGTAACAGGTGGTAACATGGTTGTAGGGGTTGTAATTTTCTTAATCATTACGACTGTACAATTTATGGTAATCACAAAGGGTGCTGAACGTATCGCCGAAGTTGCTGCCAGATTTGCCTTAGATGCGATGCCAGGTAAGCAAATGACAATCGATGCCGATTTTAATGCGGGATTGATTTCACCTGAAGAAGCGGTTAAAAGACGTGAAGATTTACAAAGAGAGTCAAATCTGTTCGGTTCTATGGACGGTTCTATGAAGTTCGTAAAAGGTGATACCATCGCAGGTTTGATTATTACCATAATCAATATTGTTGGTGGCTTATGCGTAGGTTGTTTGATGAACCAAATGCCTATTGCAGATGCTATTTCAAAATATACTATCTTAACTATCGGTGATGGTTTGTCATCGCAAGTTCCATCATTGTTAATGTCAGTTGCAGCAGGTATCGTAATGACTCGTTCTTCTGCCGCAAACTCATTAGGTAACGATTTGGTGGGTCAAATTTCAAGCAAACCAAACTCATTATTCTTGGCATCAGGTTTCTTGGTGTTAATTGCTTGCTCAAGCCCTGTTACAGGTTTACCTTGGTTTCCATTCTTGCTATTTGCAACAATTTTAACTGTTACAGGCTTGTCAACCTTGGTTAATGCCGATGTTCAATCTCAATTAGGTCAATTAGAAAATGTTCGTCAAAACATGCAAGATTTGGTAAACCCTAATAGAATGTACGAAAGGTTAGGGGTTGACGTTTTGAGTTTGCAAGTTGGTGCAGGCTTGTTATGTATTGCCGACCCTGACCAAGAAGGTCAATTGCTTGCTAAAATTGCGGCTTTAAGACAACGTGTAACTGATGAATTAGGTTACATTTTGCCAAACATCAGAATTATGGATTCTTCTGCGTTAGAAGCGAATGAGTATTTAATTGCTATTCGTGGTAATACTGTTGCGACAGGTTTTGTATACCCTGGGAAATATATGGTAATTGCTGACCAATGGGATTCTGTAAAATCAGAAGTTCCTGAAGATGCAATTGTTGGTGTTGACCCAACTTACCAAACTCAAGCATATTGGGTTTCTGAAGAAGATGCAAAATCTACAAAAGCCATCACTGCGGTTGATGCGACAGACGTTGTAATTACTCACTTGCAAGAAATTACAAGAAAACACGTTGACGATATTATGACAAAAACTGACGTGTTGAAGTTGATGGAATTAGTTCGTTCTCAAGACCCTACTCTTGTTAATGACCTTGTTCCAACAATTATTTCTACAAGTGATTTGAGAAAAATCTTTGTAAACTTAATCAGAGAAAAAGTTTCAATTAAGGATATTATATTTATCTTTGAAAGACTTTGCGATTACGCAAGATTTTCGAAAGAGCCTGATATTTTGTCAGAACGTTTGAGAGCCGCTTTAGGTCGTCAAATTTGTTTGGGCAACGTTCAAGAGGACAAAGTGCTTTATGCCTTAACTCTTTCTCCTGAATGGGAAAAAGTTTTAGACGATAGTTGTCAAAGAACCGAATTGGGTACAATGTTCTTGTTGAACCCAATGCAAGTTCAAGAATTGATTGAAACAACTGCCTCTACTTTGATGAATGCTCACCAAAACATCGGAAAACAACCTGTTATCTTGTGTTCTCCAAGAATAAGATTACCGTTGTTCCAATTGTTAGAACGTCATATTCCGACAATTGTTGTAATCTCTTATTCTGAATTGATTACTGATATCAAGGTTGAAGCAGTAGATACAATTGGCGAAAGTTATATGCCACAAGAATAAATAAGGGAATATGATTAAAAAGTTTTTGTTATTTTTAATAAATATTTATCAAAAAATCTCAAAATTAACTCCGCCAGTGTGCAGATTTACTCCGACTTGTTCGGAATACACAAAACAAGCGATTATTAAATATGGAGTGTTTAAAGGTTTATGGCTTGGAATTAAAAGAATTTGCCGTTGCCACCCTCTTAACCCAGGGGGGTATGACCCACTTCCATAGCAAGTTATAGGAAAAATTATGTTTAAAAATTTATTGAATAAGGACATCAGAGAAATTAATTTTGACAAAGTGAAAACTTTCGGTTTTTACGTTTTATTATTTTTATTAAGTGCATCAATTGCCGTAAAATCAGTTAATTACGACTTTGATTTGTGGGCAAGATTAATTGCTGGCATGGCGGTTGTTCAAACAGGTCATATTTTAAAATATGATTTCTTGTCGTATACCCCAACTCATGCGTGGTATGACCACGAATGGGGTGCAAGTGTCGTGTTCTACTTGTTTAAAGACTTGTTCGGACATGGTGGGTTATTGGTTTTACAGATTTTGTTGACGTTTTTGACAATGTTATTTTTGGTTAAAACCGTAAAATTAAGATTTGAAAAAACTTGCAACTGCGAAAATGTTTTGTTTTATTTTTTAGTTTTAAACAGTTTTGCGGTAACTTACTCATCTTTAATTCGTTGCCATTCTTTCACATTCTTGTTTTTTGCAATTGAATTATATTTGTTAGAATTGGTTAGAAAAAACAATAATTACAAATTATTATTTATATTACCATTTATGTTTTTAATTTGGGGAAATATGCACGGTGGTGTTGTTTCAGGACTTGGCTTGCTTGCGATGTATACGTTAGGTGAAGCCTTAAATAAAAAGCCTTTTAAACACTATTTAATCGCAACAATTATTTGTCCATTAATGTTATTTATAAACCCTTATGGTGTAGACTTTGTTAAATTCCTGATAAAAGCAACAACAATGCCAAGACCTGATGTTGTTGAATGGTGGCCTATTTTTACAAAATATAATGCCCACTTGTTCTTAATTTTTAAATTCATGGCATTAATTTATTTAATTGTTGAATTTTTGAAGGTTAAAAAGGATTTTAATTATTCAAATTTAGATAAAACAAAATTCATTGTAATGGCTGTAACTTTAACCTTGGCGGTTATGCGTGTAAAAATGATGCCATTTTTCGCACTTACAGGTACGGCTTTTTGCTATAAAGACGTTATGGACTCTTTGAAAAAATTTAATTTTCCAAAATGGAGTATGCCAACATTAATCGTATTTTTGAGTATTTATTCAGTTTTAGCCTTGGCAATAAAAGATTATAGACCGATGGTAAATTTTGCGTCTTATCCTATTATGGAAACAGAATTTATCAAGGTAAATCACATTGAGGGTAAATTGTTGACAAACTTTGGTATCGGAAGTTTTGCATCTTACAAATTGTATCCTCAAAATAAAATCTATATGGACGGACGTTATGAAGAAGTTTACGACGACTATTTATTAACCGATTTGGGGAATTTTTATGCCGTAAAACAAAATGCGTTTGATTTGATTAAAAAAAATAAACCTGATGTGATTATCATGGAAAAATCTTATCCAAAAATTTACTCAATATTAAAACAAAGTTCGGACTGGACTTTAGTATTTGAGGGTATAAATTTTGGGGTATTTGTTGATTCAAAAAATGCAAAATCTGAATATATTCCACCAAGTGGCGACTTGAAATATTACAAAAAAACTATTTTAAATACATCAATAACCTTTAAAGGTCCAAAAAGAATTAAAATAGAGGACATCAACAATAGGAGTGATAAATAGTGAGTTTTAATTCAAACAAATATACCTGTATTTTTGGCGGTGGTGCAATTAGAGGTGTATCATACATTGGTGCGATACAAGCACTTGATGAATTAAATATTTCTATTGAAACAATTGCAGGTTCTTCTGTTGGTGCTATTTTTGCAGGACTTCTTGCCGTTGGTTACACTGCAGATGAAATTAAAGAAATTTTCTTAAAAGTTAATTTTGACCTGTTCAGAGATATTCACTTTGGCTTTGGTAAATCTTTTGCTCTTTCAAAAGGAGAAGTTTTTCTTGACTGGGTTAGAGAGATGATAGAAAAGAAATTTTACGGCGAAAATTACAAAAAAGGCGAAACTCCGACTGTAAAATTCAAAGATTTAGAAAAAGATTTGGTTATTATTACGACTGATTTAACAAATTTTAAATGTAAAGAGTTTTCAAAAGAAGAAACTCCTGATTTTGAAGTCGCAACCGCAATAAGAATTTCCTCAAGTATGCCAGGGTTAATGACTCCGATTTTTTATGAAAATGTGGAACTCGTTGATGGCGATTTGCAAAAAAGTTGGCCTTTGTGGAAACTTTCAAAAACCTTAAATGACTCGTCAGAAAGAATTTTAGAATTTCGTCTTGAAGGCGATTACGACAAGGACGGCAAAAATGCACTTGACTATTTGAATACGGTTTATAGTTGCGTTACATCTATTGCCACAAAAGGAATTGAGCAAACTTACGGCAATTACGATAAATACGATTTTGTAACAATAAATACAGGCGATGTGCTAATCGTAGACTTTAATTTGTCAAAAGAAAAACGTACAGACCTGATGAATGTTGGCTATTTGCAAACAATGAATTATTTCAAAAATCTTCTTCCAAACAAAAGAAAAGATTTGTCAGAAATTTATTCTCAATTAGAAAAAAATGTTTCAGAGGTTGTAAAATATTTGGATAAACAAAATGTTTTGCAAGCAAAAGTTGCTTTGGGTAAGGTTTTTATGGACTTGTGCGAGAAAAAACATTTGCTTGAAGATAGTTTTTACGAAAGTATTCAAAATGCGACTTTTAGATTATCAAGTGAATTAAAGCCATCGTTTTTTGGAAAATATTCAAAAGAAAAAACAAAAACAGTTTGCGAAGATTTTAAACAAATTCAAAAAGATTTGAAAGAAAAATTGCAAGATTTAGATAAAAATTTTTAAAAAACTTCGATAATTTTTAGAATTTTTTGAAAAATTTTCATGAAAATATGAAAAATATGCACCTTTAAAATATGTTTGTTTTTCTAAATTTAAACATATTAAAAATGTTTACAAAAATTTACAAGTAGTCCTAATCCTTAATAATAAATTGCTTTTACCATGTTCAAGAAATGCTTGAAAGGTTGGTATTTTTATATAAACAATCAGTTTTAAGTTTAAAAATTTGTCTGAAATTGTTTATTTTTACCACTTGCAAAGATTTTTTTAGCAAATATGATTAAATAACACATTAGTTGAAAAAGGAAAAACTATGTCAAAAGACGTAATTGAATTAGAAGGTACAATATTAGAATCAATGCCAAATGCGATGTTTCGTGTGGAACTAGAAAATGGTCATGAAATTTTGGCTCATATTTCAGGCAAAATCAGAAAAAATTTCATCAGAATTTTACCTGGAGATAAAGTAAAAGTTGAAATGACACCATACGACTTAACAAGAGGCAGAATTACATTCAGATTAAAATAGAATGAAATATAGAAAGGTAGAACAATGAAAGTAAGAAGTTCAGTAAAGAAAATTTGCGACAAATGTAAATGTATTAAAAGAAAAGGTAGAATCGCAATTATTTGTGAAAACCCAAAACATAAACAAAGACAAGGTTAGATTTTGCGTAGAGTGAGTGCTTTAGCACGAAACTCGTAGTAGCGAGGACATAGCGAATGGCAACGACAGTGAAATGAGCGACTTGTCCGAGTGAAGCAATAATCTAATATAACGCTAGGGTGATGCCCTAGAAAAATTACTCGAGGAACCAAGGTTCCAAATCAAACCAAAAAGTAAAACACATAAAATAAAGGAAAAAGAAATGGCAAGACTATCAGGGGTAGATTTACCTCGTAACAAAAGAATGATTATCGCATTGACTTACATCTACGGTATCGGACCTGCTACAAGCAAAAAAATCTTGGAAAAAACAGGTATCTCTGAAGATTTAAGAACAGATGATTTAACAGATGCAGACATCAAATTATTGCGTGAAGAATTAAGCAATTATGAAATCGAAGGTGATTTAAGACGTTCTGTATCAATGAATATTAAACGTTTACAAGAAATCAACTCATTCAGAGGAATGCGTCACAAACGTTCATTACCATGCAGAGGTCAAAGAACAAAAACAAATGCTAGAACTCGTCGTGGTAAAAAAGGTTTAGCAATCACTAAGAAGAAAACAGCATAGTTAGTTTTATAGTATGCCAACAGGCGTAAATAAAAGTAAAAATAAGTAAAATAAAGGAAATAAAAAAATGGCAAGACCAAAATCAACAAAGAAAAAAGAAAAAAAGAACGTATTACAAGGTGTTGTTCATATTCAATCAACATTCAATAATACAATCGTAACTTCAACAGATACACAAGGTAATGCAATTGCATGGGCAACTGCTGGTGCTTCAGGTTTCAAAGGTGCTAGAAAAGGTACTCCATTCGCAGCACAATCTGCAGCAGAACAAGTTGCTAAAAAATCAATTGACCAAGGTATGAAAAAAGTTGAAGTATATATCAAAGGACCTGGTTCAGGACGTGAAACAGCAATCAGAGCAATTCAAGCAGCAGGTTTAGAAATTACATTAATCAAAGATGTAACTCCAATCCCTCACAATGGTTGCAGACCACCTAAAAAACGTAGAGTATAGTTTCGGTTTTGATGACGAAGTTTCGTCTATCAACTAAAACTAAATTAAAAGTAATTATTATAAGAAAGAAAAAAGGAAAAGACAATGTCAAAATATACAGGTGCAAGAAATAAATTATTCCGTAACTACGGAGTAAAAGACTTATCAAACAGAAAGTTGACTTCTTCAATGCGTCAAACTGCATCAGGTCAACATGGTGCTGTTAGAAAAAAACTTTCTGAATACGCATTACACTTAAACGAAAAACAAAAAATCAGATTAACTTACTTAGTTTCTGAAAAACAATTCGCAAAATATTACAACGAAGCCGCTCGTAAAAAAGGCGTTACAGGTACTATCTTGTTACAAATCTTAGAATCAAGATTAGACAACGTATTATTCAGAGCAGGTTTTGGTATTACAAGAAAACAATCAAGACAAATTGTAAACCATGGTCACATCTTGGTAAACGGTAAAAAAGTTGATATTCCATCATACCTATTAAAAGCAGGTGATGTTGTTACAATCAGAGAAAGAAGCCAATCATTCATTAAGAGCGTAATCGAAATGATTGATATGCCTTGTGAATCTGCTTGGATTACAAAAGACAGCGATGCTATGAAAATCACTTTCGACAGAGTTCCGGAAAGAGAAGAATTAGATCCTGAACTAAAAGAACAACTTGTAATCGAATATTATTCTAAATAGTAAAATCTAAATAGAATAAATAGTTTTAACAATATCCAAAAATTAGGAGAATGAAAATAATGGAATTAAAAATTAAAACAGTAAATACAACAACAGATTCAAACGGTTCACAATACGGAAAATTTGTTATTGAACCTTTAGCAAAAGGTTTTGGTAACACAATTGGTAACTCTTTAAGACGTGTATTGTTATCAAGTCTTGAAGGTACTGCCGTAACATCAGCAAGAATTGAAGGTATTACACACGAATACACTGCTATCCCTGGTGTTGTTGAAGATGTTATTGATGTAATGTTAAATATGAAAGGTTTAGTAATCAAAACTGATTCAAAAGAACCTCAACATTTAAGATTAGATATTGACCACGCTGGTCCTGTATTAGCAAGTGATATTCAATTACCTGCAGGTGTTAAAGTTGTAAACCCTGACTGGTTAATTTGCACAATTGCTGATGGCGGTAGTTTCCATGCAGACATCATTGTAGAAACAGGCAAAGGCTATGTTGCTCACGATGTTCCAAGAGATGCAAAAGCAGGTCAATCAATCGATATGTTACCTATCGATGCAACATTCATGCCTATCAAACGTGTTGCATACAACGTTGAACCAACTCGTGTAGGCGATTCAATCGATTTCGACAAAGTAACATTAGAAATTTGGTCAAACGGTTCATTAGACGTAACAACTGCACTTTCTCAATCTGCTCAATTATTAATTGACCACTTTATGCAAATCGCTGCAATTTCAGGTCAACCAGTAGTTGTAAACCAACCAGTTCAAGCAGTTGAAGAAGTTGTTGAAGAAGAAGAACCTGCAACAACAATTTCTATCGAAGAATTAGAATTGTCAGTAAGAGCATATAATTGCTTGAAAAGAGCAAGCATCAACTCAATGGCAGAATTGTTGAAAAAATCAGAAAATGATTTGTTGAACATCAAAAACTTCGGTAAAAAATCTTCAGATGAAGTTATCGAAAGACTTCACCACTTTGGTTTAGACCTTGCTCCAAACCCTGAAGTACCTGAAGAAGAATTGGTTTAATAATTAACGAAGAAAATAAAATTAAGATATAAAGGACAGAAAAAATGAGACACTTAACAAAAAAACATACGCTAGGTAGAGCAAAAGACCAAAGAGATGCTTTATTGCGTGCTTTAGCAACAGAATTGTTTACTCATGGCGAAATCAAAACAACATTGGCTCGTGCAAAAGCATTAAGACCATACGTTGAAGATTTAATCACTTTGGCTAAAAAAGGTGATTTAACATCTCGTCGTCAAGCAGCAAAATTTATTTACGACAAAGAAATCGGTAAATATATCGATGTTGCTACAGGTGAAGTATTTGAAACTGTTGAAGAAGGTAAAAAACTTCCTAAACAAACAGTTTTAAGAAAATTATTCTGTGTAATCGGTAAAAAATACTCAGACCGCAACGGTGGTTACACAAGAATTTACCACTTACCACCAAGACGTGGTGATGCTAGTGAAATGGCATTAATCCAATTAGTATAATGACAAGATATTCGTTTTTAATACAATATCAAGGCAGAAACTATGCAGGAAGTCAAATCCAGTTTGACGAAGATGGGACAGAAAGACCCGTTCCGACCATTCAAGGAGAATTGGAAAAAGCAATATGCACATTGAAAAGAGTCAGACCGACTCCAAATAATCCAAGACCAATAAAAACGGTCTTTTCCGGAAGAACTGACGCAGGTGTCAATTCGGTAGGGCAAACAGTGCACGTAGATTTTGATGAACCAATTGTTGCTTCTCGGTTTATCAGAGCCATAAACGGTTTGCTACCAAAAGATATTTCGATATCAGACGTAAGCGAAGTTCCTCAGACCTTTCACTCTCAAAAGTCTGCGAAATCAAGACAGTACAGATATGTATTTTTAAATCGCAGTCAGCGACAAGCCTTTGACGGAGATTTGATGAGAGTAAGGTACGATTTAGATATTGAAAGAATGAATAAGGCTTTGAGTTACCTTAAAGGCTATCATGATTTTTCAAGTTTCAAAAATCGTGGAAGTTCAAATCCATATACAGACTGTGAAGTTTACGAAGCGACCTGTTGGACAAATGAAGATATGGTTGTTGTTGACATAATAGCAAACAGATTTTTATACAATATGGTACGAATAATAATCGGCACATTGTTGGAAATTGAACGGAGAAATATAGAACCTGAATATATGGTTGAAGTGTTAAACGCAAAAGACCGTACGAAAGCAGGGCAAACAGTTAGTCCAAGCGGACTGACATTATTAAAAGTAGAATATTAAAAACAACATAATGGAGAAAAAAGCATGAAAACTTATTCAGCAAAACCTCTTGAAGTAGAAAGAAAATGGTATGTAATCGATGCAACAGACGAAATCTTAGGTCGTTTGGCTGTACGTGTTGCAAACATTTTGAGAGGTAAAAACAAACCAGAATATACACCAAACGTAGATACTGGTGATTTTGTTATCGTAATCAATGCTGACAAAGTAAAAGTTACAGGTAACAAAGAAACTGACAAAATTTACTACCACCACACAATGTATCCAGGTGGATTGAAATCAGCAAGTTTCAAAGAATTAATGGAAAAAGACCCAAGATTAGCAATCGAAAAAGCAGTTAAGGGTATGCTTCAACACAATACTTTAGGTGATACTCAATTTACAAAATTGAAAGTTTATGCAGGTGCAGAACATCCACATGCTGCTCAAAAACCTATCGTATTAGAAAAGGAGGCTAAATAATGGCAGATAAAGAAATTATTGCAACAGGACGTAGAAAAACATCTATCGCAGTTGTTAAATTAGTAAAAGGTAAAGGCAGAATTTTCGTTAATGGTAGAAAATTAATGGATCATATCGGAAATAAACCTGCTATCGAAATGATGGTTTACAGACCATTAGTATTGACAGAAAACCAAGACAAATATGACGTACGTGTAAAAGCAGTTGGTGGTGGTGTTGTATCACAAGCAGGTGCTATCAGACACGGTATTGCTAGAGCATTAGTGAAAGCAAACGAAGAATATAAAACAGTCTTAAAGGCTGAAGGCTTGTTGACTCGTGACCCACGTGTTAAAGAACGTAAAAAATACGGTCAAAAGAGAGCAAGAAAGAGATTTCAATTCTCAAAACGTTAATATTTATTTTTTCTGCATATATTATATACAAGAGGCATGCCAAAGGCATGCCTCGATTTTTTGTTGTTATGTTGAAAAGAAATAGCCATTCTCAAGCGAAGAACACATCTTCCGTTACCACAAAGGGAATGCTCTTGAGTAATGGCTATAATACCTCATCGAGTGCCAACGTTTTAAGGTCGGTTAAAAGTCTCGATGAGGATATTTACTATTATAACTATAATTATTTTTCAACAATTAAGTTATTTATTTGATGGACGTAAGGGAGTGATATAAACTCCCCCGTCAATACCATAATAAACTATAACTCTATAAATATCAACCTTCAAACAATTACAATAAGATTTGATGATTTTTAGAGTTGTGAGAGTGGTGAAAGTGCGGTAAGACTTTTAATTTTTATTATTAATAATGTTTTAATTAATTCGCTAAAATCTTTTATTTACAAAATAAAAAGTCTGTCAAAATTATGACAGACATTAAATAAACACGAGGATATTAAGAGAGAGAGTATAAAAAATCTTTTTTCTTGAA
>SAMEA104315436__coassemble_1423_pt1 | contig 14524 bp, 12 predicted proteins | sample SAMEA104315436__metabat2_low_PE_046 | metagenome-assembled genome bin SAMEA104315436 (sample SAMEA104315436) | gut metagenome | biome: Monkey gut; feature: monkey-associated habitat; material: faeces | place: China | collected 2013
TCTTTTTCTTGGTTCGTTCTTTTTCTTTGCATCGCAACAAAGAAAAAGAATGAATGAATAAACAAAAACCTCAAAGAAATGTTGCATAAATTCAACAATAAAGAAAATAAATAAATAAAAAACTAAAAAAATTTTCGAAAATTTGCAAAATTAAAGGCGATATTTCTATCGCCTGAATTTTATTTTTTCTTTTTAACAATTATGATTTTGCAAAAATCAAATTTTTCGCTTTATCTAACCATTCAGTACCAGTTTTTAACCATTCTGCAGGTTTACCTGTTGCGAAAAATTTATCTACTGCACCTTTTAAGTTATTAAGACCTTTTGAAATTTGATTTCTATGACCATAGCCTAACAATGCACCGCCCACCAACAACACTGTTGCAGCCAATACACCTTTTTTGCCTGAAAAAGCACCACCAGTTTTTGCTGATTCTGCTGTTCCAACAACATCTCTGACATCACCTGTCAAAGTCAATGCACCTCTAGGAATTCCAGGTTGAGCAGTCAAACCGCCACCGTCACACGCATATTTTGGAGGTTTTGGTCTTGCTGTTAATCCGCCTCCATCACAAGCACCATAAGGCACTCTTGGTAATGTTTGAGGAGCAAAAGAAGTCATTTTATTATTTCCTTTCAATGAAAAATTATATACACTACTAACATGTATATAAAAACATGCTACAACCAATAATTGACAAGATTATAGCATGTTTGTTAAGTTTTATTACAAAGACTTTTTATTCAAGAAATGGTAAGGTTACAACCAATTTTCCTTTTTCTTCTGTTTTTGTCATTTTTTCAAAATCAACGTTTTTATCCAACAAATATGTTTGTTCCATATTCATCATATTTTCTTTGTCGCCTTTTTTAATCTCTTTTGAGCCGTTAATTTTCAAAATATTGTTGCTTTCAACAGAAATATTTATATTTTTTGAAGTATTTCCAAAAGGTTTTAAGGCGATTGTTACTATATAAGATTTTTCATTTTCGGCTAAGTTTACAGGATTTGGCATCATTCGACCAATAACCGCAATATCTCTATCCATGTCACGAGTCATTTGTCTATCCATTTGACGCATCATTTTTTCAGCCTTACGCATCTGATGTTCAGGGCTTAGCATTGATTTTATCGTAAAATCTGCCACAAAATAAAAAGCCAAAAACGCACCAATAATTGTTCCGACAAAAATTACTGCATACTTCAAACAACCCTCTTTACATTTGCAAGTTTTTTCTGTGTTCAATTCGCTTTCCATTATTAACTCCTTTTTATTTTACACATTCATATTTATATTTAACTCCAAAGAAAAAGACAATTACCTATCTTGGCAATTGTCTTTTCACTTTTTTATTAAATAACTTATGCGATTGTTTCGTTTGAAACTTTATCTAACAATGCGATTGTTTTAGGGAAGTATTGTTGTAAATATTGAGAACGTATTGCCAACAATTCGTGAGTTTTTGGTGTTGTTAATAATGCGTTTGATTCAGCAATTGTTTCACCTAAACCACCTAATTCACCGCCGTAGTGAGTAACTTTGTTGATAAAGTAGTCGATGTGATCACGTTGAGTATCAGGGAATGCTTTATTGAAAGCATTTCTTTCTTCATCGTATGTTTTTTGAATTTCTTTATTTTCTGACATTGATTTGAACAATGTATTTGTGTATGCTTCATCACTTGAACCATCAACATCTCTGTAATCTCTTGCGTGACCTAATTCGTGCATGATTACGAATAAGTTTGAACCTGAGTGGATAGATTTGTCGCTTGGGTCATAGTATGATTCTAAAACATCTTTGCTACCAACTAATTGTCTTGTTGTTTGTGCAACTTTGAATAATTCTTCACCTGGCATTGCTTTCAATGATTTCAAAATTTCTTTTTTGTTACCTTTAATTTGTTTGTCAATTGAAATTCTTGCTTGACGTTTTGGATTATTCATATCTACAACGTTGATATCGTGTTCATCAACTTTGATGTCATATTTTTGGTTGTTTTTTGTAGAAACGAAGTGGTTTTCGTCAACAACTTCAAATGTGCTTGAATTGTCTAAAAGAACTTTGCCATTTTTGTCTGTAATTTTGTAATCTACAATTCTGTTACCTTGAGGGTCATCTTCGTATGAATAAGTTGTTTTTGTTCCATCTAAAGATGTCATGTTTTTCTTAACTGTTGTAACACCAGTTTTCTTATCGATTTTACCTTCACTTACGATTGTTTCGTTTCCTTTAGGGTCAACGTATTTGATATCGAAAATACCGTTTACTTCTGAAGGTGCTGTATATTCTTTTCTTACAACTTTACCTGCTTTATCTTTTACAACACGAATTTCGTGAGTTGCAGTTGGATAGCCTTGGTCATCAACAGTTAATCTAACTTTTGAAGTTGTATTGTTTCTTACGTCATTTACTTTTTTGATTTGGTAAATTTGACCTTTAGATTGGTACAATGACATATTTTCAATTGCTTCACGTTTTAAGTTTTTATCTAAAAGTTCTGTATTAACTTGGTTGTCTTTTGTTGATGCTTGAATTACAAATTCGCTTGTATCATAAGCATTACCATTGAAAACGATTTCTTTTAAGTTATCGCCCATTGCTTTTTCCATGTCCATAACTTTTGAAGAAACTTTATCAATTTTGCCTGATAACTCAGGAGTTACAGCGATAAGTGCAACGTTTTGACCTGACAATTGAGTCTTAATTAATGGTTTTGCTTCGTTTAATTTATCTGTACCATAAGCAGTTGCAACATCTGCCATAAATACTATTTCTTTATCTTTGTATTTACCAACATTTTTGTTATTTTTCTTTGGTTCAACTGCAAATGAAGTTGTTACATCTAAAACATCTTTCTTTCTTGATGCTAAATCAACAATAGTTTTACCTTTTAAGAATGGAGTTGCTGCTAAAGATTTTACAGAATTCCATTTTTCAGGATCATCAGTCAAAATTTGTCTTAAATTACTTAAATCTTTCTTACCAAATTTTGGTACTGAAACTTTACCTTTAACGTTTTTTGATGCTTCTAAAGATTTCATTGCATCATCAATGTTAAAACCTTTTTTCTCAAAAGAATCAGGTGCTTGATCTGGTAATTTGCGAGTTCTTTCTGTTTTTTTCGCTGTTTGTGTTGTTTGTACTGCACCTACGCTGTTAATTTGCATGTTGTCCATCTATATTTCCTTCTTTATTATATTTGCAAAATATATCTCTAATTCTATAATAGCATGAAAAAACGTCAAAATTTTATTTGCTATTAAAATAGTAATTAAGATTAAAATTTTTACAAAAATTTACAAAAGAACCACAAAATCGCCCACTTGAAAATTATAAAAAATACGATATAATAAAGATATGGGGCGACAGTTATCGCTGTCATATCCTATTTAGATGGTGTGCGACATTTAATGTTTTTTACATTGAGTGTCGCATTTTATTACAAGAATAATTAAAAACAAAATTAATAAATTTATGTTCAAATCATTCATAATAGCACCTCCTTTCTTTTTAAACTCTCAGCCATAACTGATGTAACTGTCGTGCTGAAGTTTTAAAGAAATAGGATTGCCCCACGATATTATTTTACAACATCGTGGGTAAAAACGCAAATATATAAAAATATTTTACAAGCCCTATTGGTTTAATTTTTGTTCCAAGACTGCCAATGTGCGTGGGAAATTTTGTTGCAAATATTGAGAACGTATTGCCAAAGGTTCATAAGATTTGCCCTCTGACAAAATCGCATTAGATTCTGCAATTATTTCGCTCAAGCCACCTGTTTCACCGCCGTAGTGGTTTAATGTGTTCATAAAGTAATCCATATGTTCTCTTTGAGTGTCAGGATATGCTTTGAAAAAGGCTCGTTTTTCTTCTTCAAAGGCTTTATTTACGTCTTTATCCATTGTAAGAGATTTTTTCATAGATTCTTCAAAATTTTTCAAATCATCGTCTACATCTCTGTAATCTCTTGCATGACCTAATTCGTGCAAGAATAAGAATTCATCTGCACCAGTCGAAATCGAACGGCAAGAGCCATTGTAGAATGAATCCAATGGGTCATTTATGCTTTCCAAAAAGTCTACTGTTTCGCCAAGTTTAATCAATTCTTCCCCTGGGAATTGTTTTAGTGTAGAAATTAATTGTTTTTTATCGCCGATGAAATTATCTTTTGCGGTAAATTTCGCTTTTTTGTTTTTGTCTTGCAAACTTTGAGCAGAAATTTCGTTTTCGGTTACGTTAATTTCATATTTATCGTTTCCTTTTGAAGAAATAAATTTGTTTTCATTAATAACTTCAAAAGTTTGGCTCTTATTCAAAAGAACTTTGCCATTTTTATCTGTAATTTTGTAATCCACAATTCTATTGCCTTGTGGGTCGTTTTCGTATAAATATTGAGTTCTAACCCCCTCAGGTGAAGTCATATCTTTTTTTATCGAAACGATGCCTGTTTTCTTATCAATAGTTCCTGATGAAAGAATTTTTTGTTTGCCGTCAGGAGTTTGTCTTACGATGTCGTAAACCCCATTCACTTGTGAATGAGAAGTGTATTCGTAAAATTTAACATTATTATTTTTGTCTTTTGCAATTCTAACTTCGTTTTCAAAAACAGGTCTGCCAACTTCTTTATCTTCACGCAAAGTAACTTTTGAAACAGTATTGTTTCTAAAATCTGTTGTTTTTTTTACAAAATATTTTTTGCCGTCAGCATTTGTAAAACTTGTTGTATCTTCGATTGCTTCTTGCTTTAAATCTTTGTCTAAAATTGTTTTCTTTTCATTGTCGCCTTGCAATTTTGCACTAACAACGTAAGAATTTTTTACATATCTATTTCGAGTAAAATTAACCTCTGTCAAATCTTTTCCTGCGACTTGCTCCATTTCAAGAACCTTGTCTGCAACCTTGTTTAAATCAGGGATATTAGGAGTTTGAGTCAATAAAACAATATTTTTAACTGGCAATTTTGTTTTTGTCAAAGGTAATGCTTTTTCCAATTCATCAGGCATTAATTTGTCGGTAAATTGCATCATTTCCTTGCCTGAATATTTGTAATTGCCTTTTTCGTCTTTAGTTTCAGCAACTTGAGTAAGCATATTTAAGTGTTCTAAAGGTTTTGAAGCCATTAAATACACAAAATCGCCTTTAATATTAGGGTTATTCGCTAATTTTGAAACAGACTCCCATTTTTTAGGTTCTTCTTTCAAACTATTTTCAATTTTAATCAATTGATTACGTTCAAATTTCTTTTTGCCGTTTTCCATACGAACATCAGAAAGAGTTTTCATAGATTTATCAAGGTCAAATTTTTCATTTGAAACCTCAAAACTATCTGACTTCATTGGTTTTGTTGCGTAATTTTGAACAGTGCTTTTGCCTGTAAATACTGGGGATAAACTAAAATTTGTGATTTTTTGAACTTGCATAAATATACTACCTTATGCTTGGTTTAAATCACGTAAAAAATAAAATTGCCATGTGTGTTACAATTTGATACAAATAAATTTTTCAAAATAAAATTATATTTACAGTCCGTTGATAGTATATTTTTAAAATTTCGTCCTTAACGGAATGAGTATTCATTGTTTTATTCTGTTTGGTTGCCGAACTTAAAAAAATATTTACAGTCCGTTAATGAAACGACATCAGAGTCGGCATTGCCTGAACGAAGTGAGTTTGCCGACTTTTGGTTGAATTTACGGACTGTTTTTGATTTGCGTGTTTCTTTTTCTTGGTTCGTTCTTTTTCTTTGCATCGCAACAAAGAAAAAGAATGAATAGACAAAAACCTCAAAGAAATGTTGCAAAAATCAACCACAAAGAAAAAGAATGAATAAACAAAGATTTCAAAGAAATGAGATAAATTCAATTTATTTGATTTCAAATAGAAACAGATCGGCGGATTTTGTTTCACAAAATCCGCCGTAAAGAATTTATTTTTTTAAATTATTTTGTAAGTTCTTCTGCCAAAGGTGATTCAACAACGCCGTTAAGAGTTTTGTTTACTTCTCTCAAGTTTTTAGCAACGGCTTCGTTCTTTTCGCCCCATTTGAAGTTTTCGTTTACATAATTTTCTGCAGTTTGCATGTCGTTAGACAATTGAACTTTGATAATTTCTGTAAGCATTTTCTTTGCAGTTGGAACCATTTTTTCTAGGTTTACTGAAATTTTTCCGTCGTCGCTAACGTCAATTGCACCTTCTTTCATAAAGTAATTTGCTTGCATTACTGAACGAACTCTGTGTGCTTGGTCCATTGTTGGTTTTGATTTTAAGAAAGTATTTGTTGCAAAGTTTACCAAAATTTGGTCTTTTTGTTCTGGTGTATACATTCCAACTTCTACCAAATCATCTAAGAAAGATAAAGAACCCATATCTGCTTTATTTTCTTCAACAATATTTCTGTATTTTCCTAAACCTTCATCACCATTTTTTGGTCCAAGAGAGTGAGCATTTTCGTGTCCAATTGTGAACCAGTGGTCTGCTTCTTCGTTATATAATTTGTGGAATTTAGGGTCTAATACTGCATCTAAACGTTTTTGAATTTTTTCAGGTTGAGATGTAGAACGGATTTGTCTGTGGTAAACATTTCTTCTACCACCACCAATTGTTAATGACATTTTGTCACCATTTGGTAAGTTTTCAGCCAAGGTTACACCGCCTCTATAAGCACCTCCATCACCTGACAAAGCAATCAAATCAACGTCAACCATTGTTTGTTTTGCATCGCCTGATGAAGAAATAGTTTGTTTGTATTGGTCAGCCAAAGGCATGTGTTCTGCAAGCATTGGTAAGTATTTTTTGATTTCTAACAAATCGTCTGTACCTTTTTTGTTTACGATACCAACACGACAACCCAAAGAGTCTTTAGATTGTGGAACAATACCTGCATCGTTTAACATTTTGCTCAATTTTGGATTTTCCATTACTGTACCAGTCATTCTGTCAGCATATTGTTCACGTGTAATTGTGTATTCTAAAGGTGTATCTTGCAATTCAGCCCATTTTTTATCTGCAACTGCATCTAACATTGGGTCTGCGTTTCTCAAGGCTTTTGATTGAAGTTTCAAATATTCGTTGAAATCCTTGTTTGTAGAAGTTTCTGCTGCTTTGTCTAATTCATCTGCAATTTGAGTAAATTCTTCTTTGAATTTGTCGCAATAATCAACTGCTTTTAATTTTTTGCCATCTCTTTCAACAATTGAACGTTGATTTAAGATTTTGCCAACTTCTTCAGTTTCACCGTCTTCCAACATATTAATTAAGATATTGTGGAATTCTTCTTTTTCTAGGTCTGCAGGATAAAAGGCTTTCCCTGGTAAATCTTTTTGACCTTTTGCAAGTGTAACCATATTTGATTCCATGTCGATACCTGAAATACCTTTTTGAGCATTAAATAATTTTAATGACATTTCTGCATCTTTATTGCCTTTTGCAGTTTCTTTTTCTAGGTAATCTTTGAACGCAAGGTTCTTTTCATTATCCATCTTCATATAAACTGTATCCATAATTTTAGCGGTTTTTGCAAGATGTTTAAGTGCTTGTTTGTCACCTTCTGCAAGATTTGCGTATTCTTTTGAATCAGTTTTCAAAAGAACTTTTGGTGCTAAAAAGTCTTTGTTTGTTCTTTTTTCTAATTCTTCTGTTGATAAATTTAATTCAAATTTTTCTGCTGGTTTACTCATAACATTCACCTTATTGATATTTGCCGTTGCTGAAAGATTATCCATAACTGTTTTTGATAAATCTTTTGTTTCTGCTTTTGAAGTTTCTGTTTTTGGTGCAGAAACTTGAGGTTGCATAGGCATTTTAACCTTTACATCATTGTTTACATTTGGCATTAGTGTACCCCTTTTTTTAAATACTACCTTAGTGATTTTGATTATACTACATTTTTCGTAGATTTAAAAGTATTTTTTAAAATTTATAAAAAACTCTCAATTGAATTATCAATTGAGAGTCTAATTTTTTTATTTGATACCAAACATTTTTTTGAAAAACTTTTTGATTTCGTATATCGTATCTTTTATAAAATCTCTTATTAAATTGCCGACAGAAGCATTTTCAACGTAATCAAACGCAAAATAAATTGGGTCTTTTGCATTATTAAATCTCATTCTTCTATCTTTTTTGTTAAGATATTCCAAATTATGTTTATTTCGTTCTAAAGATTCTTTAAAATTATTATTGCTATCAGCCATTTTACCTCTCGATTTTGAAATTTATGTTATATATTATATAAGTTTTGTTTAAAATTGGCAAATTCAGTTTTTCTAAAAATTTTAACATTTTTTTACATTTTGGATTTTTTGTTAATTTTATTGAATTTCAGACATTTTTTTAAACATAAAGTTTCAAATTTCTCATACTTTAGTATAGAATTTTTAAAAAACATCAAAGTTTTAAAAATTTCTGCCGATATATAGCATGCACAAGAAAACAAAAGGATATTAAACATAATGGAAGAAAAAAAATTAGAAGAAACAAACACTGGTGCTTCTCTTTTCGGACGTAGTATGGAACTTATGGACGATGATCCATTAGAAGAAATTTTTGCATTAAATCTTGGTGATTTTTTATCAGAATGTCTTATTTCTGATGATTTAGCAAAAAAAATTGGTGAATCTTCAAAAGCAAAAACAGACAAAAATGAAAGCCTTAAAAAACAATTAAAAGAACTTGTTTCTATCTATTCTTTAGATAATACTCTTTGCGTTTTAGGTTTTAATTCAAAAGAAGATTATGTAATTTACAACTCAATTGCAAAAACTATTTCGCAAATGTTAGATGTAGATGCTTGTCATGTTTATTTAACAAAAGATTTTGCAAAGGGTTTGGATACAGAAAAACACGACTTGTTACTTGTAGGTTCGTCAATTGATTTCAAAGATGATATTTACAAGGAAAATATTGGATATAATTTAGACGAGCATACCTTTGTTGCAGAGGCTTTTAACACTCGTGATATTGTAGAAATTAAAAATCCGAACGATAACAAAGATTTTGTACCAAACAAATCTTTATTCGAAGATAAAGTTAAACTTTTGTCAGCAATTCCAATGAGCAATAATGCTTACAACGTTGGTGTTGTGGTTGTAGAAAGTTATACTGAAAAAACTTTCAAACAAGAATTATGTAATTTAATTGTTTCAATGGCAAGATTATTTGCTACATCAATGTCTTTGCAAAAAACTATTGACGAAGTAAATAAATTAATTGCTGATGAAGATGCAAATACTGTTGATTTACAACACATGAGAGCAGAATTAACCGCTTTAATCGGAGATTTGGGCGACGAACAACAAATTTTCGTAACTTTACTTGCAAAAGCAGTAGATGCAAAAGGCGAATATAAGGTTGCTCACTCACAATTGACAGCAGATTTATCAAGATTAATTTGTAAACAATTAAAGTTAAATGAAAAAACAAGTGATTTGATTTACTATGCAGGATTATTGCAAAACGTAGGTAAAATCACACTCCCTGAAGATTTGTTCAATCATGGCGGAAAATTAACCAAAGAGGATTGGGAAAAACTTCAAAATCACCCTAACGTTGGTGTAAACTTGTTGATGAATATTAATTTCTTGTCAGAAGTTATACCATATATTCATTACCATAAGGAACGTTGGGACGGCAAAGGTGAGCCAGAAGGTTTGAAAGGAATGTCAATTCCTCTTGGTTCAAGAATTATTGCAATTGCCGATGCTTACACTGCTCTAACTTCTGAAAGACCTTTCAGAAAAGCCTTGCCAAAGGAAAAGGCTATGGAAATTCTAAAAGAAGAAGCAGGCGTAAAATGGGATCCTATAATTTACGAAGCATTGACAAAAGTTGTATAACTGATTTCAAAAAACCCGAAATGATTTCGGGTTTTTGTTTTATTTTTTATTTTTTATTTTATTTTGTTGTTGGGTTTTACCCAACCTACAACTAAAAATTTATTTTATTAAAGTAAAATAAATTTAGCCTAATTTATCACTTAACAAAATAAACAACAACACGCCTAGACCTAATGCACTTATAAAAATACCCATAAATGCAGATTTTACAGAATCTATAATATATTTTTTTGTTTTTTTTGCATCTTTTTTATATTCTTCAATCAATTCTTTGCCAACTAACACAATAATTAAAATAGGTAAAAATACAAAAAATCCAATTGCTAACAAAGTTATAATATCCATAAAAAATTCTTTTAATTGTTAATCTTCTACTAACTTTCCGTCGTTTATTTTGAAAATTTTGACATCACGCAAAAATTCTTCGTTAAAAAACAGTGTATCAACAGAAGTTATTATTGTTTGAGTGTCTTTGTTTATTGAATTTAGCAAATAATTTTGTCTTAAATCATCTAATTCCGCCAAAACATCATCAAGCAAAAGTATTGGAGATGTGCCAATTTTTTCTTTTATAATATCTATTTCAGCCATTTTTAAAGCCAAAACTATTGTTCTTTGCTGACCTTGAGAGGCAAATTTTACGGATTCTTTATCATTTATAAAAAATATAATATCATCTCTGTGAGGTCCAATAATAGACTGACATTTGCGACATTCTTCTGAGTAATTTTCTTCTAAACTGTTTTTATAATTTTCTAAAATTTCTTCAACAGTTTCACCAAGTTCAAAGGTTGAAGAATAAACTATTTTTAAATTTTCGTTTTCTGAAATTCCTGAATGCTTTGTTTGTGCAATTTTTTCGATTTCAGCCAAAAATTTTCGTCTTAAATAAATAATATTTGAACCAGCAATTGCAAGTTGTTCATTGTAAATATCAAGCAAATTTTTATCAAATTTTTCTGATTTTAACAAATTATTTTTTTGTGTACGAATTTTTTCATATTTCGAAATTCTTTCATCATACACAGGATAAATTTGCGAAATCGCTCTATCAAGCCATTTTCGCCTATCCTCAGGAACTCCCCTTAGTAACATCAAATCTTCTGTCGAAAACAAAACCGTTTTCAAAACTTGTTTAAAATCCTTTTGAGTTGATTTAACCTTATTCAAAGCGAAAGTCTTTTTCTTTTCGTCGTTGTAAGAAAAATCCATCTCGATATTTGTATTATTTTTTTCGATAAGTGCGTTAATTTCAGTTTTTTCAGTATCAAATTTAATCAAATCTAAATTATTTGAAGTTCTTACTGATTTCATATTTGATAAAAAATAAATACTCTCCAAAATATTCGTCTTGCCTTGAGCATTTTTTCCGATAATCAAATTTTTAAAATCGCAAAAATCCATATCAATACTTTCGCAATTTCTGTAATTCTTCAATTTTAAATTAATTAATTTCATAAATAAATTATACTTAAAAAAATATTTTGCAGAAAACTTAAAAAGTATTTTACATGATTTTGCAAAATTATGATTAAAATTTAAAAATCTAAATTCCATGTAAATTATAACCGTTTTATTTTACAAAGTATTTTACATGGAAAACTCAAATATAACAAAGATTTCAGGAGTATTCTGCAAAATTTAAAGACTTACTATTATGATTAATTAACACATATAAAATAAAAATATATTTACTTATTTAATTATAGAAAAAAGAACTCCGAAAATTTTTCGTTTTGAAATTAAGTTGTATAAATAAATTGTAAAATGAAAACTTTAAAAAAATATTGTTTTTGTGTATAATTTTTATATAGAAACTTGGGGGATTTTTTAATGAAATTTTTAGTGAAAAAAGATGAAATTTTTAACGGTATAAGATTAGTTGCAAATGTAGCAGCGATGAAAAGTTTGCAACCAGTTTTAGCAAATATATTAATCGAAACAGTTGACGATAATGCACTTCGCTTGACAGCAACTGATTTTGACCTAACAATTTCAACAACTGTTGATGCAAAAGTTGAAAACGAAGGTAAAATTACTCTCCCAGCAAAAAAATTAAACGATATTGTTTCTCGTTTGTCTGACAAATTGATTACTTTTGAATTGGATAATGATACAAATTCTGTAAATATCCAATGCGAAAACTCAAAATTTGATATTATCGGTATTTCTGCATCAGAATTTCCAAATGTTTTAGATATTAATTTGGTTGATGAAAACGCAATTGATATCGATATGAAACCTTTTACAAAGGCTATTCGTCAAGCAAGTTTTGCAGCAGCAAATTTTGAAACAAATAATTTGTTATCAGGTGTTGTTTGCGATATCAAGGAAAATATCTTAGAAATGGCTTCAACAGATGGTAATAGACTTGCAAGAGTTAGAGAAAATATCAGTAATTTAGAACAAAAATCAAGCCAATTGATTATTCCATCAAAAACAACAAATGAATTTTTAAAAATGAGTTCTCTTGTAAACGATGAATCAGTAAAAATTTATACAGATAAGACAAAATTAATCTTAAAAACTGAAAAATCAATGATGATTTCGAGATTAATGGAAGGTCAATATCCAAAATATAACCAATTAATTCCAAATGAAAACCCTAAAAATGCCATAGTTAATAAAAATAAACTTATTTCTGCACTAGAAAGGGTTTCAATTATGGTAAACGAAAAAACAAGCATTGTTAAATTTGAATTTACAGAAGATAAATTGACTCTAAAAGCAGATACTCCTGATGCAGGTGCTTCAGAAGAATCTTTTGCTATCGACTACAAAAACGAAGATATGCTAATCGCTTTCAATTATAAATATGTAATTGAGGGCTTGAAAAATATGGAACAAGATGAAGTTAAAGTCGAAATGAATACAAATCTTTCTCCAACAGTTTTCCGCCCAAATAGTGATGAAGATTATATTTCATTGATTATGCCTGTTCAAATTCACTAAACGTTAAAATTTTTGTAGGTTGAGTGAAACTTAATATTTAAAACAAAAAAGAATAAAAATATAGATATTAAGTTTTGTAAAAACGAATTTTAAGACGTCTGAAGTTCAACTATAATGCCTATATGATATGATATGATATGATATGATATGATATGAGAGGCACTCTATAAAGTTTATTTTTATTTATCCGATAATAGATATACAAATTAATTAGTGTTTATTAGAATAAAAAATAAAAGGAGTATGCGTATGGCTGACATTAATGGTATTGTGAATCAAGCAAAACAAAATATTGCACAACAACAAAAAATAAGAAATGAAATTAATCAAAATGATACTAATCTAACAAATAATGTTAGCGGTACATTATCTTCTCAAATTAATGAATTAGGTAATGAAAAATCTAAACAAGGTACTGTAATTCTTGATTTAAAAAATGAATTAAACAAAACATCTGATGAAGTTGAAAGAAAAGAAATTCAAGGAAAATTAGATGATGCTCAAGATTTTATGAAATCATTAGATGATGATATAGAAAAATTGAATACAAAGAATAAATCTGCTAATAATTTATCAAAAATGGTAGAAAATGGTAAAAATATTCAAGATGAATTAAAACAACAATATAAAACTGACTTTGATGAAAATATAGCAAAACACAATAAAAAAACTGATGCTAAAAAAGAAAATGTGGAAGTAGAAGATAAATCATCAGATTCTAAAGATTCTATTAAGAAAACACTAACAAATACATTAACAACACTGTCAAGTGAATTGAATGTATCACAAATGATGTTAAATAAAACACAAAATGGTGGAAAATAAAAAATAAAAATATAATAAAAAGGAAAACTTCAAAAGTTTTCCTTTTTTTAATGTAGTATGTTGGGTGTAACCCAACAATATTGTATTTTTGATTTGATTAATTTTATTTTATGCAACATTTTTGAAAATTTTATTTATTCATTCTTTTTCTTTGCATCGCAACAAAGAAAAAGAACGAACCAAGAAAAAGAAACACGCAAACCAAAAACAGTCCGTAAATTCAACCAAAAGTCGGCAAACTCGCTCCGCTCAAACAATGCCGACTCTGCTGTCGTTTCTTTAACGGACTGTAAATATAATTTTATTTTGAAAAATTTATTTTATATTTTTCGTAGGTTGGGTGCAACCCAACGACATACCCCTCAAATTCAACAATAATCAATATGGGCAATTATTTTTTAAAAAATTACTTAATATAAGTAAGGAATAATACATTCTCATATCTAAAATATTTGACGTTTCTTGACGTATTTGCAAAACCTACGTGGTTGTTGCATTATGGCTGTTTGTTAAGAAATGTTAATTCATATTGTTCAAAAAAGGCAATTTTTTTAAGAATATTTTCTTTATATAAGTACGAGAGCAAGAGAGGATTTTTTAAAAGATGTCAATGTTATTTTCACAAGTTGCAGCAGACGCTTACAAAACATCAACTCAAGCAATCAACTCAGAAGTAAGAACAGACAAAAGAGCAAACTCTTTAAAAGGTATCATGAAAGAATCTTTCTTCCACGGTGCTTCTTTCATGGGTTCTAACTTTATCGCATAATTTTTATCAGAGCGAAGCAATAATTCAAATTTTGCGAAAATAAAATCTATAAATAAAAAATTCTACTCAACACTCATAAATAAAAAATAATCAAACAGATTATAAAAAAGATTTTCAAAATAATTTATACTCTCTCT
>SAMEA104315436__coassemble_1445_pt1 | contig 14247 bp, 12 predicted proteins | sample SAMEA104315436__metabat2_low_PE_046 | metagenome-assembled genome bin SAMEA104315436 (sample SAMEA104315436) | gut metagenome | biome: Monkey gut; feature: monkey-associated habitat; material: faeces | place: China | collected 2013
GCTTTTAATTTATCAATATCAGGTTCTGATTCGTTGTAGTAAGAAATATCTACACGAGTATCAAATTGTCCGTTGATGTGGTTTTCTTTGAATACTTCAAGTAAATATTCGCTCATTGTTTTGTGTTCTTCTTCAAGTTTTGAAGAAAGTGCTGATGCAACCAAAATTGCTTCTGTTGCTGATTTTTCTCTCATTGCAATTGCTTCTCTGCCTGCAAGAGATTTAATCATTTCTTCGCCACCCATAATCATACCGCCTGATTCTTCTCCGCCGAAGATTAATCTTGGTGATTTGCCCAAGTTGATTGCTTGACCAAATACGTCATAAACTACAACTTCGTCGTTAGGGTTGTTTTTAAGTTTTAATTCAACTTTCTTCATGATGTTTGCAATTTCTTTAAATCCAACTGGAACGTTTACTACTGCTACATCATTTGCTTTTGCCCATTCGTCCCAACTCATTGCAGAAGCAGTTGTTTTAATCATAAATCTTGGGTGGTTTTCCCATTTACCTTGAGATTTCAACATTTTCATTCTGAAATCCATTAACATTAAGAAGGCTTGGTTTGCTGTAAATACTGTCAAAACTCTGCCGTTGCCTAATTTTACGTAAGCAATACCTGCTTTATCAAGTTTTGAAGTTTCTTTTTCGTCCTCAATTTGAGTAACTGTTAATCTATCGTGGTCAGGGTCTGTGATTAGAACAGTTGTTCCGATAGGGTAATCTGCTAAAACTTTGTCATAGTGTAAAGTTTCGATTACTGGGAAGTAAGACTCGCCGTTTGGTTTTTTAGCCAAAACTGTTGCATCTACTGAGTAATCATAGAATGTTTTGTTTCCTTTTGGGTCAACATCATATTTACCGATAGAGTGGAAGAATGGATCTTCTTTTTCGTTCAACCAAACAAATTTGTCTGAAAGTTTTAATTCTTTTAAAACTCTGCTTAATGTTCTGTATGCTGAACCGCCAACGTTTTCGATAACGATTTTGTTTTGTGCTTTTTTAATAAAATCTAGGTTGTCTTTTTCTGCAACACCTGATTTTAAGTATTCAACATATAAATCAACACCATCGTTTAATTTTGCCATAATTTTTTCATCGATTAAAGGGTTGTTTTCTGCTGCGATTTTAATTTCATAAGAACCATTTTTTTCTGTTTCGTCAAAAATTTCTTGGATTTTTTGAACGAATTCTGCAGATTCTTCAGGTAAATATTGGCTACCTTGTGAATTCAAGTCTTTTGTTGCGTTCTTAACTGAAATACCATGGCTTGATGTGATGTATTCACCGCCAACTAAATCCAATTTGAATGCCAAGAATGAAGCAAGCCAAATAGGAATAGTTTTCTTTTCTACAGGAACAAGAGTTTTAATTCCGTTTGCTGCTTGAATTCTTGCAATAGCATCAAGATACAAGTCTGAATTATAACGAACTTCACGACCTGCAAGTTTTAAAATAGGTTTGTTTGGGTATTTTTCAACTGCAACAAGTGATTTTGCTAATGTTGCAAGCACAATTCCAACTAAGTTGATTGGAAAACGAGTGTCTTGCGGATATAAAATGTTTTGAGGTCCTCTGATACCTGCTGTTGAAACCTTTGCTTCTTTTGCGTAGTTTGCAAACCAATCTTTCAAGTTTAAACCTTCAGGGTTTGTGTTTGCATCATACGGATATAAATGTTCTTTTTTCAAAGTGAAAGTAAATTCGCCTTTGTTTGAGAAATCCATTAAATTAAGAGCCTTAATGTAATCTGGAGTTCTGTTGTCAATGCTTTCAAATAATTGTTTTTCAAGTTCACAAGATGCAGTTTTTTTCATAAATAAAAGTTCTCCTTTCGCTAAAACAAGTCTATCATAAACGTAATTTTTTTGATAGACAACAGCATAACTTGGTGGGTTAATTAAATTAAAATCTAATATCATCGTATGTCTAATTTAACACAAAATTTTATTAAAATCTTAAATACAGTTTATATTATATTAAATTTAGTATGTTTATAGTATGATGTTGTTATGATTAAAAAAGATATGAAAAATTACACAAAAAGAACAAGACGTTATTTCAACAAATGGCGTAAGTTTTGGCAAGCAGTAGTTTGCAAGTTTTGGTACGGAATGCAATTCAAATTCTTCTACCGTTTAGAGGTTGAGGGTAAAGAAAATATCCCACAAAATAACAAATTCATTGTTTGCGGAAATCATTTGTCATCGTTTGACCCATTTTTAGTTGCAAGCATTATGCCACGTCCAGTAGCATTTATGGCGAAAAAAGAACTTTTTGAAAAGAAATTTGTTCGTTGGATGTTGGACTGGGAAGGTGCTTTTGCGGTAAATAGGGAAAAACTTGAAATATCTACAATAAAAACTGCTTTAGAAGTTCAACATACAGATTGGGTTCTTGGGGTGTTTCCTCAAGGTACTCGTGCAAAAGCAGGTACTATTGAAAATTTAAAAAAAGGTTTTGCAGGTTTAGCAAAAACTACAAAATGTGGAATTCTTCCCGTAGGTATTGTTGGCACTGATAACAAAACTTTCTGCCCATTTAAAGGTAAAATTAAAGTAAAAATCGGTGAATTAATTCCATATAGCGAAGATGTTGACAAAGTTATGACAGAATGGGCTTTGGCGATACAAGAATTAACTGGGTTTAATTATATCCCAGAGGCAGTATAAAAAACAAGGATAAAAATGAACTCAAAAAAAGAAGAAAGAAAATTTTCTCGAAGATATAAAAACGAATATCATATTTTTAGGTCGATATTTTTTATGTTTTTCTTATGGACAGTAGTAGATGTCGTTTGTTTGTTGTGGTACAAAATAAAAGTAAAAGGTAAAGAAAATATTCCTAAAAAAGGAAAAATGATTTTTGCTGCAAACCACGTATCTGAAATGGATCCACCATTTATAGCATGTGCGGTAAACAAACATATTGCATTTATGGCGAAAAAAGAACTTTTTGAGGGCAAGGGATTTAGACCTTGGGTTATCAAAAGATTAGGTGCTTTTTCTGTAAATAGGGAAAAAGTTGAAATTTCGACTTTCAAAACAGTAAATGAAGTGTTCCAAACTTCTTGGCCTTTAGGCATTTTCCCTGAAGGTGGAACAAAGAAAAATAAAAAAATTGAAGATATTAAAGGCGGTTTTGTTGCAATTGCAAAACATGCAAAAGCAGATATTGTACCTGTTTCAATTGTTGGTTTTGATGGTTATGCAAAACATCTTTTTGAAAAAGACGTAACTATCGTTATCGGTAAACCAATTTCTTACGAATTACCTGAAGAAGAAATAATTCAACTATGGTGTGCGGAAATTTGTAAAAACACAGGTTTTGAAAACTGTATGTTAGAAAAAACAAATTCATGATAATATACATGTATATATAATTAATAAGGTTAAAGGAAATAAAAATGAATTCAGTAGTTATTGTCGGCAGAGCCGGTCAAGATGCATCAGAAAATCTTAAATATTACGAATCAGGAAAAGTTAAAACAACTTTTTCTGTTGCATCAGGCAGATGGGATAGTAAAACTAAAGCAGAAGTTACTGATTGGTTTAACGTTGATGTTTGGGATAAACAAGCAGAATTCGCAGGCGAATACGTAAAAAAAGGTAGATTAGTTGCCGTTGAAGGACGTATTGCTTTGAACAAATGGAAAGATGTTTCAGGCGAAGAACGTGAAAGATTTTTAATTGTAGCAAATAATATTAGATTATTGGGTTCTAAAAAAGACGAAGCATAATGATTATTTCTGATATGATAGGCATTATCGCCGATGATTTGACCGATGTAGAAGAAACCGCACTTCAATTTCACTTGAAAGGTGCTAATTCTCAAATTTTGTTAGATTTTAACAGTAGTCCACAAAATGTTAAAAACTCTCAAGTTTGGGCTGTTTCTACTGCGACAAGAAATAAGCCGATTGATTTCGCTTATGAAGAAGTTAAAAGAGCGACTCAATTATTTTTGGATAATTTGAGTTTGGATTACTTTTTTAAAAAAATTGATTCAGCCTTGACAGGACATATTGGTATTGAAAGTCTTGCAATGCTTGATGTTTTAGGTTGGGATTCTGCCGTTGTAGTTCCGGCATGTCCTCAAAGAAATAAAATTACTGTTGGTGGATATCAATTGATAAAAGGTCAACCAATTGAAAGAACTGAATACGCTAGAGATAATTTAAATCCTTTATATGAATCACATGTGCCGACAATGGTAAAAAAACAATTGGGTAAAGAAAGAGCCGATTTGGTTGCTACTCTTGATTTGCAAACAGTTATGAAAGGTGCAGGTCCAATTTTGCAAAAAATTAATGCTTATGCAAAAGAGGGCAAAAAAATTATTATTGCAGATGCGGTTTCAATTGTGGATATTGAGCAAATTGTTCTTGCGATGGAAAAATCTGATTTGAGAATTTTGCCTGTTGGAACAACTTCTCTTGCTCAAGTTTTAGGTAATATTTGGCTTCCGCCGATGGAAACAGAACCTGAACCAAAATATATTCCATCAATGCCAAAATTAATTCTTTCAGGTACAGGCACTCAAACAACTATCGACCAATTGGAACACCTTGAAGCATCTGAAGAAATTGAAGATAAATATTTTATAGAACTTGATATGAATACCGTTTTGGGCGGTGTGAATAAAACTTTTGTCGAAAATGTGATTAACAAACTTGGTGATGAAAATGTCGTTGTTGTGAACGCATCAAATTTAATCAATAATTTCGACGGTTTTTCTGACGATTCTTTGAATGCAGACATGACAAAATACAAATTGACAGAGCATGTTTCTGCATTTTTGGCAGAATTAACAAAAGAAGTGGTTAGCCAAAAAGAAGTTATTTTGATTACTTTGGGCGGAGAAACTTCTTATAAATGCTGTACTGAAATAAATTCAAATCAGTTGCAAATCATTGACGAAGTTGTTCCTGCGGTTGCTTTGACACTTGACCATAAGGCTCAATGGATTATTTCAAAATCAGGTCATATTGGTTCAGAGGACTCTTTGGTAGAAATTTTGCAATATATTAAACGTCATAATTAAAATCTTGCCAAATCTAAAAGTTCTGATGATTATTGGATTTTGGACTATTTTTAAGGATTTTTAAGTGAGGTTTTTATGAACTTTTGTAACAATATTAATTGTATTATTTACAATTAATGATTTTTTGTTGTATACTTTAAGTATGAACATTACTCCAATTACAAAAGAATATACAAAACCCCTTAACGCTAGTGCAATTGCCTTTGGTAAAACAAACAGTGCGTCAAAAAATGACAAAAACATTTTTTCTTGCGATAAAACAATTGTAAGAAATACACTAAATGAATTTAGCAATTCAAGAGGAAATTATTTAGTTGACATTGATTTAACTGATATCTATATTTCTAATGCTGGCTTAGCAAATGCAAAAAGAATTCAAGCATCAAGAAATCAAACAAACGTAAACAATACACTTAATAAAAATGTTAAAAATATTCAATTTTTAGCAGATACTCCGTTATGTGATGCTTACGAATTACCAAAATCAAATAAAAAAGATAATAACTTACAAATTCCTTTCGAAGGTGCTTATCCTCAATATTTGATTGACCAAGATGCAGTTGAACAATACGAAGCAACTTCTTATGGTATTCAAGATATCGCAAATTCTACTTATTGTTCTTTTAGTGGTTCTCCTGAACCTAAATTTGTTTCAAAATTGGTAAACTTCGTAAAGAAAGTTTTACCTCTATAATAAATGCAGAAAATAAAAAAGGTCGAGGTTGAAAAATCTCGATTTTTTTATTTGTAGAGTTTTGTGAGTTTTTTAATTAAAATACTTGCTTTTTTCTCGTATATTATTTAAAATGGATTTATGAGTGATATAAGTACAAACCAAAAAGCAAAAATCTTCTTCGATGGCGAAAATGGCATCGAAATGGAGTTAGATTGTATCTTAAAAACAATCTATGATGACAGATTAGAACTTGAATACCCAAACGATGCTGAAACTCTGAAACAGTATCTTCAAGAGGGTACTCCAATTGACGTAAAAATCTTTACACCGTCAGGTTTAATGGTTTTTGAATCAATGGTTATAAATTCTCCTGATGAGGACGAATTTATTATTGAGTATGTTGAAGATGCGGTTGTTATCCAACGTCGTGACTATTCAAGATCACCTTTGAAAACAAAATTAACATTGGAATTGAGTAAAGAAGTATTTATTGCAAGTACAATTGATATTTCAGGTGGTGGTATAAAATTCTGTAGTAAAGAAGAATTAGAACCTGAACAAGTTGTAAGAGGTAAATTATATTTGAGAAACTTTGATACTCCTGCGACTTTTGAGGCTGTAATCTTAGATAATCCGTCTTTACAACCAGATGAATACACTTTGGCTTTCACTAATATTGATGAAAAAGAACGTGATAAAATCATTAAAACTTGTTTTGCTATCGATATGGCAGCAAGACAAAAACAAAATGCAGAGTAACGTTGTATAGTGTTGTATAGTCATGAAGAATAAATTGCAAGAACTTGAAAAAAAAATAAACAAACAAGTTAAACATGGCAATGTTCAAAATGCGATTGAACTTTGCCAAGTTGAGTTGCAAAATGATCCTACAAATGCCGATTTGCATGTGCGTTTGGGGGATTTGTATTTGGCATGGCATTTAGATATTCACAACTCTTACCAATATATTGACGAGGCTATTACTGAATATCAACGTGCGTTAGAAACCTATATGGATTCAGCAGAAATCTATTTCAAAATAGGTCAAGCACAATATTATAAAGGTGATTTAGATAGAGCAATAAATTACCTAAATATGGCGACAACAAAGGATAAGAAGTTTGCAAAGGCCTATTACTTGCTTGCTGAAACTTACACTAAAAAAACTCACTTTTTAGAAGCGATTTTTAATGCAAAGCATGCTATCAAATTAAGTCCATTAACTTCATCATCTGCTCATTTCTTGTTGTATAACTTGTATAAAGTTTCGTCATTTAGAAATCCATTAACTTGGTGGAAAAGCAAATTTGAACTAATTTTGTCGTTAATTACTTTGCCTTTTGACAAAATTGCTATCAAGAATGTTTTGCGTTCGTTGTCTTATTTGCAATTTTTGCCTGTGTTGATTAAAGGTTATTATAAAGTTCAGCAAAAAGGCTTGAGTAATGCAATTCAAACTTATATTGATGCAATAGAAAAAGCCCCTGGGTTTGTTCCTTTGTATTGCTTGTTGGGCGATATTTACCGTTCTGTTGGACAATACGATGATGCAATTACTGAATACAAAATGGCAATTTGGTTGGATAGTTTGAATATTCCTGCGTATCGTCATTTGTGCCAAGCGTATGAGGAACAAGGTGATTACGACAACGCAATTGATATTTATCAAAGATTAATCAATATTTTACCTAATATGCCTGAATTCCATTCAAATTTGGCAAATATTTATTATATTAAGGGTGATATTAAAGAGGCAATTTCTCATTATCAAGCAGCAATCACATTAAATCCGAACCGTCAATGGACAAGTATTATTACGCAAACCTTGGGTTTTGTATATCAAGAAAACAAAGGTGATTTAGATGCTGCAATTAGTGCTTACCAAAGTGCTTATTTGTTGACTCCTGAGGATATTGATATTTATGTAAATTTGGGTTCTGCTTTTTATGATAAAGAAGATTTTGAAAATGCTTTGACTGTATATAGAAGTGCTTTGGACTTAGACCCTAACAATGCAAAAATTCACTGTAATTTGGGCTTCTTGTATTGGGGTAAGGGCGACACAGATGAAGCGATTAAGGAATATGAATTGGCAATTCAAAACGACCCAATGTATGATATTGCGTACAACAACTTGGGTGTAATTTATCTTGACGATTTGGGACGTGTTCAAAAGGCAATTGAATTGTTCAAAAAATCAATTGAATGTAATCCAAATTATGCACTTGCTCATTTCAATTTAGCAAGAGCGATTACAATTGTTGGCGACAAAATCGAGGCTGCAAAATTGTACCAAGTTGCTCAAGATATTAACAAAGTTACAAACGCAATCGATCCTCAAGATATTACAAACAAAATTAACAGTTTGTTCCAATCTTAATTTTATTTTGAGGGTAAACGTTATGATTTAGTCGATTTGAGATAATGCACGAATTGTTTTGTATACAAATTCAAGGTGTTTTCGTGTGCAATTATCTAGCCAGTTTGTAATTTCTTGTTTTAATTCGTTGTCAGATTTTTTGTGTGAAAAGTTAAATAAACTATCAATTGATACATTAAAGATTTTTGCAAATTTTTCAAGATTTTTATAGTTAGTAAAATAAATTCCGTTTTCAATTCTATTTATTGTTTGGTATTCAACTTCCATTAATTCTGCAAGTTGTTCTTGCGTCAAATTTCGTTCTTCACGCAATTCTTTTATTCGTAATCCAAATTCTTTGTTACCTGATTTCATAAAAACCTCTAATTTTATTGTTGCGAAAAGTTAAAATTTTAAAATATGGTAATACGTTTTTAATCTTTATAGTATATAATGTATTACGTACACAAAGAAACCTTTTACTTAAATTCAAGCACTGAAATATATGGTAATACGTACAAAATTGTTATAGGGGTTGTATGAATAAAAAAATATTAGCATTTACATTAGCCGAAACTCTTATTGTAATGGCGGTTATTGGTATCGTTTCGGGTTTGACACTTCCAAACTTGAATAATAGTACACATCAAAAAAAGGAAATTTCAAAATTAAAGAAATTTTATGCAGAGTTAAGTGATGCTTGGTCAAGAACAGAGAGTGTGTACGGAAAATATTCTGAATGGGACGAGGAATTGCAAGATTTAAAAAATGAGCAAGAACAACAAACAGTCATAATGAATAGACTGTTAGATTTTTTTAAAGTAACTGGCATGAAGTTTGAAAATGGAAGAATAAAGGGTGCTGTTTTAAATCGTTGGGTTTATTATCTTCCAAATGGTTATGTTATGTATATTGAACCAAATAATAAAGATGAAGATGATGTTGACGACAGTGAATCTATTTGTAGTGTTAATAATTCTAAAAATTATGGCAAATTGAAAGTGTGGGAGTTGAATGATTTTCGTGCGATGCAAAATAATAATGGGCTTCATTATTATGCTAAAGGATATTATTTTTGGTTTACGGAAGAAGGGTTTATTCCGTTTGGTTCTCAAATGTGTGGAACTTTGGTAGATGAGGACAAATGGAATAATTGTGTAAAAAAGAAAGTGGGATATACTTGTACTGGTACTCTTATTGAATATTAACCAACTGTCTAGTTATCTTCTTATTTAGTTGCGGTAGGGTTTTGTCTGTGGTACAATTTACGTAATTAATAGGGAGAATGTAATGATACAATTTTTAGTAAAACTTATGGGCGATCCACACGAAAAGAAAATTAAAGCGATTATGCCTATAATTGAACATATAAATGCGTTAGAACCAACTTTTGAAAAGTTGACTGATGATGAGTTGAAGGCAAAAACTCAAGAATTTAAAGAAATTTTGAAAAACAGAAGGACTTCTGAAAATCCAAAAGCCGACAGAATTTTAGAAAAAGAAGCGTTGGATAAGATTTTGCCAGAAGCCTTTGCGACTGTTCGTGAAGCAGGCAAACGTGTTTTAAACATGCGACATTTTGACGTTCAATTAATCGGTGGTTATTTCTTGCATAACGGTCATATCGCCGAAATGAGAACAGGTGAAGGTAAAACTCTTGTTGCAACCTTACCTGCATACTTGAATGCTTTGACTGGTAAGGGTGTTCACGTTGTTACTGTGAACGATTACCTTGCAAAACGTGATAGCGAGTGGATGGGTAAAATTTACAAATTCTTAGGACTTTCTGTTGGTGTAATTCTTTCAGGTGGTCGTTCTGCAGAAGATTTTGAGGCAAAAAGAAAAGCCTATGCCTGCGATATCACTTATGGTACAAACAACGAATTTGGTTTTGATTATTTGCGTGATAATATGGCGAGCAATGTAGAAATGCTTGTTCAAAGACCATACAATTATGCGATTGTCGACGAGGTTGATAGTATTTTAATCGACGAGGCAAGAACTCCATTAATTATTAGTGGTAGATTAGAAAAATCTGCTGAAACTTACCAATTAATGGCAAAAGTTGCACCCAAATTACAAAAAATCGTTGATTACGAAGTTGATGAAAAAAATAAAAACGTTATTTTGACAGAAGAAGGTATCGACAAGGCTCAAGAAATTATCGGTTGTAAGGATTTGTTTGATATTCAAGACAATTATGCTCACCACTTGTTGCAAGCCTTGAAAGCAAAAGAATTATTCGTAAGAGATACTGATTATGTGGTTAAAAACGGTGAAGTTTGTATCGTTGATGAATTTACAGGTCGTTTGATGGAGGGTCGTCGTTGGTCTGATGGTTTGCACCAAGCAATTGAGGCTAAAGAGGGTGTAAAAATTCAAGACGAAACGCAAACTCTTGCAAGTATTACTTTCCAAAACTTATTCAGATTATATCCAAAATTGTCAGGTATGACTGGTACTGCGATGACTGAAGAAGCCGAATTTGGTAAAATTTATAACTTGGAAGTTACAATTATTCCGACAAACAAAAAAGATATCAGAATTAATTATTCAGACGTAATTTATAAAACCGAAAAACAAAAGTATTTGGCGGTTGTCGATGATATTATTGCGATGCACAAATTGGGTAGACCAGTTTTGGTTGGTACAATTAGTATTGAAAAATCTGAATATATTTCAAACTTATTGAAACAAAGAAATATTCCACATAACGTTTTGAACGCAAAACATCACGAAAAAGAAGCATATATTATCGCTCAAGCAGGTAGAAAAGGTGCTGTAACTATTGCGACAAATATGGCTGGTCGTGGTACAGATATTTTGTTAGGTGGTAATGCTGAATATTTGGCTAAAGAAAAATTGGAAAATATGGGCATAACTCCTGATGATGCGGATTACGAGGCTAAAAAAGATGAAATTCTTGCTCAAACAAGAGCAGAAACTGAAAAAGAGCATAAAGAAGTTGTTGCTGCTGGCGGTTTGCACGTAATTGGTACAGAACGACACGAATCTCGTCGTATTGATAACCAATTAAGAGGTCGTGCAGCACGTCAAGGCGATCCTGGGTCAACAAGATTTTTCTTATCGCTAGAAGACAATTTGATGAGAATTTTCGGCGGTGAAAAAATTATCAACTTGATGAATGCTTTGAATGTTGATGAAGATATGGCTATTGAAAACCCTATTATCACAAGCCAAATTCAGTCTGCACAAAAGAAAGTTGAAACTTACCACTTTGACATAAGAAAAAATGTCTTGGAATACGACGATGTTATGAATGTTCAAAGAGAAGTGTTCTACGAACAAAGAAAGAAAGTTCTTTTTGGTAAAAACTTATCAGAAGACGTAATTTATATGATAGAAAAAGAAATTGACCGCTTGATTAGTGGTTATGTTTCTCCAAATATGCAAATCGATGAATATATTGAAGAAGATTTGAACACTTTGATTAAAGAACTTCACTCAATTATTCCTCAATTGTCATACATTACTGTTGCGGATATTAGAAATTTATCTTTTAACGAAATGTATGAAAAATTGGTTGAACTTGCAAAACAAAAATACGCAGAACACGAAGAAGAAATGGTTAATTTCTACAACGAAGTAATTTCTCAATACGAAGAAAATCCAAAAGTTCAAAAACCTTTTGAGGACGACAATATCGCAAGAAGTGTTGAAAGAGATATTATGCTTCAAGTTGTTGATAACAGATGGATAGACCATTTGCACAATATTGATATTTTGCGTGATGGTATTGGCTTGAGAGCATACGGTCAAAAAGATCCACTTATCGAATACAAAAAAGAAGCGTATGACTTGTTCAATAATATGATGTACGACATTCAAGCAGAAACTGTAAAACACTTGTTCAGAACAAAATTTGGAGTTCAAATTGTTCAAAGAGAAGAAGTTGAAACAGACCTTTCAAGAGCCGCTGAAAACTTTGATAGTTCAGAAGAAAAAGACGAAATTGAAGTTAGACCAATTAAAAAAGGCGAAAAAATCGGCAGAAATGACCCTTGCCCTTGCGGAAGCGGTAAAAAATACAAAAATTGCTGTATGAATAAAGAAAAATAGGTTAAAAATGCAAAGCGACGTAGAATTAGGCTTAGATGACAACGAGCAAATCCTTGCAATAGGTTATAAAAATCAAATATATTTTGTTTGTGCAACGATTTTGTTGGTTGTTATTGTTATTGCTTTGATTTTTAGTATTTTTGTTGTTTCTTCGGACTATTTGAATTTAAGCAAAAGTTTTTGCTTGATACTTGCAATTTTGATTTCTCTTGTTGCAAAAAATTTCTACGAATCTTATCAATATAATCAAGTTTATATTACTAATAAAAGGATTATTATTACTCAAAAAGACCGAATTGAGGGAATTTCGTTTGCAGAAGTTCAATATTTCAATACGGCGGATTTGGATATTTCGACCTTGACTTTGAAAAGCAAAAGAAAAATTGTTTTTGCATATACAAATTTAGATGATGTAAAAGCAGAATATATAAAATTATATCCTAATTACAAACAACCAAAACTAACTTTAAGACAAATTGTTGCGATAATTTTGGCAATTGTGGTTGTGCTAATTTTCAAAATGCCAAAAGAATATTTGAATAAAATTCAACACAAATTAACTCCGCAATATGACAGAGTCGAAACTTCAATTGAAATTACAGATGCTCAGTCATATATGAATTATATGCAAAGAACCTTGAAATTGCACTGGACACCGCCAAAATTGGAACACGATGCGAGTGCTGTGGTTGAATTTAGAATAAAACCTGACGGCACAATTTTTGATGAAAAAGTTGTTGAAACTTCAGGCAACAGAGAAATGGATAATTCCGCTTTGTTTGCGTTAAGAAATGCAACTCCATTGAGAAAACTCCCTGCTGATTTAAGCAAAGAAAAAGAAGTTAAAATTAATTTTACATTTGATTACAACGTGAAAAAAGATAATAATGATGCAACTGACGAGTAGTTGCAAAAAACAAACCAAAGTGTTTGTAGTATAATTTTTAAGTAATAAAAGAAAACAAAGGAAGATGAAAATATGTTAAGAACAGGTATTGTAGGGTTACCAAATGTAGGAAAATCAACGTTATTCAATGCGTTGACAAGTGCAAAAAATGCTCAAAGTGCAAACTATCCGTTTTGTACTATTGAACCAAACGTTGGCGTAGTTGGTGTTCCTGACGAAAGACTTTACAAACTTGAACCTTTAGTTCACGCAGCAAAAGTTGTTCCAACTGCAATTGAATTTGTAGATATTGCAGGACTTGTAAAAGGGGCAAGCAAGGGCGAAGGTTTAGGAAACCAATTCTTGGCAAATATTAGAGAAACAGATGCGATTATTCAAGTTGTAAGATGTTTTGATGATCCAAATACAATTCACGTTTCAGGTAAAGTGAACCCTCTTGATGATATCGAAACTATTAATACAGAACTTGCTCTTGCTGATATGGCATCTTTAGAAAAGAGAATTGCAAAAACTTCAAAAGTTGCAAATTCAGGCGATAAACAAGCAAAAGTTGAAGTTAAAGTTATGCAAACTCTTTATGACAAACTTTCAGAAGCATCATTTATCAATGTAGATGAATTGTTTGACGATGAAGAAGAATTAAAAATCGCAAAACAATCTCAATTGATGTGTATTAAACCTGTTATTTACGCAGCGAATGTTTCAGAATTTGATGTTGTAAAAGGCAACGAATATACAAAAATTGTTGATGAATATGCTAAAAAACATGGTGCTGAAATGGTTATTATTTCTGCAAAAATTGAAGAAGAATTAGCAGAACTTTCTCAAGAAGAAGCAAAAGAATATTTAGCAGAAATCGGTATTGAAAATTCAGGTATCGAAAAAATGATTAAGGCGGTATATCATTTGTTGAACTTGAGAACTTATATTACCGCAGGCGAAATTGAGGTTAAGGCTTGGACAATCACTGCTGGCACAAAAGCACCGCAAGCCGCAGGTGTAATTCACACAGATTTTGAAAAAGGATTTATCAGAGCAGAAGTTATTTCGTATGAAGATTTTCTTGCCTGTGATGGTTCTTACACAGTCGCAAAAGAAAAAGGTTTAATGCGTCTTGAGGGTAAAGATTACGTTGTTCAAGACGGTGATATTATGCACTTTAGATTTGCAAATTAGAAAAAA